>Ga0209232_1001236_pt1 | contig 14047 bp, 13 predicted proteins | sample ETNvirenome_2_60_FD_184066 | JGI IMG/M metagenome (GOLD analysis project Ga0209232, IMG submission 184066) | Marine viral communities from the Pacific Ocean - ETNP_2_60 (SPAdes) (version 2) | ecosystem: Environmental > Aquatic > Marine > Oceanic | place: Pacific Ocean | collected 2013-06-22
ACCTGGTCGCTGGTATACGAGCCGTGCTGAATACCAAAGGGGAATCATGGATGCGTGCGCTGATCCGTCTATTCAAGAGATTGTGGTCATGGCTGGAGCGCAACTTGGTAAAACCGAGATTCTTCTCAACATTGTCGGATATCATATTGATAACGACCCTAGTCCTATTCTCGTACTGCAGCCAACGCTTGATATGGCTCAAGCATTTAGCAAAGACCGCGTTGCAGCGGGGCTTATCAAAAGTACGCCAGCACTTCGAGGAAAAGTAAAAGACCCTCGCGCCCGCGACTCTGGCAACACAACTCTTCATAAGATCTTCCCAGGTGGTGCCATCACGATGGTTGGTGCTAACAGTCCATCAGGGCTTGCTAGTAGACCAATACGAATTGTTCTTTGCGATGAGGTCGATCGATACCCACCCAGTGCGGGATCGGAAGGTGACCCCATAACGCTCGCGAGAAAACGTGCTTCAACCTTCTGGAATCGCAAGATCATAATGGTGAGTACGCCGACGAATGAGGACAACAGTCGGATTGCGGATGCTTACGAGCTTTCGGATAAACGCCAATACTATGTGCCTTGCAAGCATTGCGAGGAGTATCAGACCTTAGAGTGGAAAAACGTCAAATGGGATAAGGACGAGCCCGATACTGCTAAGTACATGTGTGAACATTGTGGCGTGTTGTGGGAAGACAGTGATCGCGTCTGGTCTATACGCAACGGCGCTTGGCATGCTGGCAAAGAGTTCACTGGCGTAGCTGGTTTCGCTATCAACGGTCTGTATTCGCCCTGGACACCTTTGCATGAGGGTGTGCGCGAGTTCTACGCCGTTAAGAAGAATCCAGAGCAACTGCGCGTATGGACTAACACCTACCTTGGTCAAACCTGGGCGGATGCTGGTGAGACCATTGATGATTATATGTTGTCTGAGCGCCGGGAACAGATGCCTGCCGTGCCTGATGATGCATTGATCCTAGTGGCTGGTGTTGACGTGCAGGACAATCGACTGGAGATAAGCATTATTGGTATAGGTCGAGATGACGAAAGCTGGGTGATAGATCACGTCACCTTGTACGGCGACCCATCCACACCACAACTTTGGTCTGCGCTAGATAGCCAATTATTCAAACAGTATGAGACGGAGTCAGGCAGACAGATAGCGATAAGGGCTGCGTGCGTTGACAGTGGTGGTCATTTCACTAATAGCGTCTACAGCTACTGTAAGAAAAACGCTGGGCGCAAAGTGTTTGCTATTAAGGGTATTGGTGGCGAGGGCAAGCCAGTCGCAGGTAGGCCGAGCAAGAATAATGTAGCCAAATGTCCCTTGTTTGGTATCGGAGTCGATACGGTCAAAGACCTATTGTTCGCAAGGATGCGAATCCAAGAAGAAGGGCCAGGATACATACACTTCGCGGATCATTTGAACGACGAATACTTCCGCCAGTTAACTGCAGAAAAAATCGTGACTAGATACCATAAAGGGTATAAAAAGAGGGTCTTTGAGAAGATTCGCGCTCGTAATGAGGCGCTAGACTGCATGGTGTATGCGTATGCAGCATATGCCATCATCGGAGTGAACGTCAACGCTTTTGCAGACAAAGCAGAAGCGATAAATGAAGAAAAGCGCAAAGAATCACAGACGATCAGGCCAGAAAGACAAAAAAAGTCCTTCGTTCCACCGACAAGGAAAGGGTTTACTAACTCATGGCGGTAATTGATGGCTAACCTCTTCGATGCGGCGAACGCACCACTGACCGAGCCCGACGAGTTTACTGTCGGTGACTTTGTGCAATGGAAGCGCACGGATTTCGTGTCAGATTACCCGACTGCGACCTATTCTGTTCAATATGTAGCAAGATTGCATAAGGGTGGTTCGGCTGAATTCACGGTTGTCGCCACTGAGGTATCAGATGGCTATCTATTCACAATAGCATCGTCTACATCTGCCTCAATCACCGCGGGTCTTTATCACTGGCAGTTAGAGATCACACAAACGTCTAGTAGCAATCGCATTGTCTACGCCAGCGGCGATTTCAATATCCTGGTCGATTTAGACGACAATAATGCTGATCCGCGCATACACGCAGAGATCATGGTCGCAAAGATTGAATCTTTACTGTCTGGGAAGGCGGATGATGACGTTTCGAGCTACTCAATCGCTGGTAGAAGCCTTACCAAGCTCAGTTTTGCCGAATTGACGGAAGCTAGAGACTATTACAGACGCGAAGTGGTCGAGCATACCAATCGCGAGCGCATCAAACGTGGCAAAAAAGGCAATGAAACGATCAAGGTACGGTTTTAATGGCTATTTTTGACGTTTTCAGGCGCAAAAAAGACGAACTAGGCACAAACGCGCGCCGTTTGCCCATTTACAAGCGTTCTTATCAAGGCGCTAACACTGGGCGGCTCTTTGATGACTTCAAGTCGTCCGAAAGGAGCGCGGATAGTGAGCTTTATCCTGCTATAAGGCGTTTGAGGAGTCGCGCGCGAGAATTGGCCCGCAATAATGAGTATGCCAAACGATATTTGATGCTTTTACGCAACAATGTAATCGGTGATCGTGGTTTTACGCTACAAGTAAAGGCTATGACCACCGACGGCAAGCTGGATGTTAGTGGTAACCAAGCGGTAGAGGACAGATGGCGAATTTGGGGCCGTTCTGGTAACTGCACGGTCGATGCTAGGATGTCTTGGGTAGAAGTCCAGAAGCTGGTCATAGAATCTTGCGCTAGAGATGGCGAAGCATTCATTCGCATCCATCGTAACGCCTCTTTCCAAGACTCTATTTCACTAGAAATCATAGAATCTGATCGTGTAGACGAAGAGATGTCAAAGCGCCTGCCCAACGGCAACGAAATACGGATGGGTGTTGAGTTAGATCAGTATAAAAAGCCTGTCGCTTATCATCTTTTGTCATATCACCCTGGCGATTACGACTTTACGACACTTAGTTCGTCACCAAAGCATGTTCGGATCGAAGCCGACCAGATTATCCATGTATTTATGCCTCTCAGAGCCGGTCAAACGCGCGGAGAGACATGGTTTGCGCCAGCTATGGCAACCATGAAGCAGCTTGGCGCGCTGCGTGAGGCGGCTGTAGTGAACGCTAGGGTGGGTGCCAGTAAGATGGGCTTCTTCACTAGCCCGTCTGGGGATGGCTTTGTTGCTGATGATTTAGAAGATTCATCCGTCCCTATCATGGAAGCGGAGCCCGGCACCTTCCATCAGTTACCGCAGGGCGTGGAATTTACGAGCTTTGATCCTCAATACCCTTCCAATGAGTTCGATTCATTCCACAAGGCATGCTTGAAGGGCATCGCTAGTGGTCTGGGTATCAGTTATACGGCATTGAGTAACGATTTAGAGTCCACTAGCTATTCAAGCATACGGCAAGGCGCACTAGACGAGCGTGATGCGTATCGAAACATGCAATCGTTCTTGCTCGACAGTTTTGTACGCAAGGTATATGACGCTTGGCTCGCTTCTACTATGGAAATGGGCGCAATCATAGTTCCGTTGCGTGAATACGACCGATTCTCTGCGCGCAGCGAGTTTCGCGGTAGAGCATGGTCATGGGTTGACCCACAGAAAGAGATGACTGCCGCGGTTCTGGGGCTGAAGAACGGCATTTTAAGCCTGCAGGACGTTGCCGCTAACTACGGTAAGGACGTAGAGGAGCTTCTCGCTCAAATACAGCGCGATAAGAGCCTAATGGAGCAGTTTGGGGTCAAGTACGCGCTTGAGCCTTATGCCGGTCAGATTCTGCCTGTAGACGCTGATATAGCTGGTGATCAGGATGACGACGTATAAAGGCGTCGAAATAGACACCAAGCCGACTGCATCAATGATGGAAGAGGCAGAGCGTGGTCTGGAATGGCGCAAAGAGTTTGGTCGAGGCGGCACAAAGATTGGTGTCGCACGCGCTCGCGACATAAAGAATGGCAAGGAGTTATCCACAAGCACAGTGACGCGGATGTTCTCCTTCTTCTCGCGTCACGAAGTTGATAAGAAGGCAGAAGGGTTCGATGTAGGCGAAGAAGGGTATCCATCTGCCGGGCGCATTGCCTGGGCGTTGTGGGGCGGAGATCCAGGATTCTCATTCGCCAAGCGGGTACGAAAGAGCATGGAAGCGGCAGACAAGGATTACGACAGAGCGGAAATATCTGCGACCGTCAAAAAAGGTCTGACGAAAAAGGCTGACGATCACAACGAAAAGGTGGGCGATGACAAGACTAAAAGAACTAACGTCAGAACTCTATCAGCGGTGTTCAGACGCGGTGTCGGAGCTTATTACACGAATCCGGGATCTGTTCGACCGACGGTAAAGAGTCCAGAGCAATGGGCTTATGCGCGTGTTAACTCATTCTTGTATGTCTTGCGGAACGGGAAGTTCAGAAGCGGCAAGCACGATACTGATTTACTGCCTCAAGGGCACCCCATGAGCAGCAAGCGTGCGTTTGCAGAAAAAAGGCCGTATCCGCACGAACACGCTGCTAGGATTGAGAATCCTGATAAATATGAAGAGTTTAGGCGGCGTAACGACGAATTGGGTGATGGCATTCATGTGATCTTCGGCTTGTTGGATGACAAATCAGAGATTCAATCATTACGTTTCGACAAAGAAAAATTCACGGTCGATGAAGCGAAAGAGTTCTTGAAGGAGCGCCGTTTCAGAGTCCTTAAATTCGAGCCTGCAACTGAGGAAAGAGATATGGACAAACGACATATCATGGATGTCGAAGAGACAGAAGACTCTTACATTGTGGAATTTGCTAAAGCGATGCGCGATCAGCCAGACACAGAAGAATCAGAAATGGAGTCAATGGCCGATACCGACATGATTGAAGAGAACGCTCATTACGACGACGAAGAACGCACAGAAGTCGTTGAGATGACGCGATACATGAGCATGGATGCTGCGCCGGTCAATGAGGACAAACGCACCGTGCGTATGGCGATATCAAGCGAAGAGCCCGTGCAAAGGTCTTTTGGCATGGAAGTTTTAGAGCACTCTAAGGACGCGATGGATTTGTCGTTCTTGGAGTCAGGACGCGCACCCCTTCTGCTGGATCACGATCCAGAAAAACAGGTGGGCGTTATAGAATCAGTAAGCCTGGATGACTCGGCGCGTAGACTTCGCGCGACGGTACGCTTTGGAAAAGGCGCACTTGCCAGAGAGGCTTTTGATGATGTTACCGATGGTATCAAAGCTAACGTAAGCATTGGCTACTCGGTACAAAAAATGGAGCGAACTTCAGATGACACATATACGGTCAAGAAGTATCGAATCCACGAAGCAAGTTTAGTTTCGATTCCCGCTGATGTGACAGTTGGTGTGGGTCGTTCAGATGGAGCTTCGCAACAACCCGTAATCGTAACTGACAATGCACAGGAGCAAATTATGTCAGAAGTAGATATTGAAGCGGTTGAGGCGAAAGCCCGTCAAGCCGCACAAAAGAACGCCGCTCAGATCGTTGAGTTAGGCGCGCGTCACAGTAAGTCAGATATGGCCCAAAAAGCTATCGCTGATGGCGCATCAATTGAAGAGTTCCGAGGGGCTCTGTTGGAAGAAATCGGTACGACACGCGCATTGGAAAGCAAAGAAATTGGCATGACCAATGTAGAGCGCAAGCAATTTAGCCTCATGCGAGCTTTGCACGCCTTGGCTAACCCGCACGATCGTCGAGCCCAAGAAGATGCTGCGTTTGAGTTTGAATGCTCTCGCGCTGCAGCAGACCAATATGGTACGACTGCACAAGGCATCATGCTTCCACAAGAGGTTTTAGGCGCTTGGAAACGTGATCTTAACACCACCAATGATGCTAACTTGATCGCGGAAGACTTCCGTGGACAGGACTTCGTTGATGCTCTGCGTAACGCTTCTAGCGTAATGCAAGCTGGTGCTCGTATGTTGTCTGGTTTGACTGGGAACGTGAAGATCCCTAAGAAAACTGGCGTATCTACCGCTGGATTTATCAGTTCAGAAGGTGGCGCGGCATCTGAGTCAGAAATGACTATCGGTAGCGTGACGATGACACCTAAGACCTTGGGTGCATTCACCGACGTTACCCGTCAGCTACTGCTACAAAGCTCTTTGGACGTTGAAGCGTTGATTCGTGATGACCTGGCTAAATCTATCGGTACTGCGATAGACGCGGCTGGCCTAGAAGGATCAGGTTCGTCTGGTAACCCAACAGGTATTTTGAATACCACTGGCGTTAACCAGGTAACCAACTTTGCGGCAGCGAATCCGACGTTTGCAGAAGTTGTTTCTTTGGAAACGGCAGTTGCAGTCGATAACGCGCTATTGGGCAGCTTGTCCTACATCATCCGTCCAGATATGTATGGCGCATTAAAGACCACGGAGAAGGCGACAAACACCGCCCAATTCGTTGTAGAGCCAGGCGGCACGATGAATGGCTATTCAGCAATCGTTTCCGCACAAGGCACTAGCGGTAACCTGTACTTCGGTAACTTCGATGACTTATTGATCGGCATGTTTGGCGGTCTGGACGTTGTGGTTGATCCGTATACAGCTTCTAGCACGGGTACTGTGCGTATCGTTGCACTGCAATCTGTAGACGTAGCAGTACGTCACGCAGTTAGCTTTGCTTTCGGTAACGACGGCTAATAACGCCACTATAGGAGCCCCGCTTTCGGGCGGGGTTTCTTGCAAGGAGTTAATATGAAATACCAAGTAATGAAGCGATGTGTGATTAGTGGTTCCACGTGGAACGTTGGCGACATCGTTGAGTCTGGAAAAGATGTAAACGAAGCGGATGTTGATGGTCTGATGGGGATAGGTCGGATTGTACCGTTGGACGAGGCAGAGTCGATTGATCGGTCTGTTGGTCTAGACGAAGAGCCTATGCCAAAGCGCGCGCCGCGCAAGAAGAAAGCTAAGTAATGCCGGTCGAAGGTGCTACTCAGCGAGCTATTATGCTCAAGGATTTTGGGCAGACGGTGAGTTATACGCCGAGTGGTGGCAGTGCTGGAAACGTAACAGCTATAGTCGATAACGAATACGAAGCTGTTGAAACTGGTGGCTCTGTGGCATTTGCAGTGGAGCGCCCAAGGTTGACTGTCCGTACAGCGGATGTCAGCACCGCTGCAGAAGGTGATGCAGTTAGTTTTGATGGCACGAACTATATTGTGAGAGTTGTCATGTCTGACGGCACTGGCATGACCGAGTTATTAATTGAGAAACAGTAATGGCCCATGTCCGTAAAACGATCAGAGATAACATCGTTACGACGCTTACCGGGCTTACTACTACTGGTAGCAATATTTATCGGACTCGCGTTTATCCACTAGCGGAGGCCAAGTTACCGGGACTTGCCATCTACACCAGGGACGAGTCGATTGAGTATTCGTCAATGGGTAGGCCGAGGACGCAAGTGCGCCGCCTATCAGTCGCGGTAGAGATCTACGTCAAGGGTGTCAGTAATTATGACGATACGCTTGATACAATTTGCGTTCAGGTGGAAGAGGCTTTAGCCACAGATATCACTAGAGGTGGTAACGCAAAGGACACCAACGTCCTTAACATGGATGCAGAATTTAGTGGTGAGGGTGATCAGCCAGTGGCTAGAGCAACTCTTACTGTAGAAGTGTTCTACGAGACCAAAGAAAACGACGTTGAAACGGCGGTATAGCATGGTAGCAATGACTAAAGACGGTACAACGATTGATGCGGCTACAGACAACGTCGCATGGCTTGAATCCAAGGGTTGGGTGCGCGATAGCGGATCTAAATCGGATAAGAAGCCTGTGAAAAAGCAGGCAACGAAGAAAACTAAAAGTTCCGAGGAGGAATAAACGATGGCTACACATAAGGGCCAAGATGGCGTTGTGAAGGTCGGCTCTGCAGCAGTAGCAGAAGTCCGTTCCTTCTCGATAGAGCAAACAGCAGATACGGTGGAAGACACTGTGATGACCGATACTAGCAGAACGTATATTACGACCCTGAACTCTTTCAGTGGTTCGTTAGACGTGTTCTGGGATGAGACCGATACGAATGGTCAAGTCGCGCTTGGTATTGGCAATAGCGTAACGATTGGGTTCTTCCCAGAGGGGGATCAGTCAGGCGACACCTATTATACCGGCACCGCTTTGGTGACTGGTTTTACGCGCAATGCATCGTTTGATGGGATGGTAGAAGCCACCATTACAGTGCAGGGCTCTGGAGCACTTAGTACGACTACCGTTTGATGGGTAGGCTCATAGATGATGCGGTTGCACACTTTAGCAACCAAGATATCCGCACGATTGATGTTCCTGAATGGAGCACCAAGCTATATGCGAAGCGATTGACCCTGGAGGACAAATCTAGGTGGGCTAAGCGAGCGGATGGGGATGCAACAGATTATCTTGTGTACGCTTGTATTTTCGGGCTACACGACGAGAAGGGTGAGCAGGTCTTTTCGCTGGAAGATAAAGTGAAGCTCAAGAAGTCTGTTGATCCAGAAGTGCTGACACGATTGGGTAATTTTGCGCTTGCCATCGAAACCGACAATGAGGAAGAGCGCGAAAAAAACTCATAAATGACCAGGGCGAGCCTACGGAATTGTACTTCATGTACGAACTCGCAAGTCGCCTTGGTCAACCATTGTCAGTCGTCCAGCAAATGACCGTCGATGAATTTAATCATTGGTGGACGTTTTACAGACTCCGAAAGGACAAGATGAATGGCTGATGTCGATAGTGTAATTAAGGTCAGAGCCGATACCCGTGAATTCCATCAGGGTATGGGGCGCGTTCAAGGAGACCTTAATAAAACAGGGAAACAAGCTCGTGACTTAGGAAATTCCATGCGCCTGATGCGTGGAGGTTTCGGTCAAATCGGTCACCAACTTCAAGACATTGCAGTCCAAGCGCAAATGGGCACTAATGCATTTGTGATCTTGGGTCAGCAAGGTGGTCAGATCGCTGCGCTGTTTGGCCCAGGCGGCGCAATGTTCGGTGCCGTCCTGGCTATTTCCGCAGGTATAGCTGGCCCGCTTGTTAAGTCCCTCACTGAATCCTCTGATCTATTAGAAGAGCTAGAGGAAGATGCTTTAGAAACCACCGCCGCTTTACATACCTTATCTGGCGCGCAGAGAGAATTAGCCGAGACTGCTCTGTTAGAACGTCGCACGAAAGTATTAAATGCGCAGCGGGTCGCGGAGGAGCGGTTAGCGGAGGCGGAAGAGCAAAAACTCTTGAAAGCAGTCGTCCGTACTCGCGGTGGTATAAACCAGAACGCTGACGCTTTTGAAGAAGCATCTGAATCAGTCGATAAATTTAAGAAGCAAATACTCTTAGCCGAGCAAGAGATAAATCGTTTAGATGAAGCGTTATCTGGCGTTGATCCAAGCATTGTAAAAGCAAATGAGAGTTTGCAAGAGCAGATAGACACATTTGGACAAAACGCCGTTGGTGTCGCTATATATCGGGCACAACTTGATGGCGTGGTCACTGAGGAAGAGCGCCTCAATATAGAACTCACCAACCAAATTGAGCTTTTAAAAGCAGCAGAACAAGCGCGCAAAGATCAACTTGCAGCGAATGCAGCCGCGCGCGCAGAAGCAGAAAAGTTAGCGGAAGCAGAACGCAAAGCATTTGAAGTCGTCACCAGAGAGCAAGACAAACGATTCAAAGAAGCAAAGAAAAAGCGAGAGAAGGATCTGAAAGACCAGCAGAAGGCCAAAGATTTGGCTATCAGCGGTGTCAGAGATCAGCTTTTCGCGCTTGATGCTGAAAACAAGAAAGTATTCCAGATGCAAAAGGGTTATCGCATGGCGGAAGCCACGATATCTGCGTTCCAAGCTGCAAACAACGCCCTTGCAGCGCCATTCCCATTCCCTATACCCCAGGCGATGGCAGCGGCCGCCCTTACATTAGGTTTAGCAAACGTCGCGCAGATCAAGGCTCAGTCTTTTGAAGGGGGTGGATTTACAGGTATGGGTGCTCGCGCAGGAGGGCTCGACGGTAAGGGTGGTCGAATGGCACTCGTTCATCCCGACGAAACCATCGTTGATCACAGGGCTGGTGGTGGCTCTGGTATCACGGTGATTAATAATGTCGATGCGAGCGGCGCTGGTGCTGACGTAGACCAGAAGATTAAAACTGCTATGGCCCAGACTAGTCAGCAGACTATAATGACAATCCAAGACCTGATGCGTAGGAGGCGGTTCGCGTGACCACATTTGCATTTCCCAGCATCACCCCCACGAAAAACACGTTTGAGCTTGTAGCGAATACGCGCACGTTTCAGTCACCCCTGACTAATGCGATACAAACTTCTTCTCGCAAAGGCTCATTGTGGAAGGCTAGCTTGCAGTTCACGAATCTCTCTGGCGACGATAGGCGAGAGATGCAGGCTTTTGTAGTCAAGTTAAACGGTCAACAACATAGATTTACCCTGCATGATCACTCGTATACGCGAAGGGGCGCGGGTGGCGGCACGCTACTCGTTAACGGCGGGACGCAATCTGGCACGAGCTTGGTTTGTGATGGTGCTACGGCATCCGTGAACAATTACTTGCGAGCGGGAGACTACATCTCGTTCAACAACGAGCTTCACATGGTGATTGCTGACGCCAACTCGGACGCCTCTGGCAATGTTACGTTGTCTATTGCCCCGCCTATTAGGAAGACGGCTGCGAACAATACGGTCGTGGATTATCTCACCCCAGTGTCTGGCGTCTTCATGCTTGCAGGGCCAGCGTCCTGGGATACTCAGCCTGGCATAATATCGAGCTTTACAATTGAAGCTGTAGAGGATGTTCTCGCGTGAGCCGTGGTTTTCCGTCCAATGTACTGACTGCACTATCATCTCAGCATGTCGCGCTGGTTACGTTTGCTGAGCTACAGTTTCCATCGGGCACGGTTTACCTGCACAACTCCATCGGCACCTATACTTGGGGAGGTCACGATTGGCTCGGCGTCGGTGACCTGGGCGAAATTAGCCAGATCGAAGAAGGCGCAGACGTAAGCCCTTATAAGATTACTCTCTCGCTCTCTGGATTAGATGCGACCATCTCAGGCGCTGCTTTGACTGAGGACTATTACATGCACCCTGTGAAGGTGTATCTGGGAGTCCTTGATTCGGATGACGCGCTTCTCGCTGACCCTACGATTGTCTGGGAAGGCGCAATGGATCAGATGGATGTGTCCATCGGTGCGGCAAGCGGTGATGTGATCTCACTCACGGCAGAGTCAGAGCTAGCACGCTTCGACAAATCATCCAATCTAAAATATACCGACGCGCAGCTACAAAACGACTTCTCTGGCGATCTAGCCTTTGAGTTTATGGCTGACATCGAGGGCGCAAAAATACGCTGGGGTGATCCAAACTCCGACGCGATTGCTGGCGGGCCAGCGAATCCTGGCGTCTTTGACAGAAACCCAAACCTTCCTATATCTGTATGAGAGTTCACGCTGCGCTTAACAAGTGGCAACGCCGTCAGTTTAAGTATGGCGATGCTGACTGCTGCCAGTTTATTGCCTTCGTCGTGAAAGACTTAACCGGCAAGGATTACGCTGCAAACTTCCATTATGAGTCAGAAGCGCAAGCGGAAGTCTTAGTCGGTAGGGAGGGCGAGTTAGTCGATTTTATTGGCAGCATCTTAGGACATCCGATTGATAAGCCGAAAGATGGTGATCCCTGCATCGTAGATATACCGATAGTCGGTCAGGTTTGCGGCGTCAAGCTATCCGACAAGGTTGTGTGTTTGACCGCCAAAGGCATGATGCGAATACCAGACCGTTATCTAATCGCTGGTTGGAGCGTGTAAATGCCACAGGCTATCCCGTTTTTAGTCAAAGTTGGCACGGCTGTAGCTGGTGCAGCAGCATCTGTGGGTGCAACAACGATAGCCGCTGCGGCGTTCGGATCAACGGCAATCGCAGCAGCAATTGGTGCGACAACTATCATTGCTGCCGCTGCTCTAGCTAACGCTGCGATTAAAGGCTTAATGCCTGACATAACTCTGCCTCAGTCAGATACGGACAGGACTCGACAACAGACAGTCCGAGGCACGATTGAAGTACAGAAAGTCGTCTATGGTGAGGCTTTGGTTTCCGGCCCGATATTTTTCGTCGGTGTCGCTGGGACGGACAACAAGGATCTCTACCACGCCATTGCTCTGACTGGACACGAATGCGAGTCCATTACAGACATTTTCTTCGATAATACGAGAATCCCGAATTCTTCATTCACAGGTAATGCGGTAACCACTGGTAGCTTCGGCCCAACAACAGAAGACCCTTTCACAACCATCTGTTTCGTTGAACGCAAGACAGGATCAAGCACGCAGACATCAAGCTCCCTGCTAACAACTCCGTTCACAGCTTGGACTTCGGCCCATAGAGCTAGGGGTATCGCCTACCTAGTGACGAAGTGGAGGCTGACTGACTCATCGCAAGAGGTGTGGGACAGGCTGAAGCCCACCAACATCAAGGCGCTGGTCAAAGGCAAAAAAGATATATATGACCCGCGACTGGATGTAGCCGCTGGCAATTCGGCAGGAGCTAACCCAAGCAATACAGCATACCAAGCGTGGAGTGAAAACCCTGCTCTTTGCGTTGCTAACTATCTCACCGATACGAAGTTCGGCCTGAGTGTTCCGACTAGCAAGATCGACTGGGCGGCAGTAGTGACTGCGGCTGATGCGTGCGACGTGACAGTAGCCGTTCCTTCCTCTGGTACAGAAAAGCGATTTACGGCTAACGGCGTTCTATTCGCAGGAGACAGCCACAGAGCGAACATCAACAAGCTGATGTCAGCAATGAACGGCACCCTCGTCTACTCCAATGGTATCTACACTATAAGGGCAGGAATCTACGAAGCTCCCACTGAGAGCCTTGATGAAGACGACCTAGCGGGTGCGATTGGTGTGAAAACCTCCGTCGAGCGAGGTGACCGCTTCAACACCATCAGACCTATTTTCATCGACCCCTCGCAGAATCACAAAAGCGTGGAAGCGCCAGAAGTACAACTGACGAGCGCACTTAGCAGAGATAACAACGAAGTCCTTATTCGTGATGTGCAGTTGCCATTCACTAACACCAGCTTCATGGCTCAGAGGATAGCGAACAAGCAAATCCAGCTATCAGATCAGCAGAAGGTAATCACCTTCCCGGCGAACCTAACAGGGCTTCGTGTGGACGTAGGCGACAGGGTGCAAGTCACAGTTTCGGAGCTTAATTACTCCAACAAGGTATTCCGCTGCGCTGCTTGGTCGTTCTCAGATACGCAAGACGGCGTGGTAAACCTCACACTGTTAGAGGATGACTCAGGATCATACGCAGACCCAGCAGCGAGCGAATACAGCACGATCTCAGCAAGCGGGGTCATCACAGAAGGCTTCCGTGGAGTACCAGACCCACAGAATCTGACGGCGAATGGCGGACTGAAGCATATTGAGTTGAACTGGACTAACCCAGTCAACCCTAAGCTCTTCGAGACTATTGCAGTCTATGCGTCTGCGGACTCGTCCTGGGCTAACGCCAAATTGATCGGTGAGACCAGAGGGACGCAATTCTTTCACGATGAGTTCAACCATATCGATCCAGTGGTTGTAGGGAATCAGAGATACTATTGGGTGAGGGCGTTTGCATACGCGGGTGACAAAAACAGCAGTCAGCCCTTCGTAAAGTCAGACCGAAACCCCGACTCAGATACGTCAAATGTGATCGCCACCGTCGGGCCGAACAACCCTGACTATTCCGACATCGTTGACGATACGCCTACGCAAGATCCCCCGACTGGATTGACCCTGACAGAGACCACGGCTCTAGGTAATGACGGCTCGGTTCTTCCTGCTATCAAGGCCAAATGGACGGCACCAACCGCCAATATCTATGTTTCTTTCTACGAGGTGCGATTCAAGCGGACGAGCGCGGGCGAGATAGACCTTGGGGCTGTATCTAATTCGTACACCTCAACAATCGACTATGGTTCTGTCGCCAACGCTACAACCATCGAATTGAACTATGGCGGGGTGAATGAAGCCATCTCCGGCGCAGACACCGACTTCTCATCTATAAATGTGTACGGCGATTC
>Ga0209232_1001238_pt1 | contig 14025 bp, 6 predicted proteins | sample ETNvirenome_2_60_FD_184066 | JGI IMG/M metagenome (GOLD analysis project Ga0209232, IMG submission 184066) | Marine viral communities from the Pacific Ocean - ETNP_2_60 (SPAdes) (version 2) | ecosystem: Environmental > Aquatic > Marine > Oceanic | place: Pacific Ocean | collected 2013-06-22
CTCCTCGGCGATCTACGACCCCACTGCTGGCATTGTAACAGCTACTATAGGTGATCATGGTTTCATGACTGGTCAATCTATCCAAATTTCACCTGAATCAATGTCATTTAGGTGTGGATTAGACACATACCAGAGTCTCCATTATTATCCAAGATCGAGTGATCCTGGATTTACAACTGCGGTTTCTATCGCTTCTACTACCGCAAATTCAATTGCTTTCCAAGTTCTAGCGTCACAACCTTCTACAAATATTTCAACTCATCATTATGTGCCGCATGAAGGACTAACTGCTGAAACTGGTACACAGTATGATGGTGCTGTAGGTGTCATGACAGTTAGATCTGCTAATCATGGATTAAGTAATGGTGATTATGTAATGTTTGATACTGGTGCAGTATCCTTTACTTGTGCTATGGATGACTATAGTACAGTACATGCATATCCTAGAGAAACAGATCCTTACAGTGGTAAGTGGATCAGGGTATCTAATGTAACTACCAATACATTTAGAGTTAATAGTATGCAGTCTGGTTTTGAAGGAAACTCAGATCATATATTCTCATCTGGTGTAACTGGTGCTATTAAGAGATCGCAGATTCATGGTGGTGGTGCTTATGGACACACCTTCCAAGCTGCTGGTGTCGGTAGCATGGATCAGAAGCGTGATAGAGCATATGATCAACCAATCGGTATACATTCTGTAGGATCTACTAGTGTTACCCCAACAGACGCTGTATATGATCCTGTAGCAGGTATTATGACAGTTACTGTTGCTGGTCATGGATTCATGAACAGTGATAGGGTTAAGTTTGATACTGGAGCAATATCACTGAAATGTTCTAGAGATTGGTATCGTACCACTCATGCATATCCTCGTGTATCAGATCCTATTCATGGTAAGTGGGTATCTATTGCAAGCACTACTGTCAATACATTTGCGGTAGATGTTGGTGCAACTGGTCCTAATGATCAGTTTGATCATACCTTTGATAGTGCAACAACAGGCGGTATTAAGAAGCAGACTGGATATATTACACTTCAAGTTGGTGTTTCAACTGATACATCAGAGCATCGTTATGATATTGGTGCAGGACATGAGGCAACTAACGCAGTAGTCTCTGGTGGTAACCATACTCATAGATTCCTTAATGCTACTACTGGTGCGGTTCAGTACGGTGGTAATTATAGTCATAATTTTGTAAGTGCTGCAGCAAGCTCACTTTATATTGATTCTTGGTCTGGTGCTGCTCTAACTCCAACAAACGCAGTATACAATCCTTCAACAGGTATCTTACAGTTTACTGCTGCTAATCATGGATTAGTAAAACCTGAGAACTTCAAGTTAGCAGGTATCGGAGTTACTTGTACATATGGATCTAAGACTTATCCTAGCGGTGTTCAAGGTTACTATTACACTGTAAGGTCTGTAGGAACTACTACATCCTTTACCACATTCGTTGGTGTATCTACATTAGCACATCCTTATACAGGCGGTGGTACGGTAAGAGTTGGTTTAACAACTAACATTTACCCTGATTACGATCAGCAGTTGGATGTAACTGGTATTATTTCTGCTAGAACCTTTACTCTTAATGCTGGTATTAGTACTATTCACCACTCCTATCATAGTGGTGGTACTATTGCTCCTTGGTATGATTTAACCTTTGGTTCTGGTTACAACTTACTTTCAGGACCATATGAGGTATGTGTACATGATTATAGCGGTGTTGGAACAGATGCTTCAGTAACAGCAACAGTCGGAGCAGGTGGTACTTTAATATACAGTATTTCTGATGGTGGTCATAGTTATGGTCAGGGTACTACTCTTGATGTAGCACCTCCTGATGGATACAATTTATCAATTGTTGGTTCATACAGAGAAGGACTTGGTAATACTACAACTACTGGTGTTGGTGCTTCTGTAACTGTAGATATCATTGGATTATCTTCCAGCTTTATTGGTGCTGCAAATACAGATCCTGAGTTCCAATTGAACGAGGTTTATATTTGGAAATTAACCAAACCTGGATATGGATTTAAGAGAGGTGATAAGTTTAACTTAGTAGGATTAGCAACTGATCCTAATGCTGGTGATTTATTTGAACCATTTGAAGTGACTGTAAATAATATATTCAGTGACGATATTGCAGCATGGCAGTTTGGTAACATTGATTATATCGATAACATTAAGACATATCAGGATGGTGATAGAAAGAGATATCCTCTATACTATCAGAACCAGTTGATTAGTTTTGAGATTGATAATAATGATATAGATTCAAGAGAAATTGATCTTGGTCCTGTTCTATTGATATTTGTTAATGGTGTTCTTCAGGAACCAGACAAGCACTACACATTCAGTGGCGGAACTTCAGTTAACTTTGAAACACCTCCTACTGTAAATGATGATGTGTTTATCTTCTTCTATAGAGGAACAGTTGGTGCAGATAGTATACTATTTGATGTTAATGAAATTATTAAAGAAGGTGATTCATTAGATCTATTCAAGAGTGCTCAACTCGAATTGAATCAAGTTGCTAAAGATAACACTAACTTTGCTCAACAAGATGAAAGAATCGTACAAAGAATCGCTACTGCATCTGTTGTAGAAACACCATTCTATCAAGGATCTGGTGTTAATAATGATAATTACAAACCAATGAGATGGAATAAGCAGAAGCAAGATAGGGTCTTTGCTGGTGGATTGGTATCTAAAGCAAGAGATTCTATGGAAGCACAGATCTTCCCTGTAACTAATGTTATTGCTTCTTATGCATCAACTGATGGAAGCATGTTCGTTGATCATACTGAGAATTTCAGAGATCTTGATGGTAACCTAACAGATGACTTTGGACTTTATGTTTACGGTGTTGGTGTTGGAACAACTGCACAAGCAGGTGTTAACTGGGAAGTTTGGAATGATATAGATCCTTTAGTTACTGATGTTCAGGGTTATACTGGTTTAATTACTGGTATTACAACTTCTGTTGGTATTGGTACTGATCTTGCACTTGTATTCCAGTTGGATACCAACAACTTGATTAATGCTGAGAATGCTTCTTTCGTTACTGGATTTGGAACTGGTTACCCATTCAGAATCTATGGATCTGGTATATCACCTGCAGCAGGTGTTATAACAAGTGTTGATGCACATGATTCCGATCCTATCGGTATTAGTACATTTGAACTTGATAATATATACTATGCACACGCATTATCATGGGATGGTAGTGCTAGAACAGGTGTAATCACCTGTAATATCCACTCTGGAACCAATGTTAATGGATTAGTTGGTGTTGGATCAACATTACATCCTGCAGCAAGATTTACATGGGGACGCTTCTCTTCAGCAATAAGAGATGTCTCATATCCTCTTTCTCTGACTGCTAAAGGATTGGATTATGATCCAAACCTTGATAAATGGCCATTTGTCCAGAGGCGTAATATTGGATTGCGTAATACTGGAGCATTCAACAAAACCTTATAAATACCAAAATAGTAAGACTTTACCCTAGAACATTGCAATGGCAGCAATTATAACCGATCAGTTTAGGATTATTAACGCTAATAATTTCATGGATGACATTACTAGCGGTAATAACTCTTACTATGCTTTCCTAGGACTGGCAAATCCAACCATTTCTGGTTACGGAAGAACTGATACTTGGAATAGTACCACTATTCAACCACCTTCACCTGTAGATAGTATTGATTATAACAATCATGTCTATGATACTATGTTATTTGGGAGAAAGATTTTCCCAGGTGATGTTAGGAGGTTGGTTAGAAAAGTAGCATGGACTAAAGGTACATCATATGATATGTACCGTCATGATTATGATGTGAATAATAGATCACTAGTTTCTAACTCTAGTAGACTTTATTCATCTAATTATTATGTTATGAACAAGGATTACAGAATCTATGTTTGTATTAATAATGGTGCTGCTGGTATTTCTACTATTGCAAGTGCATCTCTTGATGAACCAACTTTCACTGATCTTGAACCATCTGCTGCTGGTGTAAGTGGTGACGGTTATCTTTGGAAGTACATGTTCACGGTTCCTCCTGCGGATATCGTGAAATTTGACTCTACTGAATATATTGCGGTTCCTAATGATTGGGAAACAACAACTGATTCTGATGTTAAGGTTGTTAGAGAAAATGGTGATTCTGATACAAATAACAATCAGATTAAGGTAGTATCAATTGATGAGGCAGGAACAGGATATAGTTTCCTTTCCAGTCCTATTGAGGTTGATATTGTCGGTGACGGTAGTGGTGGTAAAGTTAGAATTTTGACCAATACCCAAGGTCAAGTTATTCAGGCACAAGTAACTCAAGGTGGAAAGGGGTACAGTTATGCAAGGGTTGATCTTTCTTCTATCAATGGTTCTGCTGCAAAGTATGCTAGGTTATCACCGATTATCCCTCCATCAAAGGGACATGGATACAACGCATATAAGGAGTTAGGAACTGATAAGGTTCTAATTTACACAAGATTTGATGCTTCATCTTATGATTTTGCGTCAGATACTAAGTTTGCACAAGTTGGATTGATTAGAAACCCAACTGCTATTGGTGCAGCAGGTACTAATTTCCTTCAGACTTCAGAATTTTCTGGGTTGAAGGCATTGAAATTTACTGGAGATACCTCTCAGGTTCTCGGTATTGGTACTATGATTGAACAGAGTATTAGTGGTGTTGGTACTGCAAGAGGTTATGTTGCCTCTTATGATATTGATACCAAGGTTATAAAGTACTTCCAAGATAGAAGTCTTTCCTATAACCAATCATTGTTCGATACTACTGATAGTGCAACAGTAAATAACCAATCACCTGTTTTAAATTTCCAAGCAACTGCTAATGCAGTTACTAGTACTGCTTTCAGTGTTAATGTGGATCAAACATTTAGTGGTATCTCTACAACAACACCTGCTGGTAAGGTTGTTGACTTAGGAGCACAGTTCACAAATGGACTTGCTGATGCAGAGATAAATAAACGCAGTGGAGAAATCATTTATCTTGATAATAGACCTGCTATTACAAGAAATGTTCGTCAAAAAGAAGACATTAAGATCGTATTAGAGTTCTAAACAATGCCACAACAGACTAACCTGAATATAAGTCCCTATTATGACGACTTTGACAGGACAAACAACTACCACAGAGTTCTGTTTAAGCCAGGATATCCTGTTCAGGCTCGTGAACTTACGACCATGCAGTCTATTCTGCAGAATCAGGTTGAGCAATTTGGTAGTCATATGTTCAAAGAGGGGTCTGTAGTAGTCCCTGGTGGTGTAACTTATGATGGAGATTATTTCGCAGTTAGATTAGATGTAACTCATTTAGGTACTGATGTAGAAGTTTATATTAAAGATCTAGTTGGTAAAAGAATTAAAGGACAAACTTCAGGTATAACAGCAAAGGTAATTAATTATATAAGTGCTTCTGCATCTATTTCATCAGATCCAACATTATATGTAAAATATCTTTCTACTGGTCCTAGTGGATCCTTTGACTTTTTCGAGGATTCTGAGTTAATTTTATTAGAAGAACCAGTTACATACGGTAATACAACATTAAATAGTGGATCATCTATAGCTTCAACTATAGCACAAAATGCTTGCCTTTCAGGATCTGCTGCTAATATCCAAGCTGGTATATATTTTGTAAGAGGTTCATTTGTAAGGGTCAATCAACAAACTCTGATTCTTGATCAGTATGATAACAAACCTTTTTATAGAGTTGGATTGCAAGTAGTAGAAAAAGCAATTAATGCTAAAGAGGATGTTTCATTATATGATAATGCTAAAGGATTTTCCAACTACGCAGCACCAGGTGCAGATAGATTAAAAATTGACCTAGTTCTTGCGAAGAAGGATGTTACTGATTTCGATGATACTGATTTTATAGAACTTATTAGGGTTAGAGCAGGTATTGTTGAGAAATCAATTAATAGAACTACTGACTATAATTTAATTAAGGATTATTTTGCTAAGAGAACTAATGATGAGTCTGGAGATTACACAGTAAATCCTTTCTTTATCACTGTCCTTGATAGTTTAAATGATAGAATGGGTAGTGAAGGTATCTATTATGCTACTGAATCTACAAGGGAAGGTAATACTCCTAATGATGATCTTGCTTGTGTTAGAGTATCTGCTGGTACTGCATATGTTAAAGGTTATGAGTATGAAAGTTTAGGAGAAACTATTGATGTTCCAAAACCAAGAGAAACTTCTGAAAAGATAGAAGAGTCATTTACTTTTAGAGTTGGTAATAGACTTAGATTGGATGGTGTCCAAGGTATTACAACATTTAGAAATTCTATTGACCTGCAATCAGGTATTAGTAGTGAAAAAATTGGTGATGCAATAGTTTATAATTTTGGTTTAGTAGATTCCAAATATAAGGATAATTCAACTGAATTTGATGCTTATCTATATGATGTTAATTTGTATACTAAGTTATTTTTGAATGATAATGTTAGTAACACTGAAGTAATACAGTCATCATATGTTGAAGGTTCTGAAAGTGGTGCTACAGGATATACAGTTACTGCTGGTGCTGGATCAAGTACTATTAGTATAACTCAAGTATCTGGTAAGTTCCAAGCAGGTGAAAGAATCTCATTCAGGAGTAACGATGTCTTATCCAGAGTTTGTGATAAGGTTATTACTTATAGTATGAATGATGTTGAGAATGTTCAACAGTCTAATACATTCTATGCTAAGAAGAAGTTAAATCAAACAGTTCCATATAATATTGGTGACGCTGATGTTCGTATTGCAACTAATGGTGATACTACATCAACTGGTAAGACATTTGAAAGATTTAAGCCTGGTGATATAGTAATCTATTATAGATCTAACCAATCCCTACCAAATCGTAATATAGTATCTTATGTTGCTGCTGATGGTGGAAGCATGAGATTGGCTGCTTTAACAACCAATCCTAATTTGTTTACTGGAGCTCTTCCTGGTTCTACATTTGAGGGTAGAATTTATAAGGGAGAACAGCAATTAAGTAATGCAGATAATGCTGGTTTATATCTACCTCTTCCAGCAAAGCATATTGCAGATATTGATTTTACTGGATCTCAACTTACATTATCGGAACAGATAACTGGTGAGTCTACTGATGCTAATGGTGTATTAGTTGTTAACTCTAGTTCTGTTGGTATTGATGATGTTAATTTTGTATCGTTTGATCAAGAACGATATCAGGTACAGTATAGCAATGGTACTATTGCTTCAATTCAACAAGATCAAGTAGTTGTAACTGATGATGTTCTGACTATTAATGGTTTAGCATTCTCTGAAAGTAATATTAAAGTTAATGTAACTGTTGCTAAGAGTAATATTAAGAACAAAACTAAAGAATATAAGAGAAGTCAAGAGATTGAAATAGTATATTCATCTAAATCTTTATCTGGTAGTAATACTAATGGTAGTGTTAATGATGGTTTAACTCCTAGTGGTTTATATGGTATTAGAGTTCAAGACGAAGAGATTTGTTTAAATTGGCCTGATGTAGGTGAAGTTATTGCTGTCTATGAATCATTAGATAATAACAAACCAGTATATGATAAATTAGTATTTACATCTACTGATCCTATTTTTGATAATGCTATTGTTGGTGAAGCAATTGTAGGTGAGAATACTAATGCTGTTGCTAGAATAGTTTCAGTTGATGCTGGTAATAGTAGTATTAGTATTGTATATAAGACAGAAGATAAGTTCCAACTTCTTGAGACTTTATTATTCCAAGAGTCTAATTCTACTGCAACTTTACAGGCAACTACTCCTGGTAAGTATAATGATGTAACTGATGCATTTACTTTAGATAAAGGTCAAAGAAATCAGTATTATGATTACTCTAGACTGTTAAGAGTTAATGATGGATTTGTTCCATCAAAAAGATTGTTAGTTGTTCTTGATAGGTATGAAATTCCAGCATCAGATGTTGGTGATGTATTTACTGTCAATAGTTATGATGCTGATAGATTCAGAAAGAATATCCCAAGTATAGGTAAGACTAATCTTAGAGCTACTGATACGCTTGACTTTAGACCTAGAGTACCAGAATTTACTCCTGCGTCAGCTGCAGTATCACCTTTCTTCTATACTAATAGACAGAATTTAACTGGTAATAGAATTGCAACACCTAACGAATCTTCTAGATTCAAATACAAGTATTACTATGGAAGAATTGATAAGGTATTGCTTAGGACAACAGGTAATATGGTTGTAGTTAAGGGTATACCTTCAAGGAATCCTAAACCACCTGCTGATGATCCATATGGCATGACATTGGCAAGCATAGTATGGCCTCCTTATCTGTATGAGACTACTAGTGCTAGAGTATTCCTAATCGATAACCGCCGATACACCATGCGTGATATTGGTAGGATTGAAGATAGACTTAATAATCTAGAGAAAGTAACTTCTCTATCATTATTAGAACAAAAAGTTCAGACTTTGCAAGTTAAGGATGCAGATGGACTTGATAGATTTAAGAGTGGTTTCTTCGCAGATTCCTTTAAATCTAGAGATTATGTAGATATAGCATCTCCTATTGATATAGATTTTGCTAGAGGTGAGATGAGACCTCTTACAGATCTGAATTCTATTGATATGCAGGTTTTACCTGAGGAATCTCAGACACCTGAGACATTAGATTTTAGTCAGGATTTTGCCCTATTAGATAGTAATACTGTTAAGACGGGTAGAATGATTACCCTGAAGTATAAGGAAACAGTATTTGTAGAACAGAACTTTGCAACTAGGGTAGAGAACCTTAACCCATTCCTTGTATACAAGTTTACTGGAAAATTAAAATTAAATCCAACTAGTGATAATTGGATCAATACACATAGAACTCAAACTCTTACAACTCAGGTTATTAGAAGAAGAACCTATGATACAAGAGTTGGTGTAACTAATGTTGATGGTGGATTTGGTGATGATGAACTACAAGCAAGTACAAATGAATTTGTATCTGGTGTAGAAAGAGATGATATCGAATCAAGAAATACTTATATTGCTAGTGAAGAGTTCGATCCGTTCATCAGATCTAGAAATATTGAGTACACTGTAAGTGGTTTAAGACCTAATGCTAGATTCTTTACATTCTTTGATGAATTAGGTAATGTTGATGTTGTACCTAAACTTATAGGTATTAGTAATGTTGTTGGTGCATTTACTGTTGGTGAAACTATTACTGCACTAGTTAATGGTGAAACATACACCTTCAGACTTTGTAGACCTGATCATAAGGAAGGTCCATTTACCACTCCTTCATTAACCTATGAGGTTAATCCATTAGATAGAAACGAGACACTACCTACAGCGTATTCTCAAGGTTCTACTGTACTTAATATCGATACTACTGCTCTTGCTGCACAAGCACAAGGAGATTTCTTTGGATACCTTCCAGTAGGAACTGTTGTATCTGGTAATACCAGTGGTGCTCAAGCAACAATATCATCTCTTGAAGTATGGTCAGATCCATATGGTGATGTTACTGCTTGTGTATGGGTTAGAGATCCATTTGCTTCACCAACACCTCTTGCTAGGGTAAGATCTGGTGAAAGAGAATTTAAAGTAACATCTAGTTCTATTAATGCTGCAGGATTGAGGGGTAGTACTGCTATATCTTCTGCTACTGCAACATATACTGCTGTAGGAACTACAAGAATTGTACAAACTGATGTTAGAGTTACAACCTTAGAGACGACAACGATACAGAGAGATGTGAGTCTAACCTTTGTAAACCGAAGGCCGCCCCCACCGCCACCACCACCACCCCCTGTTATCATTAATAACACTAGGGTTATTGACAATACAGTTACACAGATTATTGATAATACTAGAACTATTATCCAACCTGTACCTGTTCCTGTACCTGCTCCACCGCAGGCTGATGATAATGATGACCCATTGGCACAGTCATTTACAGTTGACCAGTATGGTGCATATGTAACTTCGGTTGATGTGTTCTTTGCTACTATGGCTGATCCAACAGTTCCTGTGTTTGTTGAACTGAGGGAGATGGAATTAGGATTCCCAACTAGAAGATTAGTTTCTCCTGATGCTAGAGTAGTATTAACATCTAACGATATTAATCTATCTAACGATGCTTCAGTTCCGACACATGTGACATTTAGTGCTCCAATATATCTGGAACCGTCAACAGAATATGCTTTAATATGTGCTGCTCCTACGAATACCTATGAGGTGTTTATAGCAGAGATGGGACAGACTGCTCTTAATGCTCAGGCATTACCCAATGCCTCTGGTAGAGTATATGCTAACCAGTTCTCAGTAGGATCTATGTTTAGGTCGCAAAACGCCTCCACATGGACTCCGTGTCAGTTTGAAGACTTGTGCTTCAAGTTGTATAGAGCAGAATTTGAAGCAACTGATGGTGTAGTTACATTCCAGAATCCACCACTTAGATCAGATAATGGTATCTTACCTGCATTGAATAGAAACCCAATTCAAGCACTTCCTAAGAAGGCTGCACTTGGTATAACAACTACTACTAATGCTGGTAATATAGGTACTGTATTCACTAAGGGAAGAAAAGTGGGTGATGCATCTGCTACTTACCGATATGGATTTGTTGAGGATACTGGTGGTCCAGTTAAGAAGACTGGTCAAGCTGTTGGTATTCAGACATTTGGTGAAGGTTATGGAACTCCATCTGCTAGTGTAAACACATTTGCCATCACAGGACAAGGTTCTGGACTTAAACTTGATATTACTGTTGGTACTGGTGCTTCACCTATTACAGGAGCAACTGTATTAGAAACAGGTCAAGGGTATAAGGTAGGTGACATTGTAGGTGTTGTAACTGCTGATATGAGTGGTTCAGGATCTGGAGTAAGGATTGGTATTAATTCTCTTGCTGGATTGGATACATTGTATCTAACAAATGTTCAAGCAGAAGAATTTGGTAATGCTGCTAGTGTTAACTACTACCATGACTTAGGGACTATTATTGATTCTGGTTTAGATGTTACAAGATACGATTCCACTGGTAGTCTTTATACTGGTGAATATGCAAGAGTATCTTACTTTAATCATGGAATGTATGGTACAGGTAATAGAGTTTCCATTAGTGGAGTAGCTCCAAATTCCTTACCATCTACACTTTCAACTGTAGTCAATTCTACTACAACTAGTATTGCTATTGCTGATAGTACTGGATTTGATGTATATGAAGGAGTACAGGTTAGTGGTGCTAACACTGCTTATGCTGTCATTAATAACGAAGTTATTTCCTACACCTCAGTTGGTATTAACACTTTAAGTGGTATTACTAGAGGAGTTAATAATACTCAATCCATTAACCATGAAGAAGGATCTACTATTCAGAAGTATGAATTTGCTGGAATTGGTCTAGGTAAGATTAATACTGAGCATGATGTTTCTCCTACTCAGAGAAATATGGATGACTTCTTGATTAAGATTGATAGGGAAGGAAGATCCACTGATATTAGTGGACTATCTCAACCACAACTATCATTTAATGCTGATGTTCATGGTGGTGGTGCTCATGCACATGCATCTAAGAATATTCAGTATGATAGATTGACTCCATTATTTGATATCACGACACCAGGACCATCTGACACTGCTACTATGAGTATCAGGACAGTTAGTGGAACTAGTATTGATGGAACAGAAGCATCATTTGCTGATAAGGGATTTGAGAATGTTGTTCTTAATAAGGAAGTTAGACTTCCAGATACCCGTATCGTAGCGTCTGAGGTTAATGAAAATCTAAGACTGACAAATATGTTCAGAAATAGATCTTTGACTGCTAGAGTCGCTATGAACAACGGAGGAAACTTCTGGAGTTCGCCTATGATATGTCTTGATACAATGGCTATTAAGTTCTCATCAAACAGACTTAATAAACCAATATCTGATGACAACTATCCACACGATAGGAGAGTCAATACTATATTTGGCGATCCACATACCTCTCAGTATACTTCTAGGGTTATTAACATCAAACAACCTGCAACTTCGTTAAAGGTTATATTTGATGCTTATAAACCTGCATCCACTGATTTCAGAGTTCTGTATAGTGTGATTAGACCAGATTCAGGCGAGGTTGATCAGAAATTTGTATTGTTCCCAGGCTATCTAAATAGTGTTGATACGACTGGTGATGGTTACGGTGATGCCGTACTTGATCCTGCTAAGAATGATGGTAGACCAGATGCTCTAGTTACTCCAGGCGAGGACTTTAAAGAGTATCAGTATACAATCAATGATTTAGAACCTTATACAGGGTTTGTGATTAAGATTGTAATGAATGGAAGCAATCAAGCAGAAGTACCAGTCTTTAAGAACATTAGAGCATTGGCACTGGCATGATCAGAGTAGAGGGACATTCAAACCTTTTTAGAGACGAAAAATCAGGAGCTATCATTAATACCGATAGCTCCTCTTTTGCTGCTTATCAGCAAGCAAAAACTAAGAAGGCAATTGAAAGACAGGAACTAGATACTATGAAAGAAGAGATATCTGAAATTAAACAAATGTTGGCAAAAATCGCAGCAAAACTATGAGTGATCAAGCAAGAGTAAAAGCACATAGAGAATTTCTCAGGTATCATTATGGCGATGATGTGCCTGTTGATATGTCATCATTAAATGATTTTGAAATCTTAAGAAATGATATAGATCGATTGGATAGAAAATTCGATCAGGTCACTAAGATTTTGTCAGAAGTACTAACAGAGATTAAGAAGATAAATACCTTATAGGATAATAGTCAGCATAAAAGATGGCAGTATTTGTCTCTAACTTGCAGATTGAACAGGGATGTGATTTTGAGCACTTATTTGCTCTTGGTGATAATGATAATAATACTACCCTAAATCTGGCAGGGTTCACAGCAACAGCACAACTGCGTAAGTGGTCGGGAAGCACTAACTATGTTTCTTTCGCTTCGACTGTATCTAGTGCCTTAGATGGAGAAATTCAGATTTCTATGGCATCTACTATAACAACCGATATTAAACCTGGTCGTTACCTTTATGATGTTGTTTTGAATGACGGCACTAGTAAGGTAAAAGTCGTTGAAGGAATGATTAATGTTAGAGCAGGGGTAACAAGGTAATGCCATCTTTACGAATTGGTACTGGTAGCCAAGTTAAGGTTATTGCCAGCGGCTCATTAGGAGGCGGTGGTGGAGGAGGTAAACTAGTTTTACTTTCAGATGTTAATGCGAACAACTTAACTAACGGCAGTTTTCTGGTCTACGACTCAGCATCCGCTAAATTTATAACACAAACAACTTTACCATCCACGACAGTTGATGGAGGGGAATACTAATGGCCGCAACGATTCTGATAAAGAGGACGCAAGGAACCTCTCCTCCAACCGCAGCACCAGTTGGTACTGGTGTATCGTTCGGTGAATTAGTATACACCTATGACACTTCTAATGTAGGTGCAGGTAAGTCGTATAAGAAATTATATATTGGTAACCCAGATGGCCCTACTGCTGCACCAATAGCAGTTGGTGGTGAGTATTATACTCAGATGTTGCCTGAGAACCCAGCTGACTTTGGTAAGCCAGTTGCTAATAAAGCGGTTATTCTTAACCCCTCAGGGCAAGTTGTATCTTGGAATGTAGCTACTGACTTAGTTGTTAGTGCTGCAGCCACTGTATCTGGTGACCTAACAATTGGTGGTAATTTAGCTGTTACAGGCGATTTAACATATGATGAAGTAAATGCAAGAAACTGGAATATAAGTGGTGTTGCAACTGCACCTACTCTTTATGTAACTGACATTACTGACACTCTTAACCTACAAAGTAAGGTAGGTATTATCAGTGCTCTTGCTGGTGTTGGTGCTACATATAACGATTTTAATTCAACATCTGCACAGTTTGAGCAGATTAATGTAAGTCATGCTACGACTACTAGAAACCTAACAATCAGTGGTATCTCAACGATTGAGAATAACTATGATTTCAGAACGCAGTTAATAAGGATT
>Ga0209232_1001239_pt1 | contig 14025 bp, 13 predicted proteins | sample ETNvirenome_2_60_FD_184066 | JGI IMG/M metagenome (GOLD analysis project Ga0209232, IMG submission 184066) | Marine viral communities from the Pacific Ocean - ETNP_2_60 (SPAdes) (version 2) | ecosystem: Environmental > Aquatic > Marine > Oceanic | place: Pacific Ocean | collected 2013-06-22
TTAGATATCCAGATTTTAAAGTAAAAGAAGGATGGCACGTTGAAGGAATTTTAAAAAATAGATCTAATAAAAGATTAAAATTTGATTTAAATCCTATGATAACTTTAACTGATAATGAAGAAGGAAAATACGGTAGTACGGCTAGTAAAGCAGATGTTTTTGTTTTTGAAAGAGATGATGATTATGTCTTAATAGATAAATATGAACTACATAATTTTTTAAGAAAATTACAACGTAAAAATAATGAACCAGTTAAAATATATATTGAGGATATAATAAAAAATTTAGAATGGAATATTATTTTACCGAAAGAATAAAATGAAATGTCGTTATTATATTCATGAAAATTTTTTAACTTTAGAAGAAAAAAATAACATTGTTAAAAAAATTAAACAACATCAAACTCGTGATATTAAAGATAATCCTAGTTTAGGAAAAAACGCCAATGTAGACATATGTTATTATGGTTATTTAAGAAAAGAGTTAAGAACTTTTACTGATATAATACATCAAGTTAATAATGATAAATTTGCTTTTAATTTATTTCAACACATCCCTGACAATGTTGAGTTACATCTCACTACTTATTCTTCTAAGACAAAAGGAAAATATGACTTACATATTGATGGTGCTAAACAAAATGATTATCAAGTTCCAAAACTTACTTGTATATTAAATGTTTCTGATAAACCTTTTAAAGGAGGAAATTTTATGTTGTGGGGAGAAAAAAATAAATCAATTGATTTAATAAGTAAACCAGGATCATTATTAATTTTTCCTTCTTTTCTTCCTCATCAAGTACAAACAGTTAAAAAAGGAGAAAGAAAGGTTTTAGTTTATTGGGCTCGAGGACCTATGTGGAAATGAAAACTACTATACAAGACTATATCTATATTCAACCAAATTTTTTTAATACTAAATTTTGTAATAAAGTTTTAAAAGAAGTTAAAACATTAAATTTTACTCCTAACTTATTTTATAACCCCAATAACGATGTGTCTACGGATAGAAGCGGAGAAACTGAATCTTTAATGTCTAGTGAATTAATTCCTTCTAATGATTTATTATTAAAACAATTATGGATAGGTATTAAAAATTATTATACTTATATTAATTCTCCTTATTTTACTAGGTGGCAAGGATTTTCTCAACCTCGTTATAATAAATACTTAGCAGGTAAAGAAATGGTCTTCCATGCAGATCATGTTCAATCTTTATTTGACGGAGATAGAAAAGGTATTCCAATTTTAAGTGTAGTTGGATTGTTAAATAATAATTTTAAAGGAGGAAATTTTATACTTTATAATGATTCTAAAGAAAAAATTTTAAAGTTAAAAGCAGGAGATCTTCTTATCTTTCCATCTATTTTTATATATACTCATCGAGTATCGGCCGTAACACAAGGAACTCGTTTTTCTTTTGCAAGTTGGGTATGGTAATATGAAACAAATAATCCTTATAAAAAATGACAAATTAAAACAATCTGCTTTTGCTATAGATTATTGTTTTTATCTCTATGAAAATATTATTAAAGAAGTAGATTTTAACACTATAGAATCTCTTATTTTAAAAAAAGAAAAAGAAATACTTAAAAAATATTCTTCAGGCAGTGATGGGGTAACTAAATTAGGAAGTAAAAGTTTAACTTCTCGCCATCAAAAATTTAACGTATTAAAATGGAATCATAAAGAAATAAAAAAATTACAAAAATATATTCTTTTACATACTAAAGAATTTTTAACTACTCTTTTATTACCTATTCCCGGTGATCTTAAAATACAATGTTGGGCTAATGTAATGAGAAAAAGAGAAAAAATTCAAACTCATTTACATGACTGTAGCCATAAAGCTTATATATCAGGTCATCTTTGTGTCTCATCTATGACCACCCATACTTATTATATTGATCCTTTAAAATATTTTGCTGGGAAAGATCAAAGAATTTATAAGAGTAAAAATGAAGTAGGAAAAATAACCTTATTTAGTGCTAATATTCCTCATTATACAGATACTGTTATGGATGATAAAGAACGCATTACTTTAGCATTTGATATTACTACAGGAGAAAGCTTCTTAAAACCTAACGAGAAGAAACTATAACCTTTAATTATCTATCAAAATAGTATATAGCAAATAATGAAAAAGCTTATATAATAGGGAGCTTATGCTACAAAAGATAGGATTTTTACCAGGATTTAATAAACAAATTACACCTACCGGAGCCGAAGCACAATGGACGGGTGGTGAAAATGTGCGTTTTAGATATGGAACCCCTGAAAAGATAGGTGGTTGGCAATCTTTAGGAGATAAGAAATTAACAGGTCCAACTCGAGCGCTTCATCATATGGTTAATAAAGAAGGTATTAAATATGCCGTTTTAGGAACCAATAGAATTTTATATGTTTATTCTGGAGGAGTTTATTATGATATTCATCCTTTAACTAATCCATCAGGCACAGCAATTACAAATGCATTTAGTACGACTAATGGTGATGCAACTGTTACTTTAACTTTTTCATCAGCACATAGCTTTGTAGCAGGAGACATTATTTTATTTGGAGATTCTTCTACATTTACCTCTATTACTAATTCAAATTTTAGCGCATCTGATTTTTGTGATAAAAAATTTATGGTTGCGTCTGTACCTACTACTACCACTCTTACTATTGAAGCAGAGTCTACCGAATCAGGATCGGGTGCAAGCGAATCAGGAGGAATTACTTATTATAGATATTACCACGTAGGTCCCGCTGAACAGGTAGGAGTTTATGGTTGGGGTATATCTCAATTTGGTGGTACAGTTACTAACCCTCAAACTAATACTTTAGATGGAGCTTTAGGAGATAATGTTTATGGAACAGGTGGATCAGGAACCAGTATCGTTTTAGATTCAGTTACAGGATTCCCAACAACAGGAACGAATTATATTTTAGTTGGCACCGAAGAGATTTCTTATACAGGAGTTTCAGGAAGCACAACTTTAACAGGAATTACCAGAGCAGCTAGAGGAACAACTAGAGCAGCTCATTCTGATGGTGCAACAGTTACTAATACAAGTGACTATGCGGCATGGGGTCAAGCTGCAGCAACCACGGATAAAGTTGCTGAACCAGGTTTATGGTCCTTAGATAACTATGGAGCTAAACTTATTGCATTAATTGTTAATGGTTCGGTATTTGAATGGGATTCTGATGCATCAAATGCAACAGCAACTAGAGCAACTATTATATCAGGTGCACCTACAGCATCTAGAGATATGATTGTATCAACACCGGATCGTCACTTAGTTTTATTTGGAACTGAAACAACGATTGGTGATACTGATACACAAGATGATATGTTTATAAGATTTTCGTCTCAAGAAACATTATCTACTTGGGCACCTACCGCAACTAATACCGCTGGTACACAAAGACTGGCTGCCGGATCACGGATCATGGGAGCTGAACTTGGAAGAAATGCAATTTACGTATGGACGGATACCTCATTATTTACCATGCGTTTTGTAGGTCAACCTTTTACTTTCGCATTCGAACAAGTAGGAACGAACTGTGGATTGATAGGTAAAAACGCAGCGGTTGAAGTTGACGGAGCAGCTTATTGGATGTCTGAAAATGGCTTCTTTAGATTTACTGGTAAACTAGAATCTTTAGATTGTTTAGTAGAGGATTATGTTTATGATGATCTTAATACTACTTCTAATCAAATGATATGTTGTGGAGTTAATAACTTATTTGGTGAAGTAATGTGGTTCTATCCAACATCAGATTCAAATGTAAATAATAGATGTGTCTTTTATAGTTATTTAGATTCTACGGTTAATAGACCTATATGGTATACTAATGCAAACTCATTATGGCCTAGAACTACTTGGCAGGATTCAGCAATATTTGGTTTACCACATGCAACATATTATGATGCCGACACAGATACTTCTTTTGATGTTAAAGGAAATAGTGATGGAGTCACTTATTACTATGAGCATGAAAAAGGAACTAATCAAATTAAAATAGGAACAACAGCTGCTATACCGGCTAACATATTATCTGGAGATTTTGACATTACTCAAGATCAAAGACAAGGAATTACGTTTAGAGGAGATGGGGAATATATGATGAGAGTTAGTAGATTTTTACCTGACTTTATAACTCAAGCAGGTAATACTATTGTTACACTAAATTTGCGAGATTTTCCAAATGAAACAGCAGCTAGTTCAACGTTAGGACCTTTTACCATTACATCTTCTACTACGTATCAATCTTGTAGAGCACGAGGTAGATCTGTTGCAGTTAAGATAGCAAATACAGCTGTAGATTCTAATTGGAAATTGGGGACTTTTAGGTTAGATGTACATGCAGGAGGAAGAAGATAATGCCGTTTAAATCTGAGAAACAAAGAAGATATTTATTTGCTAACGAACCAGAGATCGCAAGAGACTGGACTGAAACTTATGGAAGCAAAATTCAAAAAGCTGACGGTGGAATAATGAGAGTACCTTTTCAAGGTGGGGGAGGAATGGATGCTTCCCAACCAGATTTTTCACCTCCATCAGCAAGATCGACAAGACCATCAAGACCATCAAGACCAGATAGAAGTCCGCGTGAAGAACGAATAATGGCAGGTCCTCCACCAACTATGGCGCAAAGAGATATAGCGGCAGGTGTGGGAAGAGGAGGCAGAGGTAGCTTAGCTGATCCAATGGAGAAACAAGATTATACAACACAAAAATACACAGGTTCATTTTTAGATAATGTATTTAGTCGAGGTTATAGACCTGTAACACCGACTGGACAATTTCAATCAAGATTCTCTCAATATGGAGGAAATATATTAAGTGGTATTATGGGAGCAGTAAATCCTTTTTTAGGATTTTTATCAGGAGGTTTTCAAAACTTTAGAGATACTCCTTATTTACAAGATTATATAAGAAATTTAAGACCGAGACAAATGAGTGATGTGTTTGTAGATCAAGGAAGAGGTAGTGGAATAAGAAATATTCCTATGGAAGAAAATATAATTCCGCTTCAAAAACCTACAAGTTTGTACAACCTAGATGATATGTTAATGAGTAAACCCGTATTTTCTAAATCCCCAATGGCGGATTCAATGTGGGGTGGTATCATGGGAATAGATGATTTGAGACTACAAAAAGAAAAGAAGATGGGTCCGTGGGCAACAACGTTTGACACTCATCCTTATTCGGGAGAATCTTTTCTTCCTGTAGGAGCAACCTCTTTCAAAGGTTTAGAAGGAAAAAATTATGAATGGTTATCCGGATTACGAAATTATGCAACTGGTTTACCACGTAGCTTTCTTAGACAATATGACAAAAGAAATGAACCTTATCCATTTATAAACTACCATCCAGATGATGAAGAGATTGCTATTATGAGAGGTTATAAATCTTAATGGCAAAGATAGTACAAACATTAACGAGAGCCAGCCCTGAATACAGACAGGATGTAGCTCAATCTTTAGTAAGAGATTTAGACGCAATTGTTGAAAAATTAAATACTACTTTTCAACAAGATTTAAAACAGGAGATAGAAGCTAAAGCTTTCTTCATGGAATAATGGCTGTTGTTAATCAATATAAATTTTACGGAGTAGATGATAGTACCAGCGGAGCGGCATTAACTATGTTTGGAGCTAGTTCTCCAGCTAGCACTGAAACCTATATACTTAAATCTATTAAGGTAACATCAGCAGGAACTCCAACGGTGACTATTATAAACAACTCTATAACAGCTATTAAATCAGCTGCTTTGACAGCTAACGTAACGACAGAATTATTGACGATGCCAATGGTGGTTGAGGGAGGGACAAATTTAACTGTTCAATCTAGTAGTTCTGATTCTTTTGATGTGGCTATTAGTTATCTAAATATTAATAAGGAGATAATATCATAATGAAAACAACTTTAGTAGAGGGTAAAGAAGTACCCGTTTTTGAACCTAAAGAAATAATTACTACTATCTCAAACCTTAAAACAGGAGAGATATACAAGACTGAAGAGGAGTGGAAAGCTAAAGGAATTGATGAAAAAGACATCCGAAGAGATGTAAAAGTAATCATGCCAGACCTTGCTATGTTGTTAAAAACATAGTAAAGTATATGCTCAGGAATTATACGCCTGCCTTTAACGTTAAATTAGACAAAATTATGGCAATAACAGATTTACAGATTTCAGAAGAACTACAAACAGGGGCTCCTTCTATCAAATATAGAGGTAATGAAGGACCACAAGCACCTATGCAAATGGCTGCTGGAGAAGATCCATTACTTGTAGAAGAGTATAAAAAATACGTATTTGAAATGCAAGAACAAGGATTACAACCAATATCTTTTGAACAATTTAAACAACAAGCTATGTCCGGTATGGCTGAAGGTGGAAGACCTGGATATGGTTTAGGAAGTATTATTAAAAAAATTACAAGACCAATTAAAAAAGTTTTAGGAAGTGATGTAGGTAAAGCTGCATTAACTGCGGCTGCAATGTATAAGCTAGGAGGCGGTAATTTTTTTGGACCAAACAGAGCTGCTGGATTTAGCCCGGGAAACATACTTCCTGGTTTTAAAAAATTTATGGTTGGAGCACCTGGTAAATATATGGGCCCTGTTTCAAAAGGTTATATGACACCAGCAACAAAAGGAATCTTAGGAGCAGCTGGAAAACTTTCTCCATTGAAAGCTATGACTGCAGCATCTTTAATTCCATTCACAGGAATGGGAATGGGTAGTGAACAAGAAGGTCTTGGTAATATAGCAGGAATGGATGATTTAAAATTTGATTTTGATTATGATGACATGATAGCTGAAGTAAAAGCTGCTGTTGGTTCTGGAGATGTAGAAGAAATTAAACGTGTTAATTTAAAATATGGATTAGACCTTGTTGAAGATACAGATGTTTATGCAGCTAAAGGTGGAAGAATTGGATACTACTCAGGTGGTCAATCTATTCCATCAAAAAATTCATTAGAGGATGCTAGAAAAACTGCGATGCAAGATAGACTAGGTGGTATAACAGAAGTAATGAAACAAGCAGATTTATATCGTCAAGGAGACGTAGGTCAAATGTACATGGCTGAGGGTGGAAGTCCAATTATGATGGCTTCTAATCCAAGTCCAGGAGATGAATTAAATCAAATGTCTTTAATGATATTTAAAAAACCATTAAGTGAATTAACTGATGACGAGTATGAAGACCTTCAAGAATATATAAGAGAGAAAAGTGCTCAAGGCGGAAGAATTGGGTATGCTGGTGGTGGTAGTAATATTACATTATCAGACGGAACTATAGTTCAAATTCCAGCAGGATCTATCGGAAAATATGGTTTAAAAGATGGTATATACTCTAGTAGTAGAGGTGATTTAACAACAGATGAAATAGTGCCTTTATTAAATCCAGGTTTAACTTTTAATCAAGGCGGAAGAGTACCAGCTCAAGAAGGAGGGATCATGGACCTTGGTGGTATGGAAAAAGATTACAGAGAAACTGGTGGCTTTGTTGACTTAGGAGCTGAAGAAAAAGCTGATGACGTTCCAGCTAGATTGAGCGTTAATGAATTCGTAATGACAGCTGATGCTGTTAGAGGTGCAGGAGATGGAGATATTGATAAAGGAGCTGAACGTATGGAAGATCTCATGGAAAAATTAGAAGCTAAAAATAAAAGACAACAAGGAGCTTCAGATATGTTTGAAGTTTCGGAAAGATTAAGCGAGGTAGTATAATGGCTGTACAACAATCACAACTTTTACCAGCGCCGTTTTTAACGGACGTAACAAAAGATTATGCAAAAAGACTAGGAGCAGTAGGAGCAGCTCCTTTAGAAACTGGTGCGTTTGCTCCTAAAGTAGCACCACAAGATCAAGCTCAATTAGATGCTTACACAAGAGCCACGACTCAAGGACAAGGGATTGGTGCATACCAACCTTACATTACACAAGCTTCAGCTTACACAGGACCATCAGCTTACACAGATTTTATGTCTCCATACCAAGAAGATGTTATCAAAACAACTATGGATGCATATGATAAGCAAGCTGACAAAGGAATATTAGGTATAGCTGACATGGCTACAAGAACAGGAAACTTAGGTGGTGGACGTGAAGGTGTTATGAGAGCAGAGTATCAAACACAATCAGATTTAAACAGAGCTCTATTACAATCAGGATTATTACAACAAAATTTTGGTCAAGCTCAGCAAGCAGCACAGCAAGCATACATGAATCAAATGCAAATGGCTGGAATGGTACCACAATTACAGCAAACAGATGTAGCAAGTTTAGGGTCAGCGGGCGCGACTCAACAAGCTCAACAACAAGCTATCTTTGATGCTGAAAGAGAACAAGCAAGATTAAAAGCTTACGAACCTTATGAAAGATTAGGTTATCTAGGATCTGGACTTGGTTCTATGTTAGCTGGTTATCCTGCTCAATTCCAATCTCAAGTTACACCTAACCCGACTCCGTTGCAAACTGCGTTAGGAATAGCTGGTGTGGGTAGTGGAGTTTTAGGAAACTTGGCTCAATACAAAAGGTATAGTTAATGAAAAGAGTCATGCATAGACCTATGTTTAGAAAAGGTGGTAGTGCCAATGAAGGCATTACTTCAGGCCTAGCTTCTAGACAAGGGTATAAATATGGTAAACTTGCTCAAGTTCAACAAGACTTAGCTCTTTTAAATCAATTAGCACCAGCTGCTGAACCACGTGCAAGCACAGCGTTTAATGATTTTTTAATTAATACAGGATTAAATCTTGCAAGTATGTCACCACAGGGAGGTTTATTATCTACAGCCGCATCTGCAGCTAAAGAACCTTTTGGACAATTTCAACAACAAAAAATGTATGAAGGTGCCGCTGCCGATCAAGCAGCTTCAGATCGTAGAGCGACTGTAGCTAGCTTACTTGAAGGAATTAGTGATGATGATAAAAATAAATTATGGGAAGAAGCTACATACATGTTTAAAAGAGGTGCTACGAATCCTTTCACTCAACAACCTTTTAAAGATCAAAATGAAGCGTACGATGTTTTAATTAGAAAATCCTTAATGAGTAAAGAAAGTTTAAAAACGGATGAAGCAATGTTTAATGAAACAGTTGACACGTTATTTAATAAAAATTTACAAGATCCAAACTTTAAAGGAAATAATTTAGGTGCTAGAACGTTAGCTGAACACGAAGCTAAAGTTATTCATGGTCAATATCCTAAAGATTTAATAGATCAATTCGACACTCAAACTACATACATTGATTCTGTGTACGTTGATGTAGATGAAACAGGAAGTATGACACTAAATAACATTGGAGAAAAAATAGGTTACAGACCTAATAAAGTTTACTTTAATATATCGGATAAATCTTTTTATAAATTAGGAGCTGACGGTTTAACATTTACAAAAGTCGACATAGCGGACTTCCAGGATTAGGAGGTAGCCAGTGGCTGACAAATTTTTAACAGAAGAAAGAAAGAAAAAACTAGATGCTGCATTTGATGCACTAGATTTTTTTAATCCTAACATTAAAACTACTTTAGATAAGATAGATGTTTATAATAAAAAAGTAGAAAAATTAAAACAAACAGAAACAGATATAGAAGAATTACCTAAAGGAAGTCCAGGTTTTAAAAAAGCATCTATTGATAAAACACTTATTGAAAGTGCTGAGGATAACAATGAAGTTAGTCTATCAACTTCAGTATCGAACGCTGTTCTAAGTGGATTAATTAAAATTCCTTATGGATGGGCTCAACTTACAGCAGAAATAAAAGATGCAATTGGAGATGATGTGCCAATCGATAAAACTAATGTAGCTAAATTAGATGCATGGTTTGATCAAACTGTTGTAGGTGAGATGATGAAATACTCAGAAGAAAAAGCAAGAGCAACAGGAGCGGGAAGAATAACAGAATTTTTAACATCAATGTATGGTAACTGGCGAGCAGCTGGTAAACCTTTAATGAAATTTATAGATGATCCTTTAAGTTTAAAAAAGAAGGGAAAAGAAATTGCAGACAAATTAGTCGATGCAAAAAAGAATGGTCGTTACATTTCTTCTAATAATAGAAATTTAAAAAACGCAGCAGATAAAGCTAAAGAATTAAGCTTTGGAAAAAGAGCAAAAAAATGGGGAGCTATTGCAGTTGGAGGAGGGGTAACTGGAGCTTTAGTTGCTGACACAGAAGACATTGGAACATGGGGCGACTGGTTATTTGAACCAGGTCATTATAGTGCCTTAGATAGAACTCAAAAAGAAACATCTTCTGATGATGCTATAAGAAAATTAACAAACCGATTAAAGCTTGGTGGAGAAATGGCATTTCCCATTTCACCTTTCTTTTATGGCGTAGGTAAATTTGGAAAGTGGGCTTCCAAGTATGGAAAAGATGCAGCGTACAGTACTAAAGCTGCAGAACGTTGGGCTGATAAATGGGTGATGAAACCTTTTAGAGCTAGATCCGATAGACCTAGAGAAATATTTAGAGGTGTACAAAGATTAGAAGGAAAGCAAGCCGTAGCACGAAACATGGCCCAAGAACTTAATAGAAGAATTAGTTATGATTATAATAATATATTTCAAGCTACAAGAAAATCTGCACAAGCGGTAGATGATTCAAATTTAATTAACGAGATGCTTGTTAATTTTATGAAAAGTACAGATGATGTAATTAAAAAAGGAAAAATAGTTTTTCCTGGTTTTAAAAATGAAGGAGCATTTGCAAAATCTTTAATTAAATTAGGGGCAAAACAAAAAGACGTTGATATTTTATTAGCTAACTTAACTAAATACAGAGACACAATGAATGTATTTAAAAATTCTATACTTCAAGGAAAAAATTTAAACGTAGCTCCTAAAGAATTTAATCAAATAATGAATGATAGATTTAAGAATTTTTTATCAACAGAATATAAAATTTTAACTGATAAAGGAGTAGGTCCGATTAGTGGTTATAAAATTACTAATGACATGGTTGATGAAGTTGCCGATGTATTTGTAAGATATGCTAGAGCAAATGGAGTTAGTTTAAGTAAAGCCAATGCAAGAGATGCGGTGTATGATATTGCAGATAATGTTTCTTTAAATCCACTTACTAGAACTCCAGAATTTGTTTATCCTATTCAAAGTATTGGTGCAGACAAAGCTACACAACTTAAAAATATAGCAGAAAATATAACGAGTGGTGGAAAATTTAAAGCTGATAAGGCGGGAGGATTAATTCAAAAAAAATCAGATCTAGAAGCATTTAAAAAATTATTTGGTGCTAATCAAAACGCGGAAAGAATTATTGTAAATACTATGGAAGATTTAGGTGGTATTGCAGCAAGAGATAATTTTTATAATGCAATGAAAGAAGCATCTGATTTGTTAATATCACAAGGTCAAAAAGGTTTATTTTATCCTAACAGATTACAAGCTATCTCTGCTTTTAAAGGTGCAAAGAATCAACCTGGATTAAAAAATATTAATGTATCTCCTAATGGTTTAAAATTAAGTGCTAATTTGGCAGAAGAATATTACACAAGTCCATTAGATGGAATGTTTACTAATGATGTTATAGAAAAAGCAATGAAGTTTGGAGACAAACTTCCTTTAAGTGGTATTACTAAAAGTTTAGCGTACAGATATTTATTTTTAATACCAAAAGGTTTAACTCAATTTGGTAAAACAGTTCTAGGTCCTTTCACGCATGGAAGAAACTTTACATCAGGAGCAGTAACAACTATTGCAACTGGTAATATATTTATTCCACCAACAGAAATGGCTAAAGCTATTTCACAATCGTTCAGAGCTATTCAACCACAAACTATGTATAGACTTACAGGTAATCCTAAGTATTTAAATCAGCCGGCTGATCAAGCGTGGTATCAATTTTTTTTAGATGAAGGAATGGTTAACTCAAGTGCTACTTATAGAGAAGTTATGGGAATCATTACTGATATTGAAAAAGGTGGAGACTTTTTTAGTAGAGCTTTTAAAATGTTTGGTAATAAAATGAAAAAGATTGCTAAAACTACTGAGTGGGCTCAAGATATGTACGTTGCTGAAGATGATATTTGGAAAATGACAAATTTTTTTGGCGAATCATACAAGCTTCGAAGAGCATGGAACAATGCAGTGGCTAAAGGAATTAAAAATCCTGCAACAGGAAAAAAATATACCAACGCCGACATACCTAGTGACATAGAGATGTATAAAACAGCAGCTCAAACAGTTAGAAATACATTACCAAACTACGCTTATGTATCTGACTTTGTTAAAGCAACTAGAAGATCACCATTAGGAAATTTCGTATCATGGCCAGCAGAAATTATGAGAACAACAGCTCACATTTTACAAAGAGGATTAAGAGAAATTAAAGACCCGGTTTTAAAAAGAAATGGATATGAAAGGTTAATAGGATTAGGAACAGCTTATGCAGTTATACCAACTATGTTAGTTGAAGGAGCAAGGGGATTGTATGGAATTACAAGAGAACAATTACAAGCTATGAGAGAAATGGTAGCGCCGTGGTCTGTTGATTCAACATTAATACCTATAAGAGATGAAGAAGGAAATTATAAATACGTAGATTTTAGTGGAGCATTTTTCTATGATACCGTAGTCAACCCAGTTCAATCAGTTATCTCACAGTCAGAAATACAAAATGAAAAAGCATTAATTCCTGACATGATGGAAGGAATGGTAAGAGGATTAGATAGATTAATAGAACCATTTATTGGTGAATCTATTTACTATGGATTGGTGGCTGATTTATTTATTAGAGGAGGAGAAGACAGAGATGGTAACAGAGTATGGAACCCTGAAGATGATCTAATTGATAAATGGATTAAAGGTGTAACGCATTTTGGTTATACGGCATCTCCATTATCTTATCCTCAGTTAAAAAGATTGTATGCAGCAGCAACAGATCAAACTATTAGAGGGAAAAAATATGATATACCAAATGAGATGATGGGATTCTTTGGAGGAAGACCCGTTCAAATTTATCCTTTAGATGTTATTAACTTTGCAGTTGCTGACTTCGTGGAAGCTGAAAGAAATCAAAGAAAATTAATTACGGAAGATATGTTTACCGGTGATCCTGTAACAGATAGAAACTTTATTCTTGAACAATATTGGAAAGCTAACAAGAAAAGATTAGAATCTTTAAGTGCTTTGCGAAGAAAAATAGATGCAGCTATTGTGCTTGGAGAAAATCCTAAAAAAATTTACAAAGAGTTTTATGATAGAGGTAAAGGAAATTTATATATACAAATGATGAAGAACAGATTTGTACCATTTAGTTCTGACATGAAATGGGCCCATGAAAAAGCACTGGAAGATGCAAGAGAAAAAGGTTTACCAAACCCGTTAGATGGTAATAGTAAAATATTAGCTATTATGGAAAAAATATTATCTAAAGCTCAATTCTTAAACAATGATTATATTTTAAACGTAGATGATTTTATTATTAAACCTTCGGCACGGGACCAATCTAAATTACCCACACCACCTTTAGATACACAACCTATGCCAAAATTAGCACCAAATACACAGCAAAAAAATCCCGTTACTAACTTGACAAGGACTGAACAAGCATTACTATCACCGTCAGAAAAAATAATTGCGGGGAGAACCTAATGGCTAAGAACGCATTACAAAAAATTGAAGACCATGAAAAACTTTGCAGAATCATGCAAAAGCAAACTCATGATAAAATACATAAGCTTGAACGTCAAATAAACCGCATAGAAAGTATCTTATTGGTATCTACTGGTGCATTGATCACTGGCATGGGATATGTTATATTTACTTTAATCTTACACTAAAAAATCATGCAGCTTAGTAAACATTTTAAACTCGAAGAGATGACCAAGTCAATGACCGCAACCAGAAAAGGTATTGACAACTCACCAGGAGCAGGTGATATTAAAAACTTGGAGAATGTATGTTATGAAATTTTGGAACCGGTTCGTGCGCACTTTGATAAACCCATTACTATTACCTCTGGTTACAGATCGGAAGCACTTTGCGAAGCTATCGGC
>Ga0209232_1001240_pt1 | contig 14023 bp, 14 predicted proteins | sample ETNvirenome_2_60_FD_184066 | JGI IMG/M metagenome (GOLD analysis project Ga0209232, IMG submission 184066) | Marine viral communities from the Pacific Ocean - ETNP_2_60 (SPAdes) (version 2) | ecosystem: Environmental > Aquatic > Marine > Oceanic | place: Pacific Ocean | collected 2013-06-22
GAGGGGAGTAGAATAGCGCCTCGCCGCAAGCACGCTTCCCTTTCGGCGATCCACGCTTTAGAGGCGGGGGAATATGGCCGCCGACAGCCCGCCCGATTTCCGCCTGCGCCTGCGCCGCGACAGCAATGCCGTCATCGCCTGGCTGCGCGAGATGTGGACGCGGCGCTGGTTCCGCTGGCTCGGCTATCTGGCGCTGTCGGGCGTGTTGGCGCTGATCCTGATCTGGGCGATCTTTGCGCGCGACCTGCCGTCGGTCGATCAGCTGCGCGATTATGAACCGCCGCTGCCGACGATGGTCCGCGACGGCGAGGGCAAGCCGGTGCACAGCTACGCTCGCGAACGCCGCGTCCAGCTGGACTATAGCGAATATCCGCAGCTGCTGGTGCGCTCGTTCCTCGCCGCCGAAGATAAGACCTTTTTCAGCCACGGCGGTATCGATTATCCGGGCATCGCCTCGGCAATCGTCACCAACCTTTCGAGCAGCGGCCGCCCCGTCGGCGCGTCGACGATCACCCAGCAGGTTGCGAAGAACCTGCTGCTCACCAACGAACTCAGCTATCGCCGCAAGGTGCGCGAGGCGATCCTGGCGATGCGGATCGAGGATGCGCTGACCAAGGAACAGATTCTCGAACTATATCTCAACGAAATCCCGCTTGGCCGCCGCGCCTTCGGCGTCCAGGCGGCGAGCCGCGCCTATTTCGACAAGGATGTCGACCAGCTCCAGCTTCACGAAATGGCGTTTCTCGCGATCCTGCCCAAGGCGCCCGAAAAATATGGCCGCACCCGCAACGCGGCGGAGGCGCTGGCGCGGCGCAATTTCGTGCTTGGGTCGATGGAGGACAATGGCTGGATCACCGCGGCGCAGCGCGACGCCGCGCGCGGCATGCCGCTGGGGCTGACCAACAGCGGCAACCGCGCGATCGCGCAGGTTGGTGGCTATTATATGGAAGAGGTGCGGCGCCAGTTGATCGCGCAGTTCGGCGAAACCGCCGCAGATGGCCCGCTCAGTGTCTATGCCGGGGGATTGTGGGTCCGCACGCCCTATGATGGCAAGATGCAGACCGGCGCGACGATGGCGCTGCGCAAGGGGCTGCAACGCTATGATGCGGGCAAGGGCTGGTCGGGGCCGATCGCGACGATCGAGGCTGACGATCAGTGGCAGAGCCGCCTGGCGTCGAGCTTTATCGGCATCGACTATGACAATTGGCGTGTCGCCGCGGTGCTGTCGAAATCGGCCGGTGCGGCGCAGATCGGCTTTGCCAACGGCGATACCGGCACGCTGCCCGCCAGCGCCGCGACGCTCGGCTATCGCAAGACCGGCGGCAATGCGTTCTCGGCGATGCGCCCCGGCGACCTGATCGTCGTCAAGTCGACCGGCGGCAGCGGCTATGCCTTGCGCAACATTCCCGAAGTGTCGGGCGGCATGGTCGTCGAAAGCCCGCATTCGGGCCGTATCTATGCGATGCAGGGCGGTTTCGATGTCCGCCTGTCGCCCTTCAACCGCGCCACCCAGGCACAGCGCCAGCCAGGCTCGACGATCAAGCCGTTCGTCTATGCCGCGGCGCTCGATAATGGCATGACCCCCGCGACGATGATCGTCGACGGGCCGTTCTGCGTCTACCAAGGCGCGGCGCTCGGCAACAAATGCTTCCGCAACTTCGGCAATTCGGGTGGCAGCGGCGAGCATACGATGCGCTGGGGGCTCGAACAGTCGCGCAACCTGATGACGGTCAAGACCGCGAGCCAGATCGGCATGGAGCCGATCGTTGAAACGATCCAGGCGATGGGGATCGGCAAGCATGAACCTTACCTCTCGACCGCGCTCGGCGCCGGATCGACGACGGTCGAAAAAATGACCAACGCCTACGCGATGCTGGCCAATCATGGCCGCGCGCTGAAACCGCGGGTGATCGACTATGCGCAGGACCGCCGCGGCAAGGTGATTTTCCCGGCGAACTGGAAACCGTGCGAGGGTTGCAACAAAAAGGATTGGGACGGCCGCCCGATGCCGCGCTTTGCCAGGTCGGGCAAACAGCTGATGGACCCGATGACCGCCTATCAGGTCGTCCATATGCTCGAAGGCGTCGTCCAGCGCGGCACCGCGGTGCGGCTGCGCGACCTGAATGTGCCGCTGTTCGGCAAGACCGGCACGACCACGGGGCCGAACGATGTGTGGTTCGTCGGCGGCACCCCCGACGTGATCGCCGGCATGTATATCGGTTTCGACCAGCCGCGCAGCATGGGCGGCTATGCCCAGGGCAGCAGCTATGCGGCGCCGATCTTCAAGGATTTTGCGCTCGCCGCGCTCGCCGATCGCCAGCCGATTCCGTTCGCGGCGCCAAAGGGGGTGCGGATGGTCCGCATCGACCGCCAGTCGGGCCGCCGCGTCTATGGCAGCTGGCCGGGCAGTGATCCGAAAGCGTCGATCATCTGGGAAGCGTTCAAGCCCGAAAGCGAACCGCGCCGGACGATCCGCGAAGAAGAGATCAAGCCGGTAAAGACCCCCAAGCGGCAGGATGCGCCGGTGCGGCAAGGGCCGGCGGGCCGCAGCGACAGCGACTTCCTCGACGACCGCGGCGGCATTATCTGACGACTTGTCACGGGCGACCGAGCCTCTATGGCCGGGGCGTAATTTTTCAGGAGCAAGGACATGCGCGCCGAAGCGCAGGATCATATCGACAAGATTGGTGCCGCGCTGGCACTGCTGCGGCGTTTTCTCGACTGGGACCGCGCGGTACGGCGGCTCGACGAGCTGAATGCCAAGGTCGAGGACCCGACGCTGTGGAACGATCCGCGGGCGGCGCAAGAGGTCATGCGCGAACGCCGCCGTCTCGACGGCGCGATCACCGCAACGCGCGCGATCGAAACCGAATGTGCCGACACCGCCGAGCTGATCGAGCTCGCCGATATGGAAGGCGACACCGCCCTGGGCGATGAAGCCGTCGCGTCGCTCGCCGTCCTCGCGGCGCGCGCCGAAGAGGACAAGATCAGGGCGCTGCTCGCGGGCGAGGCCGACGCCAACGACGCCTATATCGAAGTCCACGCCGGCGCTGGCGGCACCGAAAGCCAGGACTGGGCCGAAATGCTTCAGCGCATGTACAGCCGCTGGGCCGAAAAGCGCGGCTTCAAGGTCGAGCTGGTTGAATATCAGGCGGGCGAACAGGCGGGGATCAAGTCGGCGACGATGCTGGTCAAGGGCGAGAATGCCTATGGCTATGCCAAGACCGAAAGCGGCGTCCACCGGCTGGTCCGCATCTCGCCCTACGACAGCTCGGCGCGCCGCCACACCAGCTTTTCCAGCGTCTGGGTCTATCCGGTGATCGACGACAATATCGAAATCGATATCAACGAGGGCGACCTCAAGATCGACACTTATCGCGCCTCGGGCGCCGGCGGCCAGCACGTCAACACGACCGATTCGGCGGTGCGCATCACCCACATCCCGACCGGCATCGTCGTCGCCAGCCAGAACGACCGGTCGCAGCACAAGAACCGTGCGACCGCGATGGGGATGCTGAAGGCGCGGATGTACGAGGCCGAGCTGCAAAAGCGCGAAGCCGCGGCGTCGGGCGAATATCAGGCAAAGACCGAGATCGGCTGGGGCCACCAGATCCGTTCCTACGTCCTCCAGCCGTATCAGCTGGTCAAGGATCTGCGCACCGGCGTCACCTCGACCGCCCCCGGCGACGTGCTCGACGGCGCGCTCGACCCGTTCATGGCCGCGGCGCTGTCGCAGAAGGTGACGGGCGAAAAGGTCGAGGTCGAGGACATCGATTGATGAAGCGATCCGCCGCCGCCCTGCTCGCGTTGATGCCGCTGCTCGGCGGCTGCGACGCGCCCTGGGATGACAGCGGCGACCGCGCGGCAACCGCGCGCGAATTTCCGCCTGCCGATCGCCCGGTGGCGCCGACCGTCTCGACCAAATGGTCGACCGAAGAAGCGCGCGACCGCGTCAACGAGGCCGAGGATGTGATGGACTCGGCCGATGTCCGCCCCGGCATGACGATTGCCGACATCGGCGCGGGCGACGGCTATTACACCGTGCGCCTCGCGCAGCGGGTCGGTGCGGGCGGGCGGGTGCTGGCGCAGGATATCATCCCCGAGGTGATCGAACGGCTCGCCGACCGCGTCGCGCGCGAGCGGCTCGACAATGTCTCGTTGAAGCTCGGCGCGGTCGACGATCCGCGCCTGCCCGCCGCGAGTTTCGACCGGGTGTTCATGGTCCATATGTATCATGAAATCGGCGAGCCCTACGCCTTTCTGTGGCGGCTGCGCCCGGCGCTGCGCGCGGGCGGGCAGGTGATCGTCGTCGACGGCGACCGCCCGATCGCCGATCATGGCACACCCTTCCGCCTGCTCGTCTGCGAGTTCGAAGCGGTGGGGTACAAGCTGGTATCCTATGACGACAAACAGCATGCCGGGGGGTATCTCGCGCGGTTTGTGCCGACGGGTAAACGCCCCGATCCTGACAAGATCACCGTCTGCGATAATCCGTGAGTCAATCGTGACCCCCGCCTTTGCGGGGGCGACACTGTTTTCAATACACCACCAACCGGTCCGCTTCACCGACCGCGGCGAGGAAGCTGACGACGCCGCCGGCCTTGACGCCCGGCACCATCTTGTCGGCCGCCATCTGGCCGATCGCGAGCCCTGATTGGCACGCGATGATCTCGACCCCGCTGGTCATGGCTTCATCGATCAGTTCGGCAAGCCCGGGCAGGCCCGCCGCGCGGCGCGGCCCGTCCCCGGCGCACCCCGCGGGTGCGCGCAGCATCGCGGTCGCATCCCCTTGCAGAAACAGGCGGGCGCCCCGCCCCAACGCCGCTGCGGCGATCGCGGTTTCCAGCGCGGCGCACAACCGCCGCCCCTCGGCCATGGCGACAATGATGTTCAGGGTCGGCATATCGGACATTGCGGGTCCTTGGGCACACCGACCTCACGCCAGCGCCGGTCGAGCATATCGACGATCGCCAGCCGCCCGGTCAAGGCTGAACCCCAGCCGGTCAGCGCGCGCACCGCTTCCAGCGCCGCCATCGTCCCGATCATCCCCGCCAGCGCGCCCATCACCCCGGTCTCGGCGCAATTGACCCCCTCCTGCGCCGGGTCGCCCCCGACCAGACAGGCGTAGCAGGCCTCGCCCGCGCGCCAGCCCTCATACAGCGCGACCTGCCCCTCGAACGCCCCGATCGCGGCGCTGAGCAGCGGAATTTGCAAGCTCACCGCCGTGCGGTTGACCGCCAGCCGGGTGGCGAAATTGTCGCAGCCGTCGAGGATCAGGTTCGCACCCGCCAGCAGCGCCGCGGCATTGGCGTCATCGAACCGCCGGGCGACCGCGACCGCCGCGACATGCGGGTTGATCCGCCGCGCGGCCTCCGCCGCCACCACGGCCTTTTGCGCGCCGATGTCGGCATCGGTAAACAGCGGCTGGCGCTGCAGGTTCGACAATTCCACGACATCATCGTCGATGATCGTCAGCCGGCCGACCCCCGCCGCCGCCAGATAGGTAATCGCCGGACAGCCGATGCCGCCCGCACCGATCACTGCGACATGCGCGGCTTTCAGCTTGGCCTGCCCCGCGCCGCCGAATGCAGGCAGGATGATCTGGCGCGCGTAACGGTCGAGTTCGGCGTCGCTCAGCAATTATTCGCTCGATCGCCGCGTCTTGATCGCCGCGAGCGACGCCAGTCCGGCTGCGTCGGCGGTGTCGTCGGCGGTGTCGTCGACCGGTTCGCTTTCGACCCCGGTCGATCCGAAACCGCCCGCACCGCGCGTCGTTTCGTCGAGCGTCGTCACCTCGGCAAAGGTCGCGCGCTGGACCGGTGCCGGGACCAGCTGTGCGATGCGGTCGCCGCGCCTCACCTCGAAATTATCGTCGCCCAGATTGGCGAGAATCACTTTCACCTCGCCGCGGTAATCGCTGTCGATCGTCCCCGGGGTGTTGAGGCAGGTGACGCCATATTTGAGCGCGAGGCCCGATCGCGGGCGCACCTGCACCTCATACCCCGGCGGGATCGCCATCGCGAACCCCGTCGGCACCGCGTGGCGGGTGCCGGGGCGGATGGTCAGCGTCTCGGCGGCGACGACGTCCATCCCCGCGGCGCCATCGCTGGCATAGGCGGGCAGGGGCAGGCCGCCGCCGTTGGGCAGGCGCTGGACCCTGATCTCAATCGGGCTGGCGGGGGCTACGCGCATCGAGCTCATCGGCGATCTTTTCCATCAATTTGCGGGCGACGGCCGCTTTCGGCAGTCGGTCCCAGCTGTCTATTCCGTCTTTGCTAACGATATGCACCCGATTGCTTTCGCCGCCCATCGGGTCGGTGGCGACGTCGTTGGCGACGATCCAGTCGCATCCCTTGCGCGCCAGCTTGGCCAGCGCGTGGGCGATGACGTCGTTGGTTTCGGCGGCAAAGCCGATCAGCAGCGTGGGGGGCGTGGGCGATTTGGCGACCCCCGCGAGGATGTCGGGATTTTCGGCGAGCACGAGCGGTGGCACCGCGCCGCTGCCGTCCTTCTTGATCTTTTGACCCGCGGGGTCGGCGGCGCGCCAGTCGGCGACCGCGGCGACCATGATCGCCGCATCGACGGGCAGTCCCTGCCGGACCTCTTCGGCCATTTCGACCGCGGTTTCGACATCGACGCGGATCACCCCCGGCGGGGTCGGCAGGTCGACGGGGCCGGCGATCAGCAGCACCTCGGCCCCGGCTTCGGCGGCGGCGGCGGCGATCGCAAACCCCTGTTTGCCGCTCGACCGGTTGGCGATGTAGCGCACCGGATCGATCGGCTCATGCGTCGGCCCCGCGGTGATCAGGATGCGGCGGCCATAGAGCGGGCGGTGGTTTTCCTCGGCAAAGTCCGGCTGGCTTTCCAGGCTTCCGTTCGTGTCGAGCGAAGTCGAGACACGGGAGGGCAGGGGCGGCGTCTCGACTGCGCTCGACGCGAACGGATTTGAGAGGCGGCTCTGAATCGCAGCGAAAATCGCCGCGGGTTCGGGCAGCCGCCCCGGCCCAAATTCACCGCACGCCATCTCGCCCTCATCGGGCGCCATCACCGTCACCCCGTCACCGCGCAACATTGCCACATTGCGCTGGGTCGCGGGGTGCAGCCACATGCGGACATTCATCGCGGGTGCGGCGAGCACCGGCTTGTCGGTCGCGAGCAGCAGGGTGGTCGCCAGGTCGTCGGCATGTCCCCCAGCCATCTTGGCGAGCAAATCGGCGGTCGCGGGGGCGACGACGACCAGATCGGCCTCGCGGCTCAGCTGGATATGCCCCATCTCGACCTCGTCCTTCAGGTCGAACAGATTGGTATAGACCTTGTTCTCGCTCAGCGCCGCGAGCGTCAGCGGCGTGACGAACTGCTCCCCCGCGCGGGTGAGGACGCAGCGCACGACATAGCCCGATTTGCGAAGCAGGCGGACGAGCTCGATGCTCTTGTACGCGGCAATGCCGCCGCCGATGACGAGCAGGATGCGGGGTTGGGGCATCGTCAAACCCCCGTCAGCAGCACGTCGAGTGCGTTCAATATGTCGTAGCGCTGATCCGCAAGCGAGCCGACCTTGCGGCCCAAATCTTCGACGTCGACTGCCGATGCGAGTTGAGTCGCAAGAATATGCTGCTCGCCGTCGATCGTGAAAATAGGGTGCAGGCGCGGAAGCGTTCTGGCGGTTTGCGCCGACAACAGGGGAACAACAAAACGCGTACCAAAATGGTCGAGCAGGTCGCTTTGGCAATCGAGCAGCAGCTCGTCGCCCAGCCGGCTTTCATGCACGTCGAATTGCGCCATTAGAATTGCCGGTACTTGGCAAGCGGCAGGCCGTTCTTGCGGATATAGTCGTTCCAGCTTTCGATGGCGGCGCGATTTTCCTCTTTCCACGCTGCCTCGCGGGCCTTTTTGACCTCGGCGGCAAGCCCCGTCTGGCACGCCTCGCTGACGTTGATGCCGAGCTGCTTGGCCTCATCGACCAGTTCGGCGCTCAGCGACACATTGGTCGGCCGCTTGGGGGTCGCCTTCTCGGGGCCTTCGAATCGCGCCGGACGGTTCATCGCCATTCTCCTTGCGCATAAGATATGCGCATTAAAGCATCGATTCAACCCAACCAGTTGAGCGCAGCCCCCCCCACCGCCGCGCCCGCCAGCGCGGTCAGTGCATAGCGCCACCAGCGCCGTTTTTCGCCCTTGTCCCACATCAGCGGGATTTCGGGTAGCGGCGGCGCGGGCGGTGCGGCGCCCTTTTTGGGCAATTGCGCGTCGAGGCGGCGGATGATGTCGGGGATCAGCGCCAGCGTCTTGCCTTGTTCGCGCAGGCCATCGGCCAGCGCGGCTTCGGGACCGAGTTCGTCGCGGATCCATTCCTTCACAAATGGTCCCGATACGTCCCACATATTGATCTTGGGGTTGAGCATCGTCGCGACCCCCTCGACCATCACCATCGTTTTTTGCAGCAACAGCAAATGCGGCTGGGTCTGCATGTCGAAATCGCGGGTGATCGCGAACAATCCGTCGAGCATCTGGCCGACCGACAATTCGCTGACCGGCTTGCCGCGCATCGGCTCGCCGACCGCGCGCAGCGCCGTCGCGAATTCTTCGACATTATGGTAATCGGGGACGTACTGCGCCTCGAAATGAATCTCGGCGACGCGGCGGTAATTGCCGGTGGTCAGCCCATAGAGGATCTCGGCGAGCCAATAGCGCGCCTGCCGGTTGATGCGCCCCATGATGCCGAAATCGACCGCAGCGATCGTGCCGTCGGCCTTCACGAACAAATTGCCTTGGTGCATGTCGGCGTGGAAAAACCCCTCGGCGATCGCCTGACGCAGAAAGGCGTGGACCAGATTGCCCGCCAGCGCTTCCATGTCGTGCCCCGCGGCAACCAGCGCATCGCGGTGCGAAATCTTGATGCCGTCGATCCAGTCGAGCGTCATGACCTTGCTGGTCGTGCGGTCCCAGTCGATTGCCGGGACTTCATAAGTCGGCACCCCGACCATCGCATCGGCCAGCTCGGACGCCGACGCGGCTTCGCGGCGCAGGTCGAGCTCGCGCAGCGTCCAGCGGCGGAAATTGGCGATGACCTGGCGCGGGCGCAGCCGCGTCGCTTCGCCGCCGAGCGCCTCGAGGTGCGCGGCCGCCCATTCATAGGTGTCGATGTCGCGCGCGAACTGCTTGTCGATGCCGGGGCGGCGGATCTTGACCGCAACCGCGCGGCCGTCGGTGGTGACCGCGCGGTGAACCTGCGCGATCGACGCTGACCCGACGGGGTCGGGATCGAATTGGCTGTAAAGGCTTTCCAGCGGCGCCTCGAACGTTGCCTCAATCTCTTGCCGGATGCGCGCGAACGCGACGGGCGCCAGCGCGTCCTGCAAACTCAGCAGGTTGCGCGCGGCTTCCTCGCCGACGAGGTCGGGGCGCGTCGCGAGCGTTTGGCCCAGCTTGACGGCGGCGGGGCCGATCGCCTGGAAGGCCGCGGCATAGTCAGGAATTTTCGGCTGGACCGTGCCGAAGCGCGCGATCCGGCACAGCCGCTTGACCCCCGGCGGGGTCTGCGGCGCGGTTTCGATCCCGCGCAGCGCCCCGTGGCGCGCGAGGATGCGGCCCCATTTCAGCAGGCGCAGGATATGGGTGACGGGACGGGTCAAGCCTTCCACCCGCTGTGGATCGCAACCAGCCCGCCCAGGATCGGCTCGACCTTCACCGCGGTAAAGCCCGCTTCGCCGATCATCTTGGCGAATTCGGGCATCGGCGGGAAACGGCGGATCGATTCGATCAGATAGCGATAGCTGTCCTCGTCCTGCGCGATCAGCTTGCCGAGCTTGGGGACGAGGTGGTGCGAGTAAGCGTCATAGGCTTGTGCGAACCCTGGCCATTCGTTGGTCGAAAATTCCAGGCAGAAGAACCGCCCGCCATAGCGCAGCACGCGGTGCGCTTCCTTCAGCGCGGCAGGAATGTCGGTGACGTTGCGGATGCCGAAGGCGATCGTATAGGCGTCGAAAAACTGGTCGGGGAACGACAAGCTCTCGGCATTCTGCTCGCTCCACACCAGCGAATCGATCCCGCGTGTCGCGGCGCGCTCGACGCCGACGCCCAGCATGTCGGGGTTGATGTCGGCGACGGTGATGCTGGCGCCCGACGGTTCCATGCGAAACGCGATGTCGCCGGTGCCCCCCGCCATGTCGAGGATCGCCTCGCCGCTCCGCGGTTTGACCCGCCGGACAAAGCGGTCCTTCCACAGTCGGTGCATGCCGCCCGACATCGCGTCGTTCATGATGTCATATTTGCGCGCGACGCGGCTGAACACCTCGCCGACCCTGGCGGTCTTTTCGGTCGCCGGAACCTGATCATAGCCAAAGCTGACGGTATCGGGGGTGGTCATGGAGTCGCGCCTTGATGCGGGAGAAACGAAGTCGCACCGGCCTTTAGCCAAGGGTTGAAGCGCAAGCAAATGGCGCGTAGTTCCCGCTGACAATGCCAGAGCTTCCCGAAGTCGAAACCACCGTCCGCGGCCTGACGCCGCACCTGACCGGCCAGCGGCTGGTGCGTGTCTCGACGCTGCGCCCCGATCTGCGCCGCCCGTTCCCGGTTGATCTCGCGCAGCGGCTCACCGGCTCGATCGTCACCGGCCTGTCGCGGCGGGCCAAATATGGCATCATCGCCACCGACCGCGGCGATCATATGATCTTTCACCTCGGCATGTCGGGCAGTTGGCGGATCGGCGCGGGCGAACCCGGCAAGCACGATCACCTGCTAATCGACACCGCCGCGGGCCAGCGGCTGATGCTCCACGACCCGCGCCGCTTCGGGTCGGTCGATCTGGTCGCGGGCGATCCGCTGACCGATTTTCCGGCTTTCGTCACGCTCGGCCCCGAACCCTTGTCCGATGCCTTCGACGCCGCCTCTCTTGCCCGCGCGCTCGCCGGGCGCCGCGCGCCGATCAAGGCGATGCTGCTCGACCAGACAATTGTTGCGGGGCTCGGCAATATTTATGTGTGCGAGGCTCTCAACATGGCGCGCATCGCGCCGACCCGCGCCGCCGCTGAAGTCTCGCGGGCGAAGCTCGCGGCGCTGGTGCCCGCGATCAAGGCGGTGCTCGAGGCGTCGATCGCCGCGGGCGGATCGACCCTGCGCGATTACAAGCAACCTGACGGCGAACTTGGCTATTTTGCCAAGGACTGGCGCGTCTATGGCCGCGAGGGCGCGGGCTGCGAGTGCGGCGGCACGATTGCGCGGATCGTTCAGAGCGGCCGCTCGACCTTTTATTGCCCCAAATGCCAGCGGTGATGCGGCATGTTTGCTGCAAAAACGATTGACCGGCGGGGGCTGTCTGGCTATGGGCGCACCCTTCGAGCAGGGTCCGGTCGTACCGGAACCGGCCGTATCCGGACATTGATTCGCCTGTTTGCGCGATTCGGCTGCTCCGGTGACGCTGCGCTCCGACTGACCTAGACCGTTTTGAAACCGAGGAATTTATGGCCAATACGCCGCAGGCAAAAAAGCGCATCCGCCGCAACACCGCGCGCACCGTCGTGAACAAGAATCGCGTCTCGCGCATTCGCACGCTGGTGAAGAAGGTCGAGAACGCCATCATCGCTGGCGATAAGGACGCTGCGGCGACCGCGCTGAAGGCGGCGCAGCCTGAAATGGCCCGCGGCGTGGCCAAGGGCGTGCTGCACAAGAACACCGTCGCGCGCAAATTCTCGCGCCTGACCAAGAGCGTGAATTTGATCGCCTGATCGGCGCTGTCCCGAAAGGGAACAAAATGGACCCGTCGGCGCTGTGCCTGCGGGTCTTTTTTTGTGCCGGTAATTATGACCAGCCGATGGCAAATGTGTTGCGGCGCGGTAAGTGACGGATTTACGGCGATTCGTTGATGTGTCGCCGGATTGTCATATATAAAATACTGAAAAATATAGAGAAAACACGGTTTGCGCGCGATTCCGGTCCCCCTGCCGAGTCAAGATTTTTATTTCAGTATTTTTACACTGGCGCCCCTTGCTCGACTCGGTTTGCCCTGACTAGACAGGAGCGTCGTCGGCCTTCGCCGGCGGCCGCCACATCGACATGATTCGCACTTCTTCGGGCCTCTGGTCCCGGACAGGATGTTTGCGCTCTGGCGCAAGCGACGATTCGGCGTGTGATCGGCCGCGCGAAGGCTTTGAGGGCAGGGGGATCAGCGGGGGCGGTACGGCGTGACAGAGAGCGGAAATCTACATGGTGACGGTGCAAGGGATGGAGCGATGAGCGGCGACGCCGCGGCGCTCTGGCCGCGCGTTGCCGAAGGATTGCGCCGCGATCTGGGCGTGCGCACCTTTGACCATTGGCTGAAACCGGTGCGCTTTGGCGATTATTGCGCGATGTCGGGGGTGGTGACGCTCGAAACCGTCAGCCGCTTCTCGGCCAATTGGATCAACGAACGCTTTGGCGACCGGCTCGAACTGGCATGGCGCCAGCAATTGCCGACGGTGCGCGGCGTCACCGTCCGCGGCGGCGCCGGTGCGACCGAGCGCGCCGCGATTCTGGCGAGCCCGCCGCTGCCGGCGTTCGACACCCCGGTTCCGGCGATCAGCGTGCCGTCGCCCTTCGATCCGCGGCTGTCGTTCGACCGTTTCGTCATCGCGCGCAGCAACATCCTCGCCGCCAACGCCGCGCGCCGCATGGCGATGGTCGAGGCGCCGCAATTCAACCCGCTCTACCTCTGCTCGGGCACCGGCCAGGGCAAGACTCACCTGCTTCAGGCGATCGCGCAGGATTATGCCGCGGCGCATCCGACTGCGACGATCATCCTGATGTCGGCGGAAAAATTCATGCTCGAATTTGTCGGCGCGATGCGCGGCGGCGACATGATGGCGTTCAAGGCGCGGCTGCGCGCCGCCGACCTGCTGCTGCTCGACGATCTGCAATTCGTCATCGGCAAAAATTCGACGCAGGAAGAATTGCTCCACACGATCGACGATCTGATGACCGCGGGCAAGCGGCTGGTGGTCACCGCCGACCGCCCGCCGGCGATGCTCGACGGGGTCGAGGCGCGGCTGCTCTCGCGACTGTCGGGCGGACTGGTCGCCGACATCGAAGCGCCCGAGGATGATCTGCGCGAACGGATCATCCGCCAGCGGCTGGCGCTGATGCCGATGCTCGACGTGCCCGACGATGTCGTCGCCTATCTGGTCAAGCATTTCACCCGCAACATCCGCGAGCTGGAGGGCGCGCTGAACAAGCTGCTCGCCTATGCCGCGCTCACCGGCACGACGGTCGATCTGCGGCTCGCCGAAGACCGGCTGGCCGAAAATGTCCGCACCGCGCGGCCGCGGATCACGATCGACGAAATCCAGCGCGCGGTCTGCGCCCATTACCGGCTCGACAAGTCCGAAATGGCGTCGAAGCGCCGCGTCCGGGCGATCGCCCGCCCGCGTCAGGTTGCGATGTATCTGGCCAAGGAATTGACCCCGCGCTCCTATCCCGAAATCGGGCGCCGCTTTGGCGGGCGCGACCATAGCACGGTGATCCACGCGGTCCGCACGGTCGAGGCGCTGCGCGTCGCCGACAGCGAACTGGATGCAGAGATCGCGGCGATCCGGCGCAGTTTGAACAGCTGATCCACAGGGTTATGCCGGGGCTATCCCCGGGCATATCCACAGCGTCTAAGGCCGCGACCCTGATGGTCCGCTTTGGGGTGGGGGCTGCCATTGCCGTCTTCGGTTATCCTGCGCCGGGACGGCGATCCGTTCCGCGCATGGACCGGCCATCATGCCAAAGTTCAGGAAAGTTCAGCCTAGTGCAGCGCCGCATTTGTCGTGTTCGGCGGACAGGGGGCGGCTGGGTCCTGGTCGTATCCGGAATCCGGGCGGCGACCACTTTTGCCTGTAAATTGAAAGAGCTGGGATGAAGGCTGGCATAGCGGAACAATGTAGGACAGCGCTTTTTTAGCGGCGAATGGCCGCTTTGAGGTCGAAAGTGGACATTGCATATCCTCCCCATCGACTTGCGATGGGGAGGGGGACCACCGCGAAGCGGTGGTGGAGGGGCAGCAACGTCGC
>Ga0209232_1001241_pt1 | contig 14010 bp, 24 predicted proteins | sample ETNvirenome_2_60_FD_184066 | JGI IMG/M metagenome (GOLD analysis project Ga0209232, IMG submission 184066) | Marine viral communities from the Pacific Ocean - ETNP_2_60 (SPAdes) (version 2) | ecosystem: Environmental > Aquatic > Marine > Oceanic | place: Pacific Ocean | collected 2013-06-22
TCACATTGACTAGGTATTGCTCCACACATTATTCTTCCTCTCCATAAAGATAATCCACATCTTCATGTAACCATACAAAGTGTTCATAAGGTTCTTGAAAAATAGGAGTCCAAGTTGCTATTTGATTAAATCCTAATACAGTTGCTCTTTCCATAACAGGCTCAAAAGTTCTTACAGTTCTAACATCCGTTCCACTAAAATAAGCACTACCAAATGGATGAGTATGAATCCATTCCTTTATCGGTAAAGTCATACCAACAGGTTCTTGCATAAATGCAACAAAGGAAGGGTTTCCTATTGAAGAATATATATTATCATTAGCATCAATAACAACTTGCACTTCTCTATTATCATTCTCCATAGAAGTTTTCCATATAACAGGGTATAAATCTGTTACATTCTTTGTCGTCTTCTGTATTAAATTCCATATATCATTTATTTCTTGATTCCATTCCATTAGGCATTCACCACCTTATATTCAAATACTTCATTATCAATGAAGTAATTTTGTAGCCATTGAATAGCAAGACCCGCTACAACCACTTGCATATAATTTACTCCTTTAGCACTACCATCCCAGTTTTCTCCCTGACATGAGAAAGAACCTTCTTTTCCTGCTAAAAGAGTGCTTGCTAGATTTTTATCTACTTTGTAAGATATTACCGCACCATTTCTTCCCTGCGCTCTAGTATCTAACCATTTTAATTGTGCTTCTTCACCGAAACCTTGACGGTATAGAAGCCTTCTTACATCCAAATTATCTGCACAACAAATAACCATATCATATCCTTCAATTTGATTTGCTGTTAGAATTTTAAATTGACTAGCATGGCTTACATTAGAATATTCTTGCCTCATAACTAAAGCCTTATTTTGACCTACATGGCCCTTCTTAAAGTTTTGATATGTAAGGTTCTTTATCTCAACCTTATCTGGGTCAAATACTGTAACATCATACAATCCAGTTCTATCTAATAGTGGTATTAGAAAACTCCCAATTCCACCTGCTCCTATAATCATTATTCTTCTCATTTCAAAACACTCCATTAATAAAATCATCCATACTCATAGTGAGTAAATCATCACGCTTAATGTCTAATTGAGCGCAAATCTTTAGTAAACTGTCTCTCATTGAAATTGGATAAGTTTTCAATTGTTTACCGATATTTCTCTGTGTATATTTAAACCCACACAATAAATTACACAAATACATTGTTGTTGCTACTTGAACCCTAGTAAGTGGAAAGCCATATTCCATAAAAAAATTCTTCATTAATGGTGCAATATTAATTATAGCAGTTCCAAACTCTTCACCGCCCATAATATTCGCTTCTCTTTCACACCAAGAAACAAAAGGAACTTGACTTAATACCGTAGTTTTACCTAGTTTTCTTGCTAAAGTTCTTGCTACCTTTGAAACCCTACTTCTATCTACATCAGAATGTTTAGATATAGAATGCAAAGATACTGGCCAACCATGTTCTCTAAATACTATATAACTTAAAGCGGCGGCTCTTTCATCATTACTATAACCCTTTAATTGATGTTTATTATCCAATCTTCTAAAATAGCGTATAATATCATCCACTATTGCTTTAGTAGACGAAGCATCGCTAGTATTATAATTAGACAAAAGAACCTTTAATACGTTATAAAATCTTACTTCTCTCTCACCATTCTTTGAGAATATAGTAGATTGAACCCTTGCTCTAGTGGTTCTTAATGCTCTTTTAAGATGCTTGGATTCAACACTTTCATTACCAATAAGAGAACCTAATGTTCCTTTATCGGATATTTTATCGGCTTCCCCATCGGCTGAATATTTAACATGGACTGTTTCTTCAAACGGTGTTTCAACTATTACAAATCCACATTGAATACAACAATTCTGTTGTAATCTTTCATCAAATTCAAATTCTCTACTATTACATTCACTACATTTCATTATTATTCCTCCTTACTATAATTATAATCCCAATCTAATCTTTCGGAAATTACATCATCCTTACTTTTACTATAAACATATGGTCTAATGGTGCTAACTAATTGTAAAGTCATATTATCATTTAGTAATGCAAATGCTCTTGCCGCAAATTGGTCGCCAACACTAGATGTTGTGCTTACATTATCAATACATATTCCGCCTTTAGGATATAAATAACCATCACCAAAAGGTCGTCCTCTCCTATCTTCATCTCTAGTAAATAAGAAAGTAGAAACCTTTTGTGTTTGCGTTTTATATGCTTCATCTGTAATAACCCAATCAGTTATTTTACCCTTAACTAACATATATGTTCTTTCTGACCTTGTTACGATTTTAATCCTGTTTGGATAATCTACTAACATTTCATCCATTAGTTCTCTTGCTCGCTTTTCAACAATCTCTTGAGTTCTATTCTGTTCTAAAAACTCAACCATCAAATTTAATTCACTTTCTTTAGGTTCTTTACCCATTAGAGTTTTCCATAATTTCTTAGGAGAACAATTCTTCCATTTCTTAGAACGCTTTGAACCTTGTCCTTTAAATGCATTAACAAATGTATCTAGGTCTTTAATAGATATGTTAGCCCAGATACCATCTGAAATTTCAATTGCACATTCAGTCATAGAAATTGCTTCAACATTTAATCTTGACTCTACCCAATTTAAATTCTTTACAAACTTATAAGGTGCTCTATTTTCTATTGCATACATTACATTAGTCGGGAATGAAATTGCTTTCATCGTATATTCTAATAATTCTGCTAAGTCCCTAGTAAAGCATGACTTATATAAAATTCTAGTAATCAATAGAACGGTTTCTGATTTGTTTAACAAAGAACCCATAACATAGTATGTTTTATTTCTTCGCTCTACATGTAAAATAAAATCATCTATCTTAAATTGATGAATACCATCAACGGTTCTTCCTCTTTTAATACCCATAAATTGAGTCAGCCAAGAAGTATCAAATCCTTCACCGTTTCTTCTAAAACGAATTGTATTGTGATGATTAGACCATCTAACTTCGCCTTCATAAGTAAAGGTATAATTAAATTCAGTTCTAACTCCTTTACTAGAATCATCGAATGTATCAAATATTGCTTCTACAAATTCTGCCATTTTAACCCCTCATAGAATATACGCTACCAGTGCGTGTTTCATCACAGTGCTTATGAAGTTCTTTCTTTATTTCACTTGGAGAAAGCAAACTACCGCCACAAATGCGACATTTAGTAGCCATTCTTCCTCTACTTGTTTCAATGTATTCTGGGTCTTTATCAGCCATATTATCATCTCCTATGTATTTTAATGAGCATTGGAAACCTGCTCAAGTAACTTCGCATTGAGCGAAGCCCCATATAAACAAATCGGTAGTTATATGTGGGTCTGTAAATCCCAATCTATCCGATTGCTCATTTCAAAATATTCTTCCTCATTTGCTTCAATGTATTCCTTCATTTCTCGCAGGTTTTTTAATATAGAAGGGTAACTTCTACTATCATTAACTTCATGAGTTTGTCTTATTACACGCCAAAATGGGTGTAATGTTCTTGTTAATTTTAATTCTCTTATAGTTTTTATTTTAGTATCATTATCAATATCAATAAAATTCAACAATTCTATTGCTTCTTTGATACTAATCATAATATCATATCTCGCAATAACCACCAGCACAGGCAATTTCACCCTGTCTGTCTGTTTCATCACTAGTTTCTATAACGTTATCTAAATTAATATCTCCAAGATTAGCACACATTTCTTCGTATTTTTCCTTATTAATAGTTTCAAAAGGTGCTTGAATATATGTGCCACCATCATAAGGTAAAACGGATAGACCATTGTAATAATGTCTATTCATCCACATCCATGCTCCTACTCCATCCCATTCTTCATCTTTTATTGAAACAGTTGCAGAAACATTGTGGCTATTTAATCCGTCTTTATGGCCGGGATTAACCCACCTAATAGAAAACCTCTTAATGCGTTCTAATAAATTAAATACTTCTTCGTTTCTAAGTATAGCACCTTCTGGTGCTTTTTGTGGAATAGAAATTACTGCTTGTTCAGTAGGATTAAAATATTCGTCTTCGACTAAATCTGGAAAGTTATTGTTAAGATAGGAATAAATTGCTTCATTCTTACCTACTCTAATTCTACGAATATAATATTCTGAATGCCACGCATGTATTCCACTACTAGTTCCTAATACTAGCGATGTGGTTCCAGCAGGTTTAATACAAGTTGTTCTTGCGGCAGGATTAATTCCCATTGCTTCTGCTAATTCAGTATTAGTTTTCTTTACTAAATAAGAAGCATGTTCTAAATCTAATAATGCTACTTTATTAGATGCAATTCCAGTCATAGATACACCGAGTAATGCATCCTTTTCAGTTGTTTGCTTCCATATATCTCTAAGATAGTGAAAATCAGTATAAGATGCTTGAAGTGTGGCCAAATAACTAGCGGCCATTACTCTTGCATTCAAATCTTCTTGGTCTTCAATATTAGAAACATTAACTTCTACTAAATTACAAAATTGATAAGGTCTTAATGCGATTTCACAACATGGATTAGTTCCCCAATCTTTATCATTAGAAAAATAAATTCCGGGTTCTCCCGAACCTGATGCTCTAATTCTTTTCCATAAATCCCAAAAGAAATTATTATCAATCCTGTGTCTTAAAAGAACAGCAGAATTATTTGCTCTTCCTCTTTGAGGATTATTTTCCCACCAATGTCCTACTTTAGCAGATAACATTTCATTATCATCTGCACTAAATAAACTAATTAATGCCGCTCTACGAATGCCACCTGCTAATACTGAATCAGCAATGTGGCACATAATATCATGTGCTTCAATTGGTTTTATTTTGTGACCATCAGACATTTCTTGTAACATATTTTCTATTTTTACAAGACATTCTCTTAAAGGTCCAGAACCCGGTGCTTTACCGCCACTAGTTTTTAATAAAGAACCTTTAGGCCTAATATCAGAATAATCAAACTGGGGCGTTGATAGCCTTTTACCAGTATAACATTCTAGTAAAATCTTAACTGCATCAGCCCATCCTTCAATAGAATCAGCAATTAAATATCTTCTCTGTCTTTCAAAATTAGGCTTTCTAATTTCAGGAAGAGAAGTAATATGATGTTTTTGAACAGAAAAGCCTACACCTGTTCCTCCGAGAAGTAGAAACATTCCTTCGGAAAAGGCAACAATATCATCAATAGGCATATATGCACAATTATAAACTCTATTTGGGGAAATTTCTACCGGCTTTCCAGCAAATTGCATAGAACGCATAGAAGGTAAAATTTTCTTTGTCTTCACAAAATCCTCATATATCTGTTTAATCGCAGGTATCTGTTCAGGAAATCTTTTAACATGCATTTGCATATTTCTTTCACAAATTTCATCCCAATTTTCTCTACGATTTTCTGAATCTAGATATTTTGAGTATTTCATATGAACTGTAATATCACTTAATATTTTTTGGTCATTTCTCATGTTAAGCCCTCAATGTGCTTCTTACGGGTATTTCGCTTATTGTGCTAAAACAAGTAAGCCAGTTACCATTTCTCTTTAGAACCATCCATTCTTTATCGGAAATAAATTCCCAATCACTGAATGATTCAATTATTTTTATACCAAACTCTGTTATTGCTTCATCTATATCATCAAACAATTTGTTTCGTATTTTAACAACGGTTTTACCGTCTGCTACTATAACACTTTTATGTGTCGTTGAATGTGCTAATCTATATCCAACAGGATAAAAATTAGGGTCGAATAGAACATTACCATTGGTATTAGTTTTTATATCATCTAATATCCAACCATAACCATGTTCCATTAATGCGGCTAACGCCTCTTTGGATAAATTTTCATAAGCCATGCTAACGCCTCTTGTGGTTAAAAAAGAGGATAAAGGAGGGGTTAGGGATAACCCCCCCAATTACCCAATTTAGTTGCTACCGCCGACAATTGCGGGTGTTAAATCAACCGACTCAATTTGAGTCCAATCAATTTGACGTATATTTTCTCTTGATACGATTTCACCATCTACAAACACCCAATGGGCGGGATGGTCATCAATATACTCCACAATTTCTTCAGCATTCACTTCTAATACAGTATGTCCAGTTTCATTTAATATTCTCAATCTCATTTTATTCACTCTCCGTTATTACTTTTCCCACATCGTCGGGGTCTATAAGAACTTCCCCCTGCTCCATAAGCCGACCTGTGAGAATATTTATTGTTTTTTCATAATGGCGCACTAACGCCTTTAAATTATTTATTTCTACATGTTGCATAAACATGACTTCCTTTATTTCATCGTATCTTGATGATGATAGTTCTATACTTGTTATATCAGTCATTTCATTCACCTCTCCTTTCTTTCATAATACCATCAATTAGCCTACTTGCTTCTGTTTTAGTATTAGGTTCTGCACCATCATACCCTAAACGATTCAAGAAATTTAATTGCTTTTCTGTTGGTGGGTCATTATTAGGAGTTAATATTCTCCGTAATACTTCCATCTGTTTATCACTAAGATTTTTATCAGCAATAATTCTCTGCTTAACATCTCTCAAGAACTTCCTTTCCCAATCATTAGAACCAACGTCTTCAGAAAATGGTTCAATTCCATAAAACTCACACGCTTCTGCAAAAGAATCATCATTTCTTGCTTCACGCATAGAATCCGCCAAACGAACCGCATCATTTCTCCGTGTTTGCTCTCTTCCGTTTTGAATTTCTTCCTTTCTCTTTTCTAGGAAATCATCTTCCTTTTGCATTCTATCTCTAAAATCCTGCACCTGTGAATAAAAGATAATTAAATCTTGATAAAGACGGTCATTAGGATAACCCGTAGTATTAATTTGAGCCTTTGGATTATCAGGATGATTCCATCGCCAAACAATTGAAGCCATTTTGTAATCATAATCTCCAAATTGGCCTGTTCCACGCTTTCTAATCTTTGTCTTTGGACGATTCATTGCCAATTCATAGTCATAATAAGTTCCAGTTTCTCTTACATTAAAACGCAAGTCAATTTCTTTAACTGTATTGAACATATCTTCAAACAATTCACCATTTCTATCCCACCACCATTGAGCCTTTAGCGACTTAACGCGAGTATCTAACCATTCTTCAATCATTTCATCAGTAATATCATCTTCACTTAGACCAGTTCTTTCAGAAATCTCACGAATAATTAGATATGATTCAATATGGTCTGAACCTACAATCTCATATACATCATTTTCTGTATTGTGGATTTCAAAGTGCCAAACAATTCTATGTCCACATAAACAACTACCAGTATGATGAAGGCAATGTGCTTCTGCATTAAATTCATTTAGATAATTATTACCACGTTCTGCATAATCTCCTAAAAAGGGAATATACCAGATTCTTCCGGTTGCTACCCATTCATGTTTTGCTTCATCATAATTATCTGCTACGGATAAATCAACCATACGCTTCTTAAGCATACGGTCCCACTTTCCATTTCCTAATCCTCTCTTTGGTAATACTATTTCTTCCATTACTTTTCACCCCACTTTACAGGAAAGAAATGAATAACTCTCATTCCCTTCTTTCCACAATCATCACATACAATGTATTCATGTGCTATTCTTTTATCTTCTTCTTCTATATATTCTGTATATAAAACACTAGTAAATAAGTGTTCACATAATCTTTGTTTAAATGCCTTTATCAAACTCATTCAATCAGCCCCATCTTTTGAGCGCAATTTGTTATTGCTAAAATCCATTCAACATGTTCTTCCATATTTATTTTCTTATTCATTCCAAATCCTCCCTATCCATTTGCTTATATTCCCAACCTTCTTGAAGCATATTATCAATTAGTTGGTCAATCTTATTAAAGAGTCCTTCTCCCATACCACCTAATGTTTTTCGGTGCATACCAAGCCATTCCCTATAATAATTATTTAGTGTTACTTTTGGTTGATTCTGCCTATCCATTGCTATCACAATCGGAGGCATTTCCATATCATCAATCAAAACAAATTCAACCGTTACTGTCATTACATTCCACTCCAAATCATATATCCTACAAATGCAATTGCGCCAGTAAGAATAGAATATACTATCCATTGATAGTTTGAACTATTCTTATTACCACATTCAAAATCACAGTTTCTTACTGTAATTATTCCATCATCAGTAGAAATCTTTTGATTCCTAGTCGATGAACCTATTGGAATAACCATTCCACAGGTATTGCATTCAAATTCCTTTCTTGTTTTCTTTACATTCCATTCGTTTATTATTTTCATTTTTACACATCCTTTGCATATTTTTCGCTCATTAACTTTCGTCGTTCTTTCATTTCATACATTTCGTATTCTTCTTCATTCATTCTAAATCACCCAAACTGTTTTTCCAATTTGAAATATCTATTTTTACCTTTTCTTCATTCAGCAGGGACTTAGGTTGTTTCCCCTTATTTATTAAACCAATATTATTTATGTGTCTATCCATAGTAGATAAATTACTAAACATAATACCATCAAGTAAACTATGAGTCAGTTCAACACCACTACAATCTAGTGATGTTTTATAATTTATTTCACCATCTTTCCTATCAATTTCAAAATTGCCAACGACCAAACGATAATTTTCATCAAGGATATAGTCAATCACTTGTTGAATATATTTAGGTTTAATACTTTCATTAACAGTAGAATAAAACATCACTTGTTCTTCTTCCTCTCTTGTTTGAAACATACAATGCCAATCAATATTACTTTGGCCTTCAAAGCCAAATGCTATTGTTGAATGCTCTTTCATTACAGCAAATTGCATATTTCTTTCTTTCAAGTATTCTTCTACTATTTTCAATAATTTCATTTCAATCTCTCCTCGGTGGCCAACTAATTCTTTTTACATTAGTTGTTTTATTTCTCTTTAAATATTTCTTTTCAAACCAATTAGGTTGGTGTTCTGGTATTTTCCAATTAGCGATATGGTTTTTACCATAGCAATAATAGTTATGATAAGAACGAATAGCGAAAGAAAAATCATCTTCTCCTTCGTTTTGTTCTATACGATAAGCATCATCCATAGCAATAGCAAATGGAGTTAAACCAACAGTAGGCCAATGAGCATAAAGTGTCTGTTGATGTAATTCATCCCAATACTGATTAAAAGTATTTTCAACTGCATGAATTTTACCATACCTAGCAGTATATTCTTTACATAATGCTAGACAATGTTCTAATAACCATTCATGATTTTCATAACTTTGTCTTGCCCAAATAGTGCAGGGATGATTTAACATTACTGGTTTATATGGACTTTGAATACCAAAATAATCTAAATTAGTAGATAACATTTGCATACTTTCAGTAGGCATTTTAACTACATGCTTATCTACCATATGCTTTGCACTAATTTCTGGACTTATATCTAAAGCAAATATATTCATTTTATCACCGACTCACATTTCATTTGTTTACGCCAACCTAAACAGGCTCCGTTTTTTTGATAATACCACTCAGGGCATTTACAACCCATTTCATATGGTAATCTTTCACTACTCATTTTATTACTACTCCAGTTGAACTCATAAAACATGAATCACAATAATAAATTGCTTTTAGTTCGCCATCTCTCATCTCATAAGAAATATGACTTTTACTTTGCTTCAATATATATTCTCCACAAATAAAACATTTACCACTCATTTTATCACCTGATACTTACACCAACAAATAAAACCCATACTTATGCACTTTGGACAACCATTACAATTACCTGTTAAATAATTAGGTTTAATCGCCCCACAATTTCTACACTTTCGGATTGGGGCTACCCTATATAAGTCATTCATTAAGAGTCGCCTCTTTATCTAAATACTCTTTTTCTATTTGCTCAAGAACACATTCACAAATAATAACATCTTGTTCTTTTTCACCATACGGAGAAATTATTATTATCGGAAGCATTCCTGTATCATTACACTTTTTGCATTCTATCATATATATCACAACAATTATCACATAAATCAATAGCAATGATTTCACAAACAACAAAATGAATATATTTCGTTGTTGCTCTATTATTACATTCTTTACATTTCATTTAATCACCTCTAATTACTGGGAACGATTTTGGACACGAATAGTCCCTTATTGCCTTCCCGAACCCCTTGAAAGGACTCTCGATGAATTACACCTTTTTCGTTTTTATTTGGCACAAAACCCAGTAATAGAATATAAGTGCAGGTAGTAGGATTCGAACCTACGAAGCATTTTGCACCGGAACTTAACTCCGGCTCCTTTGACCAACTCGGATATACCTGCTTTATGTTAAATAATCTTGGAACGGCTTCATATGTTAGATACTATCAACGCGACCAAACAGAAAATTTTTGCCGTTTTTATTTGTTGCAAAACCAAGATGAATTAAAAGCGGAACGATTTCGGTTCAAGAAGAAAACCCCTATTATTTGCTACAACCCTTTATCGTTTTTAATTAATACAAAACCGCAAGCAAGGAAAATTGAATTACGCACATGCGTTACTTGGCCCCCATTCAATTTATTAATGTGCAAAACCTTGAAAAACTCGGAAAGATTTCGGTTGTTTAGTAATAATACCAAGTAGCCTTGATTTATACTACTGTATAACCCCTATTACCGTTACAGCGACGCAACCAAAAGGTCTTTATCTTTTTTATTTGGCACAAAACCGAGTTAAAATTTGGTGGGTCTAGTGGGATTTGAACCCACGACCAACGGGTTAAAAGCCCGTCGCGCTACCTTACTGCGCCATAGACCCAAATTGTTCAATTAAGCATTCTTTTTGTTATTAATGAAGGTCTTCATGTCTTCATTATTTTGCAAAACAATCTTAATTGCACTCCAAGCATTATCCATCTCTTGAATACTATTTTCTGCCTTGAGCATCAAAGTCATATCCTTTATTGCTGGAACTACTGGAGAATTTTCATTTTTGTGAGTAAATTCATCTAATACAGTTACGAACCTTCTATACTTCTCAATCTTTTTCATTTCTCTTGTTGTCCAATTCTTTACTGGTTTTTCACCAAAAGAAATTTTATCATTGGGATGCCTCTCTCTATGTTGCTTATGCATCTCTTTCATAGATAAAGGCTTAGGTGTAGGTATAAAGTTAGTTGTTACTCCGCACCTTTTACAATATAATTTACCTCGTTCATCAGTAATAGATGATATTGAATATCCTATACTGCATTTGTAACAATATACTAGCCTTTTGTTATTTTGTCTTCGTCTACTTTTCATTCTTCTTCACTTCCTTTATGGATTGGAGGCCAATTACCTCCATATTCTCTGGGCCAAGCAGAACCCACGATTAATACGTCTATATTACTAGCGCGTAATACTGCTCTCGCAACATCTTTACCCTTTTTTGTATGTGGCAAGTGTTTTAAAACTGCATTTAATTCTGCATTTTCTGGATGCTTATCTATGTAAACTTCCATACAATCAAACCATTCCTTTATGTGTTTAATTTCTTTCTTTGAGGGAAGATGTTCTTCTATCTTCTTATTATTCATTTTTAACTTTATGATTTCATCTTTGTGTTGATGAATCCAGTCAATAACCCAATCATCATATTCTGTTTCTATTACTAGTTCTAGTGTTATTCTTTTCATATTTATTCCTCCATTGATATTCTCAATAGAATAAGATACCCGATTAAATCGTCAATTACATCAACATCGGATTCAATACTTTCGTCGCCTTGAAGAAGACGATTAATTTTATCATCAATTCGCACCCTCAATTGTTCTGTTTTATCAGCCTTAGAGAATACACGAATAGGACTCATTACTGAATTACCATACTGTTTATTCTTATTTAGTAACATGTGCTTAATTAGTTCGCACCGCTTTTTTATTGCTGTTTGGGTTTCAGTCAATTCTTGGGCTTCAACATGTAAACGCTTTTCAGCGCAATAATGTGTAGCCAAACCCTTTTCGGTTGCAAAATCCCTATCACAAATAATACAGTGTAGTTTAGTCATTTGCTTTTCCTCCTTTGTAGCGTCTAGAACAATCTCATTATTCTCTTGTTTAGCACCCTTATTAACTTTGGGTTTGTTGCTTTTTTGTGCTAATTTTTCTTCTTTCATTATTAATGCTCTATATCTAGCAGAACAATTTTCTGGAGTTCTTTTCTTTTCACCATTATGAAATGCTTCATTAAGAATATTGCTTACCTTTAACCATTTCCTTTTTGTAATTTTGTAAAACGTATGTAATAGTTTTAATTGTTCTAACTCTTCATTAGACCATTTCATGTATGTTCTTTCCGATGATTTTTCACCCATATCATAATCCACCTTAATGCCCTTTTCAATCTTCTTTTGCTCCAAAAGATGAGCATCTAGTTTTGTAACATTACAAGCATAATAATGCTCTTGAAGATATTGTTCTCTTTCCTGCATATCAGTAGCCAAAAGAGAAATCAAATCTGGTATATATTTTGAATAATAGGATTCTGCTGTCTTCTTAGAAACACCCCATTTGTTTACTGTTTGCTTAATTACTTCGGCCCTACTATCAATAATAAATCTCCACAATTTAATCTTGCTAGATTTAAATCCGCATAACCAGCCATTATATTTTTCTTTTGTTACTATTGTTTTCATAATTAATCACTTCTTGTTTGTTTTTATCTATTATGTCGTTTATCATCGCATCATGGATGAGAATAAACATAAAGGATTTGTTTTGTGTATGTTGTGTAGCGTAACCTATTCAAAATGTATTTCATTTCTCATTTCTCATTTCTCAAGGGGGGTCACTCTCTCAAGAGAAGAAGAAGAAGAAGAAGATAGATGATGATGATAAATGTGATAAATGATAATTGAAATATATTATCAATAACTTATGTAACACAACCTCTTCATTTTGCATAGGTTTTCATTTATCACTCATGAGAAACGATGAGAAATGAAATCGCAGCGATTTAGATATTAGACGCATACGTTAATATCAATATTAGTATTAATATAAGAGTATTCAGTAGTGAGTATGTAATATTATACTAATGTTAATTGGAATTGACCTTAAGAAAGACCAATTGTGAGTAGGGTAATATGTAAGACCAATAAGTAGAGGGTTTATACATAGTAATTAGGAAATAAGCGTGTTTGAAAGGCATAATAACTAATTAGGCTCAACATATCTACGTGATGCGTGAGGTATTTATAGTCAGAGGGGGGCCGTAAGGCGGCGAAATATAGTAATGCCTAATTTATTTCTTTAGGACCATATGGTTGTTTTATACTTTGAAAATAAAAAAAACCCTAACCTGAGAATCAGGCATTTAAGCCCAATTCCCAGATTAGGGGTTTGTCCAGCGAGAACAAAGCGGAAGAATCATTCCTCTTCGTAAACCTCCATCTCAACGATAGTAGCAACTAATGTGTCTAATGACCCATCCCAATCACCGGAGGAATAAAGGCCAGCACCAGCCTTTCGCGCCTTTCCAGCGATATAAGCACCAAACTCTGCACCATCCGTATAATTCGGGGAAGCACCGTTAGATACTGCCTTTCCGTGTCGGTGGACAATAGCCCTAAAGTTAGGGTTTGAGTTAAAAGCACCTGCAATTGCATCACGAAGTTCTGCGGCCAATTGGTCGAGAACAACTGCAACAGTTGTTGGTAGGTTTCCACGGCTTCCACGCCTATTAATTGGAGAACCCTCAAAGTCCTTCAATAATGCTTGAAGGGCCTTCTTTGCTCCTGTTCGGGAATCTGCGTTAGAATCACCCATTGCGGCTAATCCTGCATATACACCCTGAACAGCAGAGGTATCTTGTGTTGAAACACTAAAGAATTCCTCTAATTCGATTTTCATACTATTCCATTCTGCGTCATTCATTTTAATCACCTGTTTTACTAAGTTATGTTCTTCCTGTCCTCGCTGGACAATCCTTCCACTTTACAGGGGTATATAATAGGCTCCTTTTAACAAAGTTAGGAGCATATGGT
>Ga0209232_1001242_pt1 | contig 14003 bp, 3 predicted proteins | sample ETNvirenome_2_60_FD_184066 | JGI IMG/M metagenome (GOLD analysis project Ga0209232, IMG submission 184066) | Marine viral communities from the Pacific Ocean - ETNP_2_60 (SPAdes) (version 2) | ecosystem: Environmental > Aquatic > Marine > Oceanic | place: Pacific Ocean | collected 2013-06-22
ATCATATACATATCTACCTTCTTCTAAAAGTTTGGTTTGTGTTCCTCCAAGAGATATACGAATCTTTCCATCAACAGCACTTGTAAAACCAACAGCAAAAGTTGCTGCAGGAAAAGCAGTAGATCCTATGGAAACACTCTTAGTCATCTGAGAAGACCCAGAATATCCTTCAAGACTGAATGCAGTATTTGAAGTTCCTACAACTTCAAAGTTACCTTCAAAATTAGCACCACCAAGCATAGCAAAATTAGCTGCATAAGCAGCACCTGCCTCTGGATCAAAAGTAATTTTTTTAGTTGCCATTTACTAACTCCTTTAATAGAGATTTGATCTCACTCATTTCACTTTTTAAACTTGCAAGATCACTTTCAACAGTTAAAGATTTTTCTTTTTCAAGTTTACGTTGCTTACGACGATTTATATATTGTTCATAAGCAGTTGTGTTGGTATTGATAATTTGATCAGTGTTTGGATCTCTGACCAAATCTGAGTTACCTTCAACTGGGATGTAGTTTGTCATTATGCTAGAGTAATAACTCTTAGATCAGAAACTCTAGGAACGTATGTTTGATTTGTTGATGTCAATACAAACTTTATTCTATAATATTTAAATGGTGGTAAATCTTCCATATTAAATTCATACTCTTTGAATGTTACATCTCTGCTAGTAAATCCACCAACATCAGTTTTAGGAATTAATCTATCAGGTCTACCATCACTCTTAGAAGCATCAATTACTTGGCCCAAATCATTCAAATTAGCATAGCCTGGGAATGCTTCAAATATAGGATCAAAATTAGGAGTAACACTAATTGCATAATATGCTCTTATATCTGAAAATTCATTAATATGTGCATCAAGCAATATTTTAATTGATGATGCTGAGTTTGCTAAACTATTTTCTCTAGAAACATATTGACATGCATTTGGATCGTCAAATAATGAATTAACTCTAGAATCTTCTATGTAATTTGAGATTGGAGCATCAACTCTATTAGAAACTAAAATCGCACTCATCCTTTGTAGATCTACAACAGGAGATATATTTGGATTACTTGTTTCTAATGTAAGTGTCATGTTAAATGATCTATCACCGTTTAATGCCTGAATTGCAGAATTATTAGTTTCATTAATCCTAGATGCTATCATTCTAGGAGAATTCAAATAGTTTGTTTTATTTAAAGTTATAGTCTCAGTTCCTTTATCTAAGAAAGGTAGATCAGCACCTTGACCTAATCCATTACCTAAACTTGATGCTGATACTGTTTTCAAAGTAGCAGATAAAGTTGTACCAGGCACAGTTACATTTCCAATATTAGGTGAAATAATTTGGAAAGGAATATTTTGTGTTGCGTAAGCATCATATCCACCAGATGATTTAGTATCATTGAAGTATAATTTTGGATTACTAGTTGCACTTGAGTCACTTGACCTATTAGGAACAAGAAATGGGAATCCAGGTACCCCTCCAGCACTTACACCACTTGTATCAAGTTTTATAGTATAACTATCAAATGTAATTGGGTTTGGATCTCTATCAGTAACATCACTTAGTATATGAGTTCTGTTAATTCTTGCAAGAGATACACCACCCAATTCATACTTACGAACAGGAGTTCCTTTAATATAGCCTTTTGCATTATCTCCTCTAGTGATACCTGTAATTGATCCACTAGAAGCACCTGTATATTTAAGTACTTCATCCCCAATTTGTAAAAAGCCTGGGTTAGTTGCTCCAACAGAAACATTTTCAAATGTTGCAAAGTCATTAGTACTAACAACAGATATTGTTGAAGTGGAAGTTGCACCATATGGTAATGATAATTTAGTTGGAATAACATCAGGCTCAACACCAGAGATTGTTACTCTATTAGTCTCATGATGCATACCATGATTTCTATGATCTACAGTAAAGTGTCTTCCATCACTTACTTCTGTAATTTTTATTGCTCTAGTAATTCTAGCATTAGTATTTGAGGAACCAACTGTTGTATTTAATGATGTTGTTACACCACTGAAATCTCCAGTTAGTGGATTAGAATAAGTCAATATTCCATTAAGAGCAAAATCTCCTTGAACATTGTCTAAAATTAACTCATTAGTATTACCTATTGAAACAATAGACATTCTTGCATTTCTACCAGGTAAAACGTCTCCATTTGATGCGGTTATTGTTCCTATTCCAAGAACATCACCTCGTTGGAATCCTGTTCCCGAATTTACAATTCTAGCGGATGAAATTCCACCATCAGTGACCAAAATATCAGCAGTCAAGAAATCTCCACCAGCAGTTATGTTAGTCATTGCAATTCCAGTATAAAGTTGAGATCCAGATGTTGGTGTAAATCCTAAACCTGCATTAACAACAGCCATGCTACCTGTTCCTATACCAGCACTTCCAATAAAATCACCAAATGCATTTGATGCAGCAGCATAAGTGGTATCTCCATCACTAAATGATAATTGATTGACCGTGGTTCCAGACTTTATAACAGTATCTGCTAATGAAGTTCCAATACCAACTCTAATTTTCTTTGAATTTATATTAATTGAATTTGGTTGTAATCTTGCAATTTGCTTATTACCTATAGACAAAATAGGATTGTATATTTCTAATGTTCCACTAGTTTCAAATACAGCTTTATTAAGAACAAATTTTAAATCTTCCCACTGACTTGGTTCCCATGTAGATGCGTTCTGTGATTTAAATAATGATCCCAAGTATGGTTGTTGAGATATAAATTCATCAGTTAATAAATCAGACTCTCCGACTCTTGAAATAAAGACTTTATATTTTGTTGACCATGATGCTAAACATATCGCATATTCAGTGTTGTCACCTTCAAGATATACTGGTGCTTCAAAATTAAATCTAGTTGCGACAGTTCCATTAGTAGAAGTATTAATTTGATCTGGAGTTAAAATTATTTCAGAGAATGGTAAAACTTTTTGTGTTGGAGTTCCACCTTCCATAGTTCGGATCTGTATTGTTACAGGAATATCCATATCATCTTTAGTTTGGAAGTAAACATCACAACTAGTAATGAATAGACCACCTTCTTCAGTAACTTGGAAAGATTGTGCTAATGGATCATACCAAACATCTCGACTACTTGTAGAACTATCACTTGAAATTGCCTCTGTCTTCATGACAGTTGATCCTGTCAATGTTTTAACAGTTCTTTCATCTTTTGTTGGTTTGTCTTGAATAATAGCATTTCGAGTGGAAATAATATTTTCTTGAACTGTCTCTAAAGTTCCAGAAGCAGTATAAGTATCCTCACCAAACGTATCTGAATTTTCTTTATCAAGAGTTTCATTATCAATTACTGTAAATGTTTTTGTTCCTGTTTCAAACTTTGGATGATTACCACTATTTGGATTTGGAATATAGAAACTACCTATTAAATTAGCACCAAGATCAGAAATTAACCTTTTTGCACTAATAGTTGCAGTAGCACCACTAGTTTCACCTCTAAGTTCCATTCCAGTAGTTGTGTATCCATAAAAATCTCCTTGAGGTTGATCTGCTAATGCTTTTGTATCAAGGTTTATTATAGTTGATGTTGCAGAATATGTTGTTGGCATATTTGTAGAACCATCATTAGTAGATGCAAGTTGAACAGTACCAGGCGTTCCTAAGAATGTTTCAAGACCTGTCGCACCAACTTGAGAAACGTATGGATTTTTTGCAAAAACTTCTGTTGGAGCATTATATGGGCCTGATCTGTGATTTGCTTGTGCTACTCTAAATCTAATTGCAGGAATATCTGTTCCCTCTGCTGGTATACCAGATCCTGGCATTGTTCCAACAACAGTTTCCCCAACTTGGAAAGTTCCATTTGTCATGGTAATTTCAGTTAGTTTTGGAGTGCAATATTTTGTTACCGCAATATTATCAAAGAATCCGTATAACTGTGTAAGTGGTTTACATTTTGTAACTCTAAATTCTATATTTCTAGAACGCATGTTAGTAATAACATCGCGACTTACAACTCTATCTCCAAGAGATTCGTTATCAAATTGCTCTGTAACAATCTTTCTAGTTCCATTTCTAGTTTGATTATCAACACTGAAGGTATCACGAATTGTATCTTCAAAAGTGGTTGTTGTGTTTGTATCATGGAAGACTGAATGGTTAACACTTCTACCACCATTAATCCAACCTGCCTTAATGATTTCTTCTACAGTAGTTGTACTTGTTTCTGTATACTGGTCTTTTCGATCCACTTGCTCTGTTCCAACCCAGTCAGTTTCCCAAGAATTCCACTGTATTGGTGCTAATCCAGTCTGTGGGTCAACTCCAAACTCCTGCATGGCTTGTGCCATAACACCAGCAAAGTTACCCTCTTGTTGAATAATTTTTGCATCAAGTCTAGCAGTGTCTGTCCATGTATCTGTTGATGGGTTTAATTTAATAGTTGATAACCAAAAACTAACCAAAAATGGTGTCACACTCTCTGTTCTAGTAGCAAATTGTTGACTTAACCATTCAACCTCAGTATAATTTAGTGTAACAACATCACTCTGTTTTAATATATTTGTTCCTTCAGCAGCAAGAAAAGCACGATCAGCTGTAACATCTACACCCTCAACTGGGCCAGGCATAAGATCAATAGAAGTGCAATAGTGTTGTGGTCTTAATTCATTCTTCTTAGTATCTAAACTACACTTAACTTTTAAACCATTAGTCTCTTGTGGTTGAAGAGATGTGAAATTATCAACAAAGAAACCAGATTTAAATTTGTTTAATCCATCAGCATCAGGAATGAATAAACTTGATGTTTTTGTTTCAAGCATAGACAAGGATGTATAATATTCAAGGTTTTTAATTCTATCCTCAAGTTCTTTAATATCACTCATTCTATATCTCTTATATTTTAAGAAATCAATACTTGCTTGTCTTGGTTGGAATAAGAATGGTGGTAATTTAACACTTGCAACTTCTATTGCATCATCCACACCAGTTGGTCTCTCCATTTTTTCGGATGGATCGCCATATTTAACTTGGAATCTTCCAGTCTTATCTAAGAAAATTCTATCTACTCTGCCAACAAAATGTGAGAAAGTAAGATTAATTGATTCATCAGATGCTAATATATTTTTAGCAGAACTTCCAGAACTAGTAAATGTTCTTCCAAAAAATTCAAGTGGCGATCTAACACCCTCTGCGATTGTATAAGTATCTACTTTTGGTCTTATATCAAGAGTATCAGTTACATATTCACCATTAATCATTGGAATATCTTTACTATAATCCCAACTATTATATGAATTTCTAGTTGTTATATCTCCATCATCAGTTGAATCATAATAACCATTTGTAAAATATATTTTTAGTTGTTTCTTAGGTGCTTTTGCATTAGATCTTCTAGTAATAAAACCATAATCATAGAATGTGCTTCTTTGACCTGTGGTAAAGGTATAGTTTGAAGATATATTTTTACTAGTATTATCTAAAGTTGTAATTAAACCTTGAACTGTTGATTCTTCAAACTCTACAATTTCTCCCTCTTCAAATGCAGTTTCATTTTTAACAATATATGTAATCTGCGAATCAGTTACAATTTCAGAAACAGCCGCAACAGCACCACTGTTTTGACCCATTACTTTTTCACCGACAATCAAATCTGTTGTTTTTCCAGATGGCCCATTTAAAGATGTTAATGTCATCTTAGGTGCGGTTGCTTCTGATGTATCAGTTGATTCATAGATACCATGAATTCTAATAATATCTGCTTCGTTTAATACTATCTTTTCATCTTCAACTCTAGTTCCTATTGGGAAATTACCAAATGTTAAACCATTATTTAAAGTTGTTCCACCAATACCAGATCCAGTCTCTTTTGATTTATCTACTACAATAGAGTTTACACGATTTAATTTTTTTAGTTTTGATGTTGGTTTTGATTTTTGAAGAGTTGCAATCAATGTTGCTCCACCTACTGCTGCTCCTAAACCAACTATTTGTAAAACTGTATTGCCTGAAGAGAATCTAAACATGTCATCATTCAATGCCACAGTTGTTCCATCAGGTCTCATGACAACATATCTTTCTTCGTCAAAGGGTAAAAATGTTTCATTTGTACCAGCAGCTAAAGCAGATGAGAATTGACCCAATCCAGTATTAGAATTAAGAGCAATATCAACAGTAAATTGTTTTCTAATTGTTATGGTTGAACTAGAGAGATCAACATCTGATATAAAGGCTTTTGGTAACAATGAATATAATCTATTATCAACAGATCTTTCTAATGGTGATGACTGAAGTTTTAAACTAGAAACTTGTGTTCTGGTTGCTGGAACTTCATTACTAACAACACCAGTTACTGCTTGAACACCTTGAATAGTTACATCATTAGTTCCAACTGCAGTAATTCTTGCAAATGTTGGAACGTTATTATCTAATCCACCAAATGATAAAATATTATTTACTTTCAACCCACCAGGAAATAGTGAACTTTCACTAGTAATTGTGCATATTCCTGAATGACTTGATGATATACCTGCATTTCCAAAATCAATAATTGGTCTTTGTATTACATCTCCATTAAATGATTTTGCAAAACCAACATTACCCAAATCAGGGCCACCATAAATTGATTTTACATCTTGCATTCCATGAGATGTTACTGCAACAGCAACACGATTATTATCAATACCATTTATGACAAATGGTTCATTTTGAACAAACTTACCAGTTACATCATATACATTTAAAGATGTGCTATTACTAACAGCATTAACTAAGAATCCTGAAGCACCACTATACTTTCCTTTAATTTGAGTTGGTATTGTGAAGGTATCTGGTTGAGATAAAGTTATCTTGGAGAATAATTGAATATCGTAAAGTGATGCATCCCATTCATTTAATGCAGAGTTGGATGTTGAATATGAACCAGACTCTAATGCAAAATCATAAACTCTTGCAACACCAATCTCACTACCACCAGCAGTAGTTAAAGCACTACCTATTCTTTGATCTCTTAAACTCACAACGTAAGTATTTCCAATTCCAATCTGTGGCACACCTTGAACATTATTAAGCCTTACTGCGTTTCCTGTTTTATATGCAACACCTTGATTTTCTAATGTTTTTGAAGTTCTTGTTTTTGGGCAATCTATAAAGGTAGAACTTATAGTTTCTACTTCATATCCCTTGATAAACGCTTTACCAGGTGATACTTGATATACTGCAAGATCATCATTTGCTAATGTTCCACCTTGAGTGAATTGACCAGTTTGATATACTCCATTATTACCTACATTATCATTTAAGGAATCTTTCAGAGCAATACCAAAACTTTTAACCATATAATCACCAGATTCAGCATATGTTCTACGAGCTAATTCATCTCTAATAAGACCGTAATTTGTATTTTTAATTTGAGATCTTAAAATACCATTATCAATAACTGCTAATTCGACAAAATTAGAATCATTAAAATCATCTAATGGTTTAGCAAATAAACTTACAGATATTCTTAAACGATCAGCACCAGGTGCAGCGTAATTATTAAAACCTTTTGAATTGTCTGCTAATGTTTCATCTTCATCAGCATTTATTATATCTTCATCTATTCTTAATCCGATTCTAGCACTAGGAGTATTTGTGTATTGTGATAAAACAATTGTTTCATCTTGAACCTGAACAAAGTTACCTCTTATAAAATATACACCATTTGATATTGAAAAAGATGCAGCAGTTGATGTTGCATTATTTGGAATACATGAAGCAAACGATTCACCTGTTGGTATAAAAGCGTTATTTTCGGGGCCTGAAACAATATCACTATCTGCCAATAACAGTTCACCATCAGCAAAAACTTTAATACTACTATCTTCGACTCCAGAAGACATATATGAAATATAAAGTGTTAAATTACCATTCTCACTGTTCTCAGACTTGAGAATCTGTTTAATTATAGCTGTTACACCTGTTGTTGCACCAATTATCTTCCTATCAATTAACTGATCAATATAAAATTCTACAGGAACTCCTAAATGACTATTATTTAACTCTACAGCAAAATACTCAGGAGAATATGCAGTATTACCTGGTATTACTTTTGCACCTTCTTTAAAGAAGTGTTGGCCAAATTTTTCAATTTGATTCTGTAATATAGACTGGAGACCTGTTAATTCTCTTGCTTGTACAGGATAACCAGGCTTGAAAAGAATCTTTTGATAATTATCATTCGCATCGAAATCATCAAAATATGGTGAAACGTTAAGGTTGGTTTGTTGAGCCATAGTTAATTAGAACTGTAATATTATTTTGATGTCTTCTTTTTGGTTGGAAGATCTTGTGATAGATGGTCTGTGATCAACATAAATCATATTTCCAGAATATTTGTCAACTTCTGGATTAGAAACTCCCTTAGTAAATGATTGACCAAGGTAATAGGTTCTATTATTTAGAGTAGTAGAAAGGCCTGAAAATACAGTGCTGATTGATAAATTAGAACTACCACCAATAATAGTCACACTTCCACCTGAAGATGGTTCAGATGTAAATCTAGTGGTATTATAACTTGGAACATTTAAATCTAAGTGAGATGGTGTTAGTGCTGTGCTAATACCACTTGATCCTGCAGTAGCAAAACCTGCGATTGTTCTATCTTGCCAATATTTCAAAACACCAGTTGTCTGGTCGTAAGAAATAACTCTTCCAACAGCTGTTGATCCAGTGGCAACAGTTTGTCTTACATAATCATCTGCAGTAAATGTTACAGAACTGTATCCAGTTCCTGCCAATCTTAGTGCATATGCAGCACTAGCTTTATCTAATGTAAGTATTTCATTAGAATTGAATGCTTTAGGGTTCTCTAAAATACCTATTCTAGCAACTTGGTTTCCAGTTATGAAATCTGGGTTTTCAGCATCATTCTCAATTCTTGCATACAATAAAGCATTAGTTGCACCCAATTCTCTATAGATATCAGAACCATGACCACCAGGTGGAGGAATAATTACATCAAGAGTTGGTTGTGAAGTTGGTGTTGGAACAGATCCAGCAGATAAATCAACATTACCATAAGTGTATCCAAATCCTTCGTTTGATACAGTAACACTTTCTATTTGAGCATCATTATTAACAACAACAGTGCATTCTGCATTGAATCCATCACCTTTAATTGGAACTCTAGTATAAGTTTGGTTAGCAGTTCCTATACCAGTTCCTCTATTTTTAACAACAACAATTTTTATTCCACCATCTGTAGCGTTATTCTTAACAGCAGCGTCTGAAGCATCGTTTCCCCAATCTGCTGGAACTGGCATGAAGTCAGTAGAATCAAATTTGATTAGATCCGCAGGTTTAATACTATACAAATACTTCCATATATAACCGTCTCCAGAAGTACCAGGTGTTCTTGGTTCTAAATCTGTAAAGGTTGGTTCATCAAGTGATGGTTTCCCATCAGGTGTTTCTGGTGTTGTTCCATTCTGTAAACAAATATAAACTCTAAAATCACTGTTAACAACAAAGAAGTTTGCAGTATACAAAGATGTTCCACCAGAGTTTGGAGGTGCATTAGAAATACTGTAATCGTGTCTATAATAATCATATGTTGTTCCAGAGTTCCAGTTCAATTTTGGAACAATTTGTTTTACATCAGTAGATGTCACCCTTTTCACAGCAAGCATAGTATCGTGATAATCATTCATATTATCGAAATTATCAACTGGTGCTGGAGGATTTGAATCCCAGTCACTTTGATACGCGGTTGGGTTAGGTAAACCAACAAATGCATAATAAGAGTTAGTCGAAGTGGATACACCAGCAACGAAATTCTTTGCGTTTAATATTCTTATTTGATCAGTTATGATAGCCGCCATGAACTTGTGTTACACTTTTTTTATTTATTTAGACAACATAGTTGTCAGATTTAAGAGCCGCCTTTCTCTTAATTTGTGGGCCAGTCTTGATACCTGTTACACCATTGCTAGTGTTGGCGGTATATGCCTGTGATAATTGCCTATCATTTAGTTGTAATCGACCCCAACTAAAGTCACCGATAAATGATGTAACTATACCTGCATTTGCTGTAGCTAAACCAACAACACCAACTAAACCATGCCAATCTAGAACTCTACAGAATACTCTTGTTGCTAGTTCTGTTGTGCTCTGACCAAATGATACTGTTGTTATTCCAGTGTGATGAGCAACTTCATATATGCCATCTAGAGCAGTAGTTCCAATACCAATAACAGAACCATCACTTTTAGCAAGTGCAGTGACACCTGATCCAAGATTAGAATTACTAACAGTGAAATAATATCCAGTTTGTAGACCACTTCTTACTATCGCGTTAGGGCTATTGATATTATCATCTCTCAGTGGAGAGTCTTTTTGAATGAATAAATCGAAAGCTATTCCACTTGTAATACCAACTGTTTGATCACCAGTTAATGTTGTATTTGTAACATCTGTGCATATGCCAACTCCACTGATAATACCAAAGTCACCTTCATATAGGTCAATACTATTCTCCTCCCTAACATATGTAGGTGGAGCGATTAAAACTTGTGGAGGTGCAACACGAGTATAACCAGTTCCAACAATTCCTGAATTGATACCAACTGTAATAGATGATATGGATCCATTAGTAACAGTTGCAGTTGCAATCGCTGTTGCAGTGGTTCCAATACCCACAAACGGAGTTCCACCAATGCTTATAGGTTGTTGTATTCTAACTTCAGGAACCGATGTATAACCATCACCACCGTCTGTAATTGAGAAGAATGATATTGTGTTAGCGATAGATACGATTGCAGTCGCAGCAGCACCAGCAAGAAACTCATATTCAGAACTTGCATTAACTATTTGAATTTCTTTTTGGAAACCTCTATCTGAAGGATTCTCATTTTCAGGATTAAAGAATGGTTTACAACTATCAATGAATATCTCTGTTTGACCAACACCAACTGGTTGTATTAAATAAGCAGTTGGGAATAGCTTGGGTTCATACAGTGGTCTATCTTTACGAACAATTTTTCCATCAATAAATCTATCCTCTAATTGTCTATACCATTTAATAGGTCTTGTTTCTGTGTCACTATCACCTAGACCTCTTCCATAATATTGATTAGTTACAACTGTATCAGATGATTTGATTTCATGAACTGCTCTAGGGAACTCAAGGAAAGTTCTTGTGTTGTAAGTTGGATTGTATCCTAATTGTAAGTCATCACCAACTTTCACAGTTTCAATAATGTCTCTATCAACAACGTCAGCACCACCAGTTCCTCTATAGAAGAACATTCTCATTACATCAGTTGCATTTGGTGCTTCAGTGAATGTTATTGTTCCACCACCATTAAACTCGTAACCTTCACCTGGCACTTGTAAAACATCATTTAGTGTTAGAATAATGGTATTTTGCACAACTATGTTTGAACCAGTTCTTGCTTGTATAGCAAATGCCTCACCAGCGACTGTGAGTGGGAATTGTTTTCTAGTTCCATTGAATAGACTTGAGAAATCATCAAGAGCCTGAAGTTCACCCATTGTCCACATATTGAATTCATCATAGTGAACTTTCTGAATTGTTATCTGGAAAGGTTTAAATGGTTTGCTTGGATCATCAACTGGTATCGCATATGCACTTACAGGTTTATCTGTTGATGTTCCAACTGGTGCAGATCTAAATGTAGGAACAGTTAAAGTATGACCAATACCATAACCATATCCTGTATTTGTAATTTCAAAATCAATTACACTGCCGATTCCCGTAGTACCAACTCCAACTGTAATATTTGCTCTTGCCTGTGATCCACCACCACCAACTGGATTGAAATGAGTATTTTCATACCAAAGAGGAATATCTTGATAAGGTAATGGTTTGTCAATTATAGCAGTAAATGTTGAAGCACCATATCCTACATTAGTTCCAGCTAATATTGGATTATTGGTTCCTATGCCAGGTATTGAACCAGTATTTGTAACAGCGATACTTACAATTCGACCATTATGAACAGCAGCAGTTCCAATGTTATAAAGAACTGGAACTCCTGTAGTAGATGTGGCAACAGCAACATTAACAACAGTCGCTATCCCCACACCACTAATTGATGTTGTTCCCATACCCACTGGGCCTGGGAGTATTCTATAACCAGAACCACTATTACCGATACTAACTGTTTTAACTTTACCTGCATTATCAAAATCAATAGTAGCACCAGCACTAACTAGGGCTTGATATCCAAACCCTTCACTTGATCCAACTGATATAATAATTCCACCAACAGGAACAGATGCGGTATTCACATCACTAGCAACAGATGCTTTAGATCCTGTAAAGGTTATAGATGTAATTCCAGAAACTTCAGATAGAGTATAATCATTCAAATCTCCAGCACCCTGTAGTATACCATTTACCATCACAATACCAAGGTTTGTAGCAATACCAGTTAGATTTTGTTTATCTGATTTCAGAGTAAATACTTCTTTTTGGCCTGTGAATTCTTGAGATATATCATCAATAGAATAGTTTCTAGAGTAAGCATCAATGTTTCCTCCAGCAAGACCAGATCTATTGAATATTCTTCCACTGAAACTTGATGTGGTTGTAATACCAGTAAAGTCTCTATCTATTGATGGAAGGCCAGTGCTTCCGACACCTATAGGTCTACCACCTTTTGGTGCTTCAATAAAGTTAACAGTGCTATCAACAATATTATAATTACCAGACATCTTCTCAATAAGATCTTTATTATTATGATCTAGAAGTTTTGTTCCCATCCATTGCCTATGAACTCTTATAGCGTTAGCAACTCCAGCATGATTAACAGATATGACCTTCATCATCTCACTTCCAGTTGTGTCAACACCAACTTTAATTACATCACCAGCAAAGAATGAAGTTATACCAGAAGTTGACATTATTATTTCACTCTTTGCAAAGTCTGCAGTAAGGGATGATGTAACTCCAGTACCCACGATAGGGCTTTGAATAATGTTATCAATTGCTATCAATGCCCTTGTATTTTGATTTTTACTTATCAAACTATGTGAAGATCCTATACCAACAGCAGTAAGATCTAATGGAACTGCAATTGATTTAAGTGCGTTTTCTGCAGATGCTGCAAGTTTAACTAAACTATCACTAACTTTAATGATAAAAGCTTGATCGGGGATATATGAAACTGTTACAATTCCAGTCGGAATCACAAAAGTACTAGCAGCAATTCCTATTGAATCTGTAGTCGCTCCAACACCTGTAGTTGTGCATCCCACTATAGGTTGTTTTATACGATATTCAACCTCCTCACCAGTTACAAAGAAATGGTTAGGAATACTAATAGTGTTATTTGTTAAATTAACTATGTCAGTGCTAGATCCATCAAAGTCTTTCTTAAATACTTGATTAGTTTCATTTAATATTGGGAAACCAGTTTTAGATCCAAAGAAAGTTCCCTCATAGACATCAAACTTAGTTTGAATAGATCCAGATTGTAATTCAATTTTATTGGTATTATTATCCTCATGAACTTTAAGAGCATGAATAAATGTTTTAACTTCTACGGCTGTATTTGCATTTGGAACGTATGATATTTCTGTAAAGCAATCTGATCCATCTCTTCTTCCACCAATAGTTCCTATACCAGTTGCATTTGCATTAACACTCGCTCCAGTTATGATATTTCCATACTCTGTCATGAATACACGAGTATCATCGTCAATCATCATGATCTCTGAGAACTCATATCTATCATTTGTAGTATCCTTGACTTGAACTAATGCATATGCAGCATCAAACTCTTCACTATAACTACCAACACCTACGGGGAACGGTGCAGATCTTGATGGAATTGTAGATGATTGAGCAATTAATGCTCCATTTTTTAATGGTAAAGTTCCTAATCCAACGCGAGTTTCAGATGATATTCCTATGGTAATTGAGTTAATATATGCAGTTGCAATACCAGCCCTCGGTGTAAATCCAACTTTAATTTGAGCAGTGCTTCCAAGACCAACAATATGTGGTCTAAATGTTCCT
>Ga0209232_1001244_pt1 | contig 13989 bp, 8 predicted proteins | sample ETNvirenome_2_60_FD_184066 | JGI IMG/M metagenome (GOLD analysis project Ga0209232, IMG submission 184066) | Marine viral communities from the Pacific Ocean - ETNP_2_60 (SPAdes) (version 2) | ecosystem: Environmental > Aquatic > Marine > Oceanic | place: Pacific Ocean | collected 2013-06-22
AACGTCACCTTCAATTCCTTCAACTGCTTGTTCCCAATTTTCTGAACCTTCTCTAATTGTGCTTCTAATTTCATTTTCTTTGGCTAAAGCCTCTAATTCAATATCTAGAGTCGCTAGTCTAAGTTTAGCAGCTTTCACTAAACTTGGGTCTCCATTTTTTATTATTTCTTCTAATTGAAGTTTTTCCATTAATTTCTTTAAAGCCTTATTTCTTTCTGGTCCTTCTATATATTCTGGTACTTTTTTGTTGCTGTCTCTTAATTGTTCTATTAATTTTATATTATCTTTAAAGTTTTTCTTTTTTTCTTCAGATGCATTTTTATACTCATCAGTAAGCATTTGTTTGTTTAAATTTTCTAAAGACCAATTAAAAAACATTTCTGACGATCTTTTTCCCTTGATACGTGGAGTAACGTATTTGTACCAAGCGCCTAAAACTTCAGTTCTACCCTGACTTAAAACATTTATACCTCCTGGAAGAATAAAACCTGTAGTAAAGCCAAGTTTAAAACTTTCTTCTAAATTAGATTCTCTACCTTCTCTTAAACTAACTATTAAATCTTGACTAAATTCTGTAGTACCTTCTGCTAATGCTTGTCTTAAGCTTTGGTAAGTTCCTCTTCCTATACTATCAACTATTCTTGTAGGATCAGCAATAATTTCTCTTAATTTTTTCTTAAAACCGCCTCTAATCATACTAGTACCCATTGTGGTAAGAGACTTAAATCCAAACTTTGCTAACATTGCTGATGGTATAAACTCTAACGCACCATAAGCAGCTGATGATGTTGCTGTTTTTCCTTTTTCACTATTCCACCATTCATCATCTTCAATTACACTAATCAACATTTCAGGAGTAATTTCATCTGTGCTTTGTATACCAGTTCTCCTCATAGCTTCATCTTCAAGAATATTGAACATGCTTTCACCATATTGTCCAAAAGCTGGGCCTGATCCAAGGGTTAAAAAAGAAAAAGCCATCATTGGAGCTTGTTCGGTTAAAAGTCCAGATAAAGATGTGAAATCAGTTGGCCAACCATCTTCAGTTTCATAAGTTTTTAGATCTTGTAATAACATTTGAGTATCTTTAATGTCAAAATAATCATTAAACACCTCTTGTTTTAATTTACTTACATAACCTTCATATTGTTTTTTAAGCTCACCTACCGTTCCTTTAACCCTCATTACTCCTCCTGCTTGACTACCAGTGCTTTTACACCTACCTTTAGGGTCTATTACTTTATAAATATCACGTTCTTTTGATTCTCCAGAGCCTACTCCCATTGTATTTGAAATAGAAACAGTTTCTAAACAAACTTTTTGATCATCTTCATAACCTTCAAGAGCATCATAAACTAAATTAAGTTTTTGAGATTGTCGTGTAAGCGCCTCTGTTTTATCTACAAATTCACGTTGATCAAACTGATTACCTAAAGTAGTTAGCATTGACTGTATGCTTTTGCCTGCTGGAATGTAGCCTAAAGGAGTATTAAAACCAAACTTCAACCAATCATGTGTATGTTCTGAAACTCTAAAATCTTGACCTTCTTTAGAAAATAATTCATCAAACATAACTGCGCCTTGATCTATAATTTGTTGATAAGCTGGGTCTTGACTTAAAACATCTTGTTCTACTAAAAACTGACTCAAACTAATCATGCGCTGGTATTCTTCAAAGTTGTCTCCAGACCAAAAACACTTGTCTGGATCTATATCACAATCAGTAAAATACCCTAATTCATGTTCTAACTGTAAAGCAATATTGGTAACATTAGAATTTATTTGGCTTTCACTTTCTTTTTTTAAATCATTTATATAACTATTATTTTGAATAAAAGTTTGCATAAAATCATTTCTAAATTCTAAAAAATCTTCTACACTTTTAAACTTAGGGAAGAATCTTTTATCTGGATCGTCTCCATAAGCAAATCCCTCTATTTCACCGAGTTCATTACCTTCTTTTTTAGCCCAAATTTTTAACTGTTCAAAATATAAATCTTCAAAAGTAGGACCATATTCACCGTTTTTACCATTATTAGCTCTTGCGTGCGCTACTAATCTCTGCACTTCGTCTTTATCAGTTATTATCTCTCCATCATCTCCTCTCATAACTATTTGCTGACCTGTTGGGCCTGAGATTCTATAAGCTCCTACAGTTCCTAGATCAGCTGGGGATAATTCTTCTACGTTTTTACCAACCATAAAAGCTTGACCTTTCCATTGATCCATGTAAGCATCTATAAGCTCTTCATCGGTAACCTCTGGATTTATACCAGATCTTTTACCGTTTTCATAATCATATATTTTTATTTTTTTACCATTTCTAAATATATAATTTTTATGATAAAACTTTTCATTTAAGCTTTTTAAATCTTTCAGTATATCTTGTACGGGTTCTTTATAACCATTAGTCCACTCTATATCACCAAACATACCTTGAGATATAACTTTTAACTCTTCACCTGTCTCGTCAGTTACACTACCTTTATCAAGTATTCTTTGAAATCTTTTTTGTTCAGATTCAGTTAAATTATTTATATCAAACTCATCACCTCCAGCTTTACCTTTTTCTAATAATTTTTCTAGTCTTTTATATTGACCTTTTTTATAATCAGCTTCGTCAGGATCTTCTATCTCAGGTTTTTCTTCTATAACTTCTTCTTCTACAACCTCTTCTTCTTCGGGTTCTTCAACTTCTTCTTCTTCAACTTCTTCAACTTCTTCAACTTCTTCCTCAACATCCTCAACTTCGCCTTCTTCGTCTTCTATTACTTCTTCTTCTGTTTCTTCTACAGTTTCTTCAGACGCTGTTTCAGCTTGACTTCTTGCATAGGCTATTTTTCTCTGACCTTCTTCAGGAGTAATCTCACCTTCTGTTACCAATTGATTTATTCTTTCGATAACTTGTTGTAAAGCGTCTGTGTTTACCATAATTTAATTTTACTTTATTACTCCGTATTCTTTTAATAAAGAATCTACCATAGGATCTCTTCCTTCTGTTGATTTTTTACCACCTTCTTTAATAGATATATCAAATATTTCTTGATCAGCAGGGTTTTTAGGTAGTTGATTTTCAACAAAAGGTTTTAAGTAATTTTTATTCCAATACCTTTTATAAGAATCAGCAAATATTTTTTTGTTTTCTTTGCTAAGCGGCAAAACATCTTTGTACACCCAACTATCACTACCTGCGTTTTTAGTTTCATCAGATTGTAATTGCTCGTCTTCTGTTACGTTATCTTTTAACATAGTGTTATATAAAGCAACAGCACTTTCTTCATCTTCTAACATCATAGCTATTGAAGCGTTTAGAAAAGGTTTTGCCTTAGCCTCTATTCTTTCCATGTCTGGTACTAATACGTTTCTCGCTTTTCCTTCACCTACTTCTATTTGTTCATATTTAAACTTACCATCTTCTTTAACAAAAAATTGTTCAGAAATCTTAGCATCATCTGAAAAGTTTTCATTTTGAACCATTGATTGATCTTCTAACAACTTAGATGTTATATCTACCATTTCTGGTTGTACTTTAGGAGTTTCTGCTAACATAGCTCCACCACTTTTAATTATAGATTTTAAAGCATCAGCCGCTATTTCTAAACCACCATTTTTAAAACCAGGACCACTAGCTCTTAACACCATAGGATTTAAATCTAAATCTAATTTAAAACCTTGAGCAGCTGTAAAACCAGCTTGACCATCAATCATTGCTTTTAAAATAGCGTACTCAGCATTATTATTTACGTCAAAATTTTCAGTGTCAATAACTGAAAGTTCACCGGTTAATTCTTCTAAAAACTCTGTAGCAGCTCCAGGAGCCTGTTGTAACATCTGTACTTTCTTTTGCTCTTCTATACACTCACCACACAAACCTTTGTTTATAGCTAATTGTGCTTGTGCAAATTCTTGAGCAGTTCCTTTAAAAGCTTTGTTTAATACACCAAAACCTTTAGCTATATTAGGATCAGCTAATATATCTGATTGGAAAGCTAAACCGTTACTACCGTTCGTTATTTTCTTTACGTTTAGATTTTTTAATCTATTTATTTCAGCTTCGTTATATTCCATTTGTTATATTATTATTGACCATAAGCACTAGCGCCAATACTAGCTAAGCTACCAAACATACCGGTTATAGCAGATGTTTGATCTCTTCTAGCCTGAGCAGCTTGGTTCTGCATATTTTGTAATTGAGCAGCTGTTCTGTTTATTCTGCTTTGTTCTCTGTTTTCTTTAGCTTCAAACTCATAAGCTCTACCTTTACTCATAGCATCTTCTTGTCTAGCCGCTGAATCCATAGCAACCTTTTGCATTCTTTGTTGTTCAGCCATTTTCTTTTCTTGCAACACTTGTTCACCTTGAGCTCTTTGTTTTTCATTATCAGCTTCTTGTTGTTCAATACTAGCAGCAACTTCTTTTTTACTTTGTAAGGCAGCTTGAGCTAAAGCAGTAGCACCACCCGCGCCAGCACCAGTAGCTCTTAAAGTATCTAATGTATTAGCTAAACTTATATCAGCTTGTTCTATTTTCATTTCAGCTGCTTGAGTAGCAACACCTAAGTTAGCAAATGGATTACTTAATTGATTAGATAAATCACTAGCTAAACCAGCTAAATTAGTAACATTATCATAAGGATTTATAATAGCTTGTCTATTATTTTCCAAATGATTTAACTTCGCTTGTAAAGCTTTCGCTTGCTTAGCAGCTCGCCTCGCAGCTCTCTTAGCTTTACCAGAGCCGATCAAACCACCTGCGATACTCATTGCCGCGGAACCTGCTAATAAAAAACTCATACTATTTATATTTATTATTATATTCTTGTATTGTCATTGAGACTATTTCTTTTTCTAATTCTTTTATATCCTGCGTGTTAGATGGATTTTTATGTACGTTTACAAAAACGGAATCTTCCATTGCAAGAATAACTCTTTGTGAACCAGGTTTAGATGTTGTATAACAAGGAGCTATGTATTCAACTATATCTCCATTATTATTTATAATAACTCTACCAGTTAATAAAAACCACACGTGATGATGATTATGTATAGCACCTATTATAACATGCCCCTTTTTTAAATCCATTTGTCTTATATATAATTGATCAGCAAATTGATTCTTAATAGGAACATCAGGCATTGTAGCAATACCTTTTCCATCTCCATAAAAACCTGGAGTATCATTATTTTTAATGATAAAATTTTTTAAATCTTCTACAGACTTATCTGCTTTTTTTAATTTCATTTAATTTAATTTTGAGAAAAATTGCTTCCTACTGCAAACAATTCTTTTAATCCTCCTGGATCTGTTGTGGTATCAGTAGACATGGTTACTGTAGCATAATAAGCTTTAATACCCATTGTTTGTGATCCCCATATGATTTCGCCTTGCATAGGATTTGTTGTGTTGTTTTTTATCGATGCAACATAATTATTTTGTTTCCTATCAAAACCAGCTCTATATTGTATATTGTTTTCTAAATAAGCTCCTTCATCATAACTGTATATTAATGAAGAAGTATCTTGATGGTTTAGCCAGTTACCTGAAGGTGTTACACTAGGATCTTTACCTGTATCTTCTGAAACTATTGATGTTACTTTCCAACCATTACTACCTTCATAACTAATTGTTTTAAAAGTTTTCATGTTATTAGGAGCAGGATTAAAAATAAACTTTATAGTTGAAGCACTAGTTGTTCCATAAAAATTATTTCTACTAACACTAGTATCATAGTGTTTATATATTTTAGGACCATAAGCGCTATAATATTGTCCTTGTAAACTAAAAATTAAATTAGGTTTATATGTATAAAAACTAGTCCAACCTTGAGTTTTTTCATCAAACGTTAACGTATTGTAAGTACCTGATGCACTCATTGGATTAGTTTGTAAAGATAAAACATAATTTTGATTGTAGACATCATAACCGCCTAGAATAGCACTGGTACTAGACATTAGTGATAACTGATCTCTAAAGAAATCAATCATACCAAAGTTAGATATTTCATTTATTTGATTACCTGCTAATCTTAAAACAGCGTTTCTATGTCTGTCTACAAAATATTTTCTATAACCATAATAAGCAAAAGACTCAGGATTAGTTCCTATACCCCAGTTACCTGGAATAGGCGTGATTTGTCCAATAACAACATTGCTGTTTGTTTGAACAGCTTGACCTTCAGCTGTATATATAGCGTCTTTATCTATTAAAGCTACATTTACTTTTCGCTCTTGAAATATAGTTAAGTTAGTATCTTCAGCAAATAGCTTTTGTATAGTTCCACCAACCGGATCTACTGATCTTGTTATTTCTTCTGCGACACTAAATTGATTTGTTTTATTAATTCCTGTTCTAGAGTTAAATATACCAGAATATATCAAAGTATTACCTCTCCTAGTTTGCTTGTCTTGTTCTTCTACAATATAAGCTTTAACACCTAGATCTGTAGAAGTATTATTATAACCACCTCTTATTCTAGATTCTTCTATATACCAGTCTTGATTAGGGTTAGAACTTGGTCCAGTCCAAGTATCACCTACAACTTCGATCTCATTTGAAGGAACGTTTTGTAATTTCTTCAAAAAGTATGAGTTAAAATAGTTAATTTCTAGTGTTAATGGCATATTATTAGTATTACTTGTTTTTTATGATTATTACAATGGTCCATTACAACTGTTTGGATATGTGTGATCACCGTATTCTACATAGAAATCATTGTTACCACAATTAGGACACGCAGTACCAGTCATATCTTTTGTAATTACCCTATATTCACCAGCTATACTAAAGTCATATTCTTTAAAAACAGTACCGTTACCAACTGTTAATTGTTGTTGCGAAACCGCTCCACCAGCCGCTTGAGAAGGAGATCCTGAATCACAAATTGCAGCAACCCAAGGACTACTTATGTTTTCTCTATATTGTATACTGAAGTATATAATAGCATTACCACCAGAACACGTGCTCACTAGTTTTGGTCTTATAAACATTACACCTTGAGTCAACGCTCCTGTGGTAGAGTTTGTAGGTCCTTTAGATCTTACATTATACACAGCGTCAGGAGGATAAGGATAGTTTGTTAAATTTGGAGATCCACCAGCTGTTAAGGCTGTGCTATTAGAAGCTATAAACAACCAATCACTGTTTAAGCCGCATCCTTGTTTTGTAGTACCATCCCAACCATCACATATTGCTTGAGGCACATATTGAGTACCAACTGTAAATGTAACTTCGCATGTTGTAGTTAATCCGTTACCAGCAACATCTCTAACTCTTACCACTACAGTATACGAAGTATTATCAGCTAGTTGATTTGCTGCAGCTGTTAAAACACCTGTACTGCTAACACTAAATATATTTTGTATAGCTTGTGATTGCCCAGGATTTAAATCAAATAATAATTCATTAGTTCTATTACTAGTATTAGCTGATCCATTTTTAGCTGTAAAAGCTTTTATTGTTGTGCTACCAGTAGTTATACCTGAAGGATTAGAACAGTTATCAAATATAGGTACACAGTTTTTTAATGTAGCTGTGGCTGAGACATCATCTGTATATGTCTCGTTACCATCATTGTACACAACTCTAGCTGTTATAGTATAAATATCAGTAGAATTACCAGCAGCCGCTGATAACGCGCTATACCAAAAAGTTTTTCCAGCTCCCGTTTTAAGTTGAAACTCACCATTTTGTCCAGTAGCGTTTATAGTAAATAGATTTTCACTAGTTCTATCCGCACCTGTTTGATCTACAACTTGTTGAATTGTAGCTGATATAGCGTTAGAATCTGTTACTTGACCACCACTGCCGTCTAAAAAATTAAAATCTGTTCCCGATGTTGTTTCATTACCAGCATCCCACACTCCTAGTTGAGATTGAGCAGCAGCGTTTTCTCCAAATTCAAAAGTAGTAGTTTCAAAAGCAACAATACCACCATACTGTGAATCAATTTCTGTGTTTAAACGTACCAAAGAACCTGATAAAGATGTTTCATAAAACAATTCTAATTTAGAATAAACTGGATTTGTTTCAGCAACACTTAAAAATGGTTGCATTGTTATAATTTGAGTAGGAGTTGGTGATTGATCAGGGTCATATTGAGTACATATCGCGCCTACTTGTCCTGGAACTGTAGAAGCTGATGTTGGAGTTGCACCATTTGCAGTAGTGTTAAATTTCATAGCAAATGGATTAAGATTTGAGTTGTAAAAAGGTTGAGTACCAGGAGATGGTCCCCATGGTATTGAACCTATACTAACTGGAGTAGTATTATTTCCACTAACTAAACTACCAACTTGACCATAATCTCCTTCTGGAGCATCAGGCACAAAAGGTATTGCCGCGATCTCCATGTCTCTTACAGTAGCTATTGACAACACTTGTTGTTTTATTATATTAGGATAATATTGTTGATTCCAAGCAGTAACATTATCACTAGGATCGTAAATAGTTGCTGTACCTCTGTTATTTACATCAGGGTTATTAACTCTTATGTACAATACTTCACTACTACTAAAATCAGTATCTGTAGGACCAACTTCTTTTAAATCTCTAGGAATTTTATTTATATTGTCGCTTAACAATATAGAATAACCATATTTTAAACTTTCTGTATTGCCAAATTTTACAGGATCACCAGCTACAAAGCCAGGAAGATACACGTTGTAGTACTCTTGCTCTTGTTGTTTAACTACTATTTTATATGAATACCAACCTAATGGATTAGTAGTCGCGTTCCATATTCCAGGTTCACCTGTGGTAGGATTTTTTACTGTTCCAATAGCTGTATTAATTCTAACATTTAATGCATCACCTATCCAATCTAAAACTGGTTCTGTACCTCCAGGTCCTTGTTGAGACCTAGTTTTATAAGGTGCAAAAACAGTTGACCCAGATGTGTTAGGCGTGTCATCAAAAGAAGATAGTATAACATCTGATTGTCTACCGTATCTATCCGCTAAAACAAAACCTACTTGATAAGTTCTATTCTGCTTTAAAGTATGATAAGGATATTGTATAAAGTTATCATAACTCGTAGATTTTCTTTGAACACTAACACTATAGTTAATAGAATCAGGACCAGTATGTTTATCTAAATAATTACCATAAACAACTCTGTTACTTATTAGTTCTTGAGATAAAGCCTTTATAGGTACTTTATCGTAAACTCTAGTAGTATCAGCAGTTGGTAAAGTTTTATAAGGTTTATTTGAATCATAGTTATAATCATAAAATCTTTGAGTAATAGAACCGTTTTGTATATCCCTAAACCTTATTTCACCAAAACTAGTACCCTGAGTTAAATCACTTAAATTAATAGTGTCTAAAACTTTTATTGATAATGCGTCTGATTCTTTATAGAGTATATCTATTTTAGTTACTAATAACTCGCTTTGCATTAAAGCAGGTGTACTGTAAGGCATAGGTATTCTTAACAACACATTGTCTACGTTGTTTTCAAACCAGGTCACTATAGTAGACTTATAAGCATTGTCCATGTCAGTGTTAGGAGTGTTTTGACCTTGACCAAAAACTCCTCGTTGTTGAGGTATAAATGCTGGTGCACTAAATGGAGCTATAAGAGACTCTTCGTTATCCTCAAATATAAATCTATAACTAAATCTTACAAATTTATCATCTAAAAAAGCATCATCACCTTTCCAATTAGCATCATAAAAAGGATTATCACCTATTCTAATTGAATCTCCTACACCTAAAGTAGTAGCTTTACTCAAAACAACAGTATATTTTAAACCTGTTAAATTGTGATAAGTAGCGGTTACAGAAACCACACTAGTACCAGCTGTAATTTTAGATGGAGCGCTAGGACACACTATTAAGTCACCTGCTATTGGAACAGGACCATCCAGTGGTTCAACAAATTTTATTTGAGTTGATGAAACAACATCTGTTACTGCAGCTTCGATATAGTTGTCCACAAATTGAGACGACTTGTTTTTCATCGTTGTTCTACTAAAATCTACTAAAGTGTTATCAGCTATTGTAATAGGTTTAGATAATATAATATTTTTAGTATCTACTATACCAACAATTGTTACTAATGAAGTAATATTAATAGTAGAACCAGCTTCTTTATCATAATTAGTTATTATATCTCCAACTTGTAGATTTGTAGTACCATTAAGTGTAACTGCGTTAGAATTATTAACAGCACCGTCAATTGTTTTTCTATTTCTTTCCATTACCTGTATGGTTTCAAATGGATAGTATTTAGCTACAGATATTTGATCTTCATTTTGGTAATGAGTAGGTGTTGCAGCGTTTGTAGGATTTGCTAAAGCTACATTTATTTTTCTAGGTTGATTAAAATTATCAGTCCAAAATAGTAAAGTTTCTACTAAGTTTACACCGGTTATTCTAAAAGACTTGTTTAAATTTAAAAAGAATCCTTCAACTAAAGTAGTTAAAGTACTAGTTGACACATTGTAAGAGTATATACTACATTTGTTAGCATTAGTTGCTCTTTGTAATCCAGTTGGATCATCAAAATCCGTAGCAAAAAGATACATTATATTGTTTGTTTCATCAGCGAAATAACCTATTATTTCTTTTGATCCACCTGTATCTAGTAATTCTATATTACCTAAAACATTTTCAAACTCACCAACAGTATCACCTTCTGATCTACTAACTTGTAAGTTAACAGCTTCTCTGTATTCACCGTTTGGTACAATACGAGAGTCAAGATCTTGGTTCATTTTACCTTTTAAAAAGGTATTTTTAATTTCTGGCATACTATTAGCGTTTTATCCATTTTGCTTTGTTACGCATAACTTGTACTATTTCATCTAACTTAATATTAGATAATCTTATTTTAGCGTTTCTAAGAGCTGCGTACCTATCTCTTTTAAATCTTTGAACATGATATTCTTGAACGTTATTTCTAGTAGATAATATACTGTAAGCTATATGCATGTACATAGCTTGTTCAGCCATTTTAGGAACTTTAGTATCTAAATCATAAGCTAAACCATCAGAAACATATTCTAATATAATTAGCTTACCTTTTAAGTCACTAGAAAAATTAAACGTTCCTCTTCTTTCATCTATATTAAACCAACCATTCATCTGCATGTTAACAGGATCTCCTCCATATCTTTGACCATACCAACCACCTGCTCCCCAAGCATTTTCACCCCACCAGTCATACATAAATAAATCTGGATTATTAGAATCCATTGGCCACAAACCAGTTATATTACTAGGATTTGTTTGCTGCCATCTTAAGTTTGTTACAGATTCTCCTTCAACATTATCTTGAAAATTATCCTGAACAATATTTCCAGCTTGATCTTGTATTGGAGATTCATAAGGACTACTAGTTAGTTGAGTAGGATACACAGTGTGCTTAACACCACTATTATCTATCCAGGAAATTTTTACATAATTAACATAGTCTTGTGGGATAACTACGCTTAAATTAGCACCAACTGTTAATTCTTGAGACTTAATGCTTTTTAAAGTATCATAACTAAATTCTTGCAATCCACGTTTAGCGTGGAATAAAACATCTGTTCTATTAACTCTAGGTATTAACTTATCTTGCCCTACGTATCCAACTATAAAATTGTTGATTATATCTTTTAATTTTACGTATTCATACCCACCATAATTATTTTCAACAGCTTCAGCTTTTAATTGTACTTTAATATAAGTACCTATCGATTGTTGATTTCCTAAAACAATTACACTACCTGTAGAATTGTTAGTTAAAGTAAAAGCTGTGTTATATAATGTCCAATTACTTACTCCGTTAGGACTTGTGTATATATAAAAATTATTTAAACTATAATCAGGATCTGTAGGGTTCCAACTAGTGGCACTACCCATTGATAAAGCAGTGTTAAACGTAAACGTATACGTAGCAGTAGCTACCGATGTATATATAATCTGCGCACCCGCGTAATATTGTAAATTAGTTTCGGTGATTAAACCACCATCTGGTCTAGGCATATTTTACGTTTTAGAGTTTTGTTCTTCTTGCATTGTTTCTTGTTGAGCTACTTGTATTATAGTAGGATCATTTATAATAACACCTGCATAAGATAATATTCTTGTTATAACATTTGTTTGTTCTGAAACATTAAGTTCAAAATTTTGAGCATTAACAGCTCCAGCATCATAAATAAATTGACCAAGAGCTCCAACGTTGTAAGTCCAATTAACATCAGCAGGTTTTTTAAGATATGATATAGTTATACCTGATTGTATACTAGTAGGATATACATATAGTAAATTATTCTCATATAAATATATAGGAAAATCAGTTGTTGGTTGAGTTAATGGGGAAAGTAATAATTGTGTTAACTCGTTTCTTTGTGCGTATTGAGTTAGTTCTGTGCCATTGTAAAAAACACTTCCTAATCTATACACGTCTGTAGGTGTTATTGTAAAATGAGGTCCTGCATAAGCTGTAGCACCTGTTCTTTGGAAGAATTGTAAATTTTCTTCAATATTTTTTATACGATTACCGTACTCTGTATCGTTTTGTGGCACACGATACTGTTGGTTTAAATCGTCTTCATACTTTTCAAATATATTAAGCTGTACTTGCGTTGCCACCTTGTTGAATTCATCAGGTGTCATATATCCTCTTTGTTGTTGGTTAAGTATTAATAAGACTGTTTTATATACAGTATCTACGTTTATTGCCATTTTAATATATTTTTATAACAAAAGGCGGCGGTTGCCGCCTCTTATTAGTATTACATGTGTTTAAAGCTTTTTAGCTATTGACTTGTAAATTTCAACGCCTTCGTCTGTTTTAAAGAATGCAGCTAGTGCTGAATAAGGATTTTCATCAAAAGGTACGCTCATCAATTTACGTTGATTTTTACCTATAGTAAATGTTCTTTGATCACCAGAGAGTCTGATTATATCAGCTTCTACAGCTTTAATACCAAAGTTTCTTAACTCAACGTTTTCATCATTAGCAAGTTCTACAAATAACCTAGGATTTCTTTTAGCAAATATAATCAAATCTCTTTTTATTTCTTTAGAACTTAATTCATTTACTTCACTACCAATTTCAGTTCTTAATATTGCTTCTGATTGCTCTATATCCATGCCTCTAGCAGCATTTAAAGCCATGATTTCTATTTCTAAATCAATTAAATCATCTTTAGCTTGCTCAACTGGTTTAACTTCTGCATATCTCTTGTTTAAATCAGGGTGATATAATGACAAAAGTTTTTGTAAAGCTTGATATTCTTTCGGCACCGTTAAACTACCATCTTTAAAAACAATATGTCCTAATGTAACTTCTCCTTTTTGTTCATCTAAAAACGGTGAAGATTGATTAGTCGCATATCTTAAAGCTCTTTGTTCTTTTTTTTCAGCATCAAAATAAAGTAACGGATATTTTTCCGTATGTCTAGATTTTAATGTAAATGTTAGAGGTTCTTTATTTCCTCTTAAATAATAATTTCTATCTTTTACTTCCCAAGCATCTTTAACCTTGGGTTCTTTTTCTTTTGTTGACATAATATAATATAATTAAATAGTTAAAATAAAGGGCAAGGCGCCGAAGCGCCTTTTCCTTTAAATAATAATTAAGCTACAAACATAACAAAGTTATTTCTAGCTTGAGTACATAGACATCTTTCTGATAAGAAGTTAACTTCCATAGCATCTAATGTAGACGTGAAAGCACCACCAACTGAACCAGTTAACCATGATTTCATTCTTCTATCATCAGCTTCAGAAGCTCTATATCTTACATGCAAGAAAGGTCTTCTGATGTTTGTTCCAAGTAACTGATCGTATACTGTAGAAGTACCAGCTGGTACTAATACACCATCAATGTTGTCACCGTTAACAAAAGCACCTGAACCACCTCTTGTAGAAGCGTCGTTTAAGTATTTCCAAGAAGTCTTGTAGAAGTCATATGAACCTCTTCTAAATCCAGAGAAACCTAAGTTAAGCGCCATGTCTTCAGAGTTTTCAAATACACCGTAAGATGTACCACCAGCT
>Ga0209232_1001245_pt1 | contig 13982 bp, 14 predicted proteins | sample ETNvirenome_2_60_FD_184066 | JGI IMG/M metagenome (GOLD analysis project Ga0209232, IMG submission 184066) | Marine viral communities from the Pacific Ocean - ETNP_2_60 (SPAdes) (version 2) | ecosystem: Environmental > Aquatic > Marine > Oceanic | place: Pacific Ocean | collected 2013-06-22
AGTGAGAAGGTCTCGGCAGTTTGCCAACGCCAGTTCAGAAGCGTATGCAACGCCCTTCTCTTGGAAGGTGCGCTTAATCATAGATCTGTTGGTAGTCACACGCTGAGACTTTGGCTGTTCAGACAACTCCATATTGATACAAGCATAACCAATATTATTCACACTATCTCCTTGGTAAAGTATGTATAGATTATAAGGGAGGTCGAGGTAGAAGTCAAGTATTATTTTCCTCTTTCTTGAGGATAAGGTAGATTAAATTTCTTCGGGTTCAACTTTTTAAATAGTCTCTTATAATACTTAGTCTCGCCCGGAGAAGCACCCAAGATGCAGACATACTTATGCTTTGCTGGCACTGCTCTGGACTTGCAATGGGCTTCATATTCCTTTGCCTTTTCTTTTAGTTTCTTTGAGAGACCGGGATATTCTTCATCCATCACTTCCCAATCTGGCACCCATTTCTTTGCCATTGGTTTTTGTGACCTCAAGTAGTGTATGCTTTTTGCCCTATCCCAACTAATAAAGCCAAACATTCTTGTTTTGTAGTCAGGCATACCGATAGACAGATAGTATTCTTCTGGTAGGCTCTTTGCATATTTCATATATGCAGACTTCTTTCTGAACTCTCGCCCACTAAACCATCCCCTCTCTGGCTTTAGAGGATCAAGGAATTGCTGATTCGTTCCACTAGATTGCCCAAGGTAGGCAAAGTTGCAGGCTTGATAGATTGTCCCCAACTCCTTAGCCTCTGGGTCAGAGTAGGCTGTGAAGTATCGGAAGTCTGTGTTCTCAGCCATCCAACGGACTGAGGACATGACCAGCCAAGAGCCTAAGTTCTTTGGGCTCCAAGAGATACAGGCACCACGAGAAATTAATCTTTCTTTGTCTTTGTTTTCTTCTCCCAGAAGATTTGAAAACGAATTTGGGATTGCCATAATGATAGTGCCTGCCAAGATTCCATTCTTTTTTAGCCTCGCTGTAAACCTATGTGTCGGTCGGTTGGGGAGTTTAGCCAGCCACTCATGCCGCATGATAAACTCTTTCACTTCTTTACATAGTTGTTTGTCTTCCTTATCAACATACTCAAACACAAAGTCATCAATTCGTAACATTGATGCTTCTTCTTCTGTTAGGTCAGCAGCCAGCAAGTCCTCATTCCGATTGACTTCGGAGATGTAGGCTTGCCAGCACTTGTCGCCTTGGTAGTCTTTAAATCTGTCTTGCGGGTTCATTATATCACACGGAAGTTGTGGTAAAGAGAACGAGTAGAGAAGCCCCATTGTTCGTTGTAATCCAGTTTAGCAATGTACACCCTATTGGTTTGCACATGATCTTTGTCGGGATTAACGCCCCAACATCTAATCTGAGTGATTACATTGTTGGAATCAACCACATCTAGAACATAATAGGTCTTATCATTCTTTGTCTTTCTCTGATTTACTCTTCTAGGAACAAACCAGCAAATCTTAAGAGCAGGATCAAACTCAGATATGGTTGGGATGCCCGACTCCAACAAGTTGTCTTGGGTTTCTTCACTGACAATCATGCGGATTGGGAAGACTCCCGTCAAGGCACTTAAAGATTCAATCTTTTCTTCTACTGTGAACTCCCCTTCTGGTTCATATAGTTCGATATTGTCTATCAGCTTCTGGGGCTTTCTTGGTCTGTCGACAGCAACACATGTCCAGAAGTGCTTATCTCCACTAAACCTGTCGTCCTGCAATGGCTTGAGGGCGCCAGCCAAGCAAAGCACATCCAGTGCTTTTTTGTTTAGTTTGGAGTACACAACATCATCATGAAACAAGAACTCTTCAATGGTATTGAATGGTCGATGCATCAGGATTTGATCCATGGCTGAATCCCCTAGACCCTTGATAGAAGTCAGTGGTTGAATGAGTGTCTTGCCGTCATCACTAATCTCCCAGACCTTGCCAGAGGTATTAACATTGAGGGGCTCAATCTTAAAGTTCATACTTTTGGCAATTCCAATAGCTTTCTCTTTTCTGCTATCGGGTTCCTTGTCGAGGAAGGCTGCCATCCATTCCGCTGGGTAGTAGTTCAGCAACCAAGCGCACTGGAATGATAGGATAGAGTAGGACACAGCATGAGACTTATTGAAGCCATAGCCAGAGAAGTATTCAAAGGTGCTCCACAAGCCGCTGGCTTGGTCTTCAGTCATCTTCTTATTGACACAGCCCTTGACAAACTTTTTACGGATTTGTTCTTTGTGCTCTGCTCCTTTGCCTGTTCCCTTCTTGGTCAGCAACTTACGAAGCAAGTTCCCTTCATCAAGGCTGATATCTTCGCCCAATTGGTGTGCCAAAGAAGCAATCTGCTCTTGGAAGATAAGGAAGCCATAAGTCTCCTTCGTCACATTCTTCACTTGCTTGTTCGCATAAAAGATATCTTTCGGATTCCCCTTCGCTTTGACATACTTCTTGTCGACATTGGCGCCCAGTGGACCCGGACGATAGATGGAAGTAATAGCAGAGATATCAATGATGTTCTTTGGCTTTGCTTGCTTGCAGAAGTTCTGTGCTCCACTCTCTGTGAACTGAAAGATACCTGCCCACTTGCCCTTGTGAAAGATATTCTTATAGACCTTCTGGTCTTTTAGATCAATCTTGTCTGGATGCAAGTGCTCATCATAGTAATCTCGCACATCTTTGAATGTAGGATTGGGGTTGTTGCAGTGCCTCTTTAGAATGTGTCGGACTGCTGTCTCAACCATGCGGAGAGAGGCAAGACCAAGCACATCGAACTTAATAAACCCAAGAGGCTCAAGATGACGGACATTCATACCCTCGGACCATGGCGTTTGCAACACTCCACCGCTTCGGATAAGCGGCATATGCTTGTCCAAATCTTCACCGACCACAACGCCACCAGCGTGTCGGCTTGTGCTACGAACCTGACCATATAGGGCTTCGATGTGTGTTTTAATGTGCGGATATTTTGATAAGTAATTCTGAAGGCTATCCGAGAATTCCATCAATTCATCAAAGGTGGGCACATATACTCCCGATTTAATGCCATGCTTCGCTTTTGCTTTTGGAGTAGCTTCGCTAATCATGCGAGAGGTAACAGCATTGGCTTCCGTAAATGGAATGTCATAAAGCTTAGATATGTCTTTGACCAAAGATTTCAATTGCAAGGTGTTAAAGTTGGAGATAGGTACAACCGTTGTATCTCCCCACTTCTCTTGCATGATCTCTTTGAGTTGCATTGGGTTGGACACATCATAATCAATATCAGGGTAGTCTGTCGCATCCTTACGAAGGAAACGAGCAAACTGAAGACCGTACTTGATTGGGTCAACCTGTGTGATCCCTAGCGCATATGCAACAAGAGAGCCAGCAGCAGAGCCACGACCGGGACCAGCCAGTTGGTTTTCTGTTGCTGTGTCTGCGATGGCTTTCATTGTAAGAAAGTATTTACTAAACCCTCGGTCAGAAATAACAGAGAGTTCTTCTTCTAGTCTCGCCTTGTACTCAGGATTGGTTAAGAGTCCAAGTTTATTGAGACTTTCTAGGCTAGTTGTCTCTAGTGCGGCATCAGCCGTGTATCCATCGGGAACAACGAAAGAAGGCAGTCTTACCTCATTATCCGGCATAAACTCTTCGATGCGATTGAAAGCGATGTTATGAGTTTCCGTGATGGAATCCATAATCAAATCGTCATCATAGGTCTCGCCATTCATTTCCGAGTAGTGCTTGTAACTCTCCCACATCTGGTCGCCGTTCTTTGGGTAGAGTTCGTAGCCCACCTCGGCTACACTTTCAGGCAGTTCGTTGGATAACCAGTCTGGCTTGCCCTTACCCAAGAAGCCCAGTCGCTTGTAGAGTTCTCGGTCTTTCCAAGCCTCTTGGCTTGGATAGTGGCTGTCTGCTGTAGAGATTAGTTTGATACCAAACTCTTTGTGCATTTGGATAACCAGCTTGTTGATTAGGTGCTGCTTCTTATCTGTGTGCCATTGGAGTTCACCGTACCATCGGTCGCCAAAGATGTCAATCATATTTCTAGTTGTTTCTCTAAACGCATCGAGGCAAGCCTCCGAATCGGTTACAACCTCGTTTTCACCGTCCCAATGCTTCCAGAAGTTGGCTGCATATACACCGCCCATGCAAGCAGAGGAAGCGATGACGCCTTCACTATGCTCTCGCAATACCTCGTAGTCCACTCGTGGATACCGAAAGAAGTATTCATCTGAGTTGGATTTGGAGATCATAGCAAAGATATTGTTTAATCCTGTCTGATTCTGGGCTAGAAGGACCAAGTGGGAGCGTTGGTTTAGAATACTTTTAGACCTTTTAGTCTCGCCTTCGTTCTCAACAGACATAGTTGTACTGTCCTTGAGTTCACTGGCTCTCTTCTTGTCTTCCCTAGCCTTGTCTCGTTCCTGATTCCAAGCCTTAAGGCTAGGTATAAAGTAAGCCTCAACACCAAAGATGGGCTTAAAGTTTTTGCCTTCGGCTTTCATCTTCTTGGCGTGTAGAACTTGGTAAGCCATACCATTCATATTCCCGTGGTCTGTTAAAGCTAGAGCCTCGCAGCCATTGTCATATGCGAAATCCATATGATCTTGTGGATACCCTAAAGCATCAAATGGGGAACCCGCAACTGAGTGTGCATGCAATCCTACGAATGGTATTTTACTCTTCAAACTCTTCTCCTATTTTATGAAACGACTTGCCCTTTAATAATGAGTTGTGCCTATAGATCCTATGGTCGGAGCCCAAATAGGCTCGCAAGCCTTCCCAACTACCTATGTCATGATAGTCATCAATGCTTACGATTTTTGCTTTACTAGTATCCACTATTCCAAACACTTTGTCAAGAGAAAAATACCTAGCAGAATATCTTTCTTCTAGTGGCAGTTTTTCTGAAGGATATTCGCCGGTTGGCACTGGCTTGTAAGCGCCAGTTGAAGTTTTTCTAAGATGATCTCTATATTTTTTATAGCCCTGCTCATCAAAAGAAAAGCCAAGATACATATTATCTGCTACTGTTTTGCCGCAGTATTCCAAAAAGAAGTCCTGCTTTGTCATAATCTGTGTACGGTGGTTCCTTAATCGACTAGGATCATATACCCCATAGGGAAATGAGACATAATATTTAGCAGGAGTCAACCACTTGCTCATGCCCACGGAAACCCTATATGCCGTGTTTGCTCCATGCAAAGCACTCCAAGCTAGGCAGTCCCTTTTGTCTCTGTCGTTGGGGTGTATTGGCACATAATAGATTGGTATGCGCTTATTGTTTTCCTTTATGTGACCGGGGTCATATTTCCTAAATATGTACACAGGGTCCTGCACATAATCCCCAAGCCTAGACTTAATCAAAGGCTGCATGTCGTCATTAACAACTACCCATATGGTGTCGCAACCCGCAAAGGCGCATTCCAATATTGAACGCTCTATTGCTAGATAGTTGGGTCCAATTGGCTGCATGCAATCATGCCAAGGGAAATTGAAGTCGTATGGCTGGGATGCAACTGGTACAACTCCAGCAAGGTGATTATTTTCTACAAGCATGAAAGGTATCGTTCGCCTCTATCACAAAGTATTGTTACAACTATTCCATCTGGATCGTTCTCTTCAATCCATCTTTCTGATGCTAACACATTTGCTCCCGAACTTATACCCACGAGTAATCCTCTTTGGTGAAGCTGCTTCATCCTCTCGATAGCATCATCAGTCTTTACTAATAATACCTCATCTACCTTGTCCAAGTCAACTAAAAACTTTGATCCATCTCCAATTCCTTGGATGCCGTGTATACCCGGAGTTCCTCCGCTCATCACTGGTGACTCTGCTGGCTCTATGGCGAGTGTTTTAATGTTGGGATGTCTCTCTTTTAGTCTGGCTGAAACCCCCATTAGAGTTCCGCCTGTGCCTGTGCCGTCTAGGAATGCGGCAACTGACAGGTTTTTGGTCTGCTCTAGAATCTCTGCGCCTGTGGTTTCATAATGGCAAGCGATGTTGTCTGGGTTGTGGAATTGATCGAAGTTGAAATATCCGGGGTCTTTGCAGATGTGATCTCGCATTGAGATTGCTCTATCAAAATCTCCCGCTTCAACTTCAACAACCTCTGCCCCAAAAAGCCTCATCATTTGCTTTCTCTCCTCGCTCATATTGCAAGGCATAATGATAATTACTTTGTAGCCTTTGTTGGCTCCAAACATAGAGACAGCTATTCCGGTGTTTCCACTGGTGGCTTCTACGATGGTGTCCCCCGGCTTGAGGTCCCCTCTTTCTTCTGCTTTCTCAAGGATGTAATAGCCTATTCTATCTTTGATACTTCCACTTGGATTGTATGTTTCAAACTTCGCATACAATCTATCACCAAGTTTTATCAAAGGTGTGTTTCCCACTAAGGTACCAAGATTCATTGTCGTATATCCTTTTTGTTTTTGGCGGATTCTGAGGACCTGTTCCGAGCTTAAATTTTGATAGCAGTTGATTTCATCACTTGGGGCAGAGCTTGTTCTTTTCGGACAGGGAATGTCAACTCCCTTGTTGTTTTCGCTGCCTATCGAAGGCGAGCCACCAATTGGAGTCGGACTTTGACTGGATAATTGCGAAGTTAGTGTTCCGCTGCTGCCACCTGAACTAGTGACAACTGCGCTACCTACAGTTGTCACCCTAGTTGAACTCAAGATTGCAATGCCTCTTTGCTTTAATTATGTCCTTAGCCAATGTTTCAAACTTTTCATTGTGTATTGTGATGTTGCCTGTTTGCTTGGCAAGGGTCAATTCACTCTCCTCTACGACCACTCTGTTATCTATCTCAAGAGATATTTCTCTTGTATATTCCCTACCTTTGTGGGTCGCAGTCTTGCGACCTTTAAACCCTTTTCTTTTTAAGAGATTGGAAATTTTCATCCTGCACATCGTATCGGAGTAATCAAATGATTTAATTTGATCTTTTGTCAAAAAAGATTTACACATCAAGTCTACATCGCTTTTCTTTGCGCCGTTTCTCTGGCTTGGATAAATGAAAATTTCTTTAACAAAATCATCATCGCCCTTAATATAGCCGACATTCTGATCATTGTTAAAGTGTCTCAAGTTTATCTTATCGTACACTCGATATATTGTATTCTGCTTTGATATGTCAGCGCCACTTAAATTATTAGATGAGAATAAGTGCAAACTTTCATATTGCGAGGTATATTTTCTGGAGCTAGAAAAAGACTCTAGGGTGCTGTCTAAAATCTTTATGTTAGTTACCGGGGTCACATTCAATATCATACCCCTCAAAGACATACTCATTACAATCGCTGCCTCAATTTGTAATTTTGAGATGCCCCACTGATGTGTTCCGCTCGGAGAATTAACATTGGTAACTATATTTTCAATGCCGAGGGGGGCAAGATCTAGCTCTGGATCGCAGAAATCAAATGGATTTGTGTTTAAGCGGTCGTTTAACAATATCGGATAATTATTAATAAAACTGTAGGCTAGTGCAGATAGGGAATGACCAATAACAATGTTTTTATGGATTGATGTTGGTGTTTTAAAAACCATTTAGTTCGCTTTTTTAAAAAAGTTATTACCGGACGGACTTTCTTTAATAAAAAACTTTGGCATTTGATAAGAATCATTTTTATACTTAGCAGACTTATCGTCTCCTTGCATATTAAAGTCTTTTAAATCGTTGTGTGTTCCATCATTAGAATCAACATATTTTATGTGATATTTAATATCTTGTGGCTCTTGACCAAAAACGGGGGCAGCAATTGACATGACCGCAGCAACTACGGCAAAAGTAAGTTTCATTATTTATTTCCTCGCAACATTAAGACATGCGCCTTTTCACGACTGTAAATAGTCTTTGAGGAATTAAAAAGACCTATTATTCCAATAAACCTACAATATAGTTTTCTAACACAATTTCATAGGTTTGACCAGATACACTTACCTCTTCGAGCATTGATGCATCGACGACTACTTTGGTGCCGGTAGATAGCTCTTCTTTGCAGTCCCCAGCAGTTCCAAGAACAGTGGCGGCTACATACTTGTCTTTTGGTAGGGCATAACCCTCGGGCAAGAGGACACCCGTGTCGGCATCCTCTTGCTTTTGGGACTGAACTAACAAATATCTATTCTTAGGATAAAACTTCACTTTGCCCCCTAGTATGGTACCTTTGACACTTTCTCATACATGTCAAGCAATTGTTCAATGTCCTCGTCGTTTTTCAACATACGATATGCACGAATAGCGGAAGATAGCTCCTCCTTACTGAGCCACCCATTCTGAACATAACTCTTCTTAAGATCCTTGCGATGCTCTTGGTAGGGCAGCATCTCTGCCTCTACCTCTGCGAGGGCACGAATAAAGTTTCCAATATACTCTTGCTTTGTTTTATCGTCAGACATTCTTTCCTCCGTTGGTTGTCTTTACATTATATATTATAATCATTTTTCTAAGAAAGTCAAGTACTTTTTATGTAATTTCACAGGCACCACCAGCGCAGGCAAGTTCACCAGACAGGTCTGTATTGTCGTCAGCCTCGACGACTTTTGTTAAGTCGACCTCTTCCAAGCTTTCCAGCATAGCCTCGTAGGTTTCTTTAGAGCAATCCTCAAATGGTGCCTGTTTGTATGTTCCACCATCATATGGAAGTACAGATAAGCCATTATAAACTTCTCTGTTTTCCCACATCCATTCGCCAACATCAGTCCATTCGGTATCCTTTACGGAAATAGTTGCAGATACATTGTGCGTATTCTGACCGTTTCTGGTTCCCGGCTTGACCCATTCACTGCTGATCTTCGCTACTCTCTTTAACAGTTGTAGTGCACTTTCTGTTCTCATGATGGCGCCTACTGGTGCCTTTTGGGGGACAGAAATAACCGCAGTGTCATGAGGTCTAAAATATTCATCCTCAACCATGTCGGGATGATAAAGAGACAAGTAGGTGTAAATTGCCTCGTTCTTTCCGACACGGAGGCGGCGAATATAATAATCGTTATGCCATGCATGGATGCCACTTGAGGTTCCAACAGTCAATGAGGTTGTGCCTGCTGGTTTAACAGTCGTGCATCGTGCTGCTGATTTTATACCGAGTAGTTTTGCGACACGCTCGTTTTCAAACTTAACGACTTCAGCAGCTTCTGTGGTGTTTAACCCCAAGACCTTGCCTGAAGCAATCCCTGTCATACTTACACCAATCAATGCCTCTCTTTCGGTAGTCCTTCTCCAAATGTCACGCAGGTAGTGGAAGTCGGTGTAGCCTGCTTGTAGTGTACCGATAAGAGCAGCGGCTCTCACACGACTGTTCAACTCGCCTTGGCTCTCAACATCGCTTACATTTACTTCTGTTAGATTGCAGAATTGGTAGGGGCGGAGTGCAATCTCGCAGCAAGGATTAGTTCCCCAGTCTTTATCGTTTGAAAAATAAAAACCGGGTTCTCCACTACCTGATTCTTTTACTCTCTCCCATAAATCTTGGAAGTATTCTTTGGTAATTCTATGGCGAAGGAGCACAACAGAGTTGTTTGCTCTACCTCTTTGTGGGGCTGTCTCCCACCAGTTGCCTGTCTTAGCGGCAATCATTTCGTTGTCGTCAGCAGAGAACAAAGAGATGAGGGCAGCACGACGGATACCACCAGCCAATACTGCGTCTGCGATGTGACAGATCATATCGTGGGCTTCGATAGTTGTGAGTTTATCTCCATTCTCTTTGGCTTCAAACATGCCTTGGAGTTTAACCAAGCACTCTTTAAGTGGTTGTGGTCCCGGTGCTTTACCACCAGATGTAACAAGCCTAGCACCCTTGGGTCTAATGTCTGAGTAGTCAAAGCGTAGTTTAGATCCGCCCTTGAAATAAGATTGGATAAGGGCTTTAACGGCATCTGCCCAGCCCTCTATAGAGTCGTTAACTAAAAACCGACGAGTTCTTTTTGATGTGGGTTTTTGAATTTCAGGGAGTTTCTCTACATGGTGTTTTTGGACGCTGTAGCCAACGCCTGTCCCACCGAGAAGGAGAAACATAACCTCACTAAACACTCGCCAGTCGTCAATAGGTGCGAAGGCGCAATTATATATTCGGTTAGGTGCCACTTCAATTGGCTTGCCGCCAAACTGCATTGATCGCATTGAAGGGAGTACCTTCTTTTGATACACCATTTCATATGCAGCTTCAATTTCGCCTGCTAATTCTGGGTATTTCTTTTGGTGCATTGATTTGTTTCTATCAACAATCTCGCTCCATGTTTCTCGTCGCTCTTTTTCTGGCAAGTAACGAGCATATTTCATGTGAACTGTGATGTCCGACAAGATGTCTCGTGCTACTTTATGTTTGTCTGTCATCTTCTTTTCCTCTTTAATTCTTAAATTCTTTATAAACTTGATTGATTTTTTCTTGTTGCTTTTTTGCATCAGGTCTTTCTGCTTCTTCCAATTCGCTTTCAAGCACTTCCAGCTTGATGTTGGAAGTGTCCATTCGAATCGGATAGGGGATTCCATCTTTGCCATTTCTATTTTTGGCAACAAAGATTTTGCCCCTATTCTTTGCTTTGTCTGTGATTGTCCTTGACAAGGAGAAAATAAAGTCAGCCACAAAACACTTATTAAATGATTCAGATACCGCTTCCATCGTTATCAGTTCGGCATTGAGACCGGAACGATTTGTCTGGGATGCTGTCCAGAGAGGGCACTCATAAATTTGTGCAGTCGCTCTCAACTCTTCATAAATTGACTCTAGGTCATGTCTCTTCTCACTACCACGAGGTGCGGTTAGTGGCTTAAGCAAATCTCCGTAGTCAACAATGATCATATCAATAGGTATACCCTGTTGCTTTAGTTTATCCAAGTGAGCCCGAATAGTATTAGTATTGGCAGACTTTGTTGGATACTCTTTAATTATGACATTGCCTTCTATATCTTTCACTTTTTCATAAATTTGTTCTTTCAAAGAGAACAAATCCTTTAAATGTACGCCAGTTAGACAACTATCATATCTTTGTCCAATAGTCGTATGCGATAATTCAAGCGTATAATGAACAACATTTAGCCCTGCCTTTACCGCTTGAGCACCCAAATGTACCAACACCATAGACTTGCCAGCGCCAGTTGGAGCAATGACCACACCCAATTCTCCACTGCCTAAGCCCCCCTTGCATATGCTATCAATCTTTTCCCACCCGGTTGTAACAGGACTTCGGGCTCGAAGTGTGTACCTTTCTTCAAAGTCTTTTTTGTAATCATAGCCATAATCATTGCTTGTTCCTAATTTTAAAGCGTCATTGATAACACTGCTGATTTCATCAAAAGAACAGTTGTTGAGCAGCTTGACAGATTTCATCATCGCCTCTTTTAGTTTTTGCTTCTTGCAAAAATCTAGCGAGGTTTCTTTGATATAGTCACTGTCACGCAACATCTCAACATCTGTAATAGATCTTTTAAAGTAATCTACAATTTGCTCCTTTACAGCCTCATCATCAGATGATATGTCTGACTTGATTATAGAGCCCAACACCTTAAGGGAAGGGTGTGCAGTGTACTTATGTTTATACTCATATATTTTAGAAGCTAAAACCTGTAGGTATTTTAGCTCCAAAAAAGACACATCAAGTACTTCTCCGATCTGGTCGCAGAAAGGTCTCTCTGTCATAATCAGATAAACTAATTTTTCTTGAAAGTCTTTTCCATAGTTTGAAAAACTTGCTTGCTCCATTAATTACCTTCCTTACTCTGCACTACCATCTTTCTAAATAAAGCAAACAAATCAGTCATATCATACGCACCGAAGCCATCAACCATCATCATAGTTTGAACCCCAGTTTTGTTAAACATTAATTTCTGCTCTTTTAATATTGCCCTAATGTGCTGTGCGCTTCTTGCTGAAATATTTGGAGCATACAATTGCATCATCTTGTAGTTCTTTTCGATCAGTTCTTGCTTCTCGATGATATTCTTATACACTTTGAGTTTACTATCAACACCCTCGGCATAGTCAACTAACTCTTGTATAGTGTATGCTTTTTCCTCGGAAAGGAAAGGAAATCGTTTAGATACAGTCGGCAAACCCGCCCCACCAACACCGGGAAGGTTGTCGCTCTTGTCCCCTGCGATTGCTCTCGCAAGTGCGAAGTTTGTTGGGTGGATCTCAAACTGCTCCAAGATCCTTTTCTTGTTGAGGATTTCCTTTTGGATTGGTCTGTATAGGATGGTTGAGTCATCGCACAACTGAATAAAGTCTTTGTCAGAGCTTAAGATAATCTTGTGGTCTTCTGATAACGCTTGAGACTGAGAGGCTAAAGCGATAATGTCGTCAGCCTCCACATTCTCAACATAGGACTGAAGGATTGGCATTTCATTCAAGTATTCAATAAGCCTTTCTTGCTGCCAGTTCTTGTTGTCTTCCTGTTGACCAGCAGTCATGTTGTGTATGCCACGGTTCAAGCGTACTGGCTTTCTTCCTGCTTTATAGTTCTTGTCAATGCTCTTGCGTTTTTGCGAGCCACCATCCCATGCCACAAAAATTAGATCTGGGTTGACAGTTCTGCAAACAGATTGTAACGATTTTAAGAAACCCTTAGTGCCGCCTATTGGCTGACCGTTTGTAGACAGACTAGGGTCTACAATGTAGTTTCTCATGAAAAGATTAAGTGCGTCAATAAGTAATACTCTTTTTTTAGTCATCCTCAAACTCGATGTTAAGTTCTTTTATTATTTGTTCAAGTTCTTCTTCGAGTTTTGCTTTATCTTCTTCGGAACCGTAATCTTCATTTTCCAAAGCGCTAATAAAATAAAATGCCTCTTCGATTAACTCTTTCTTGTGATTTAAGATTCCCTTTAAATTTTCCATATGAATGCTCCTTTGTATACATATGGGTCTAAAAGGGAAAAGTAATTATTTTACACAATCCCTCTAAACGGGAATGTGCCCAAATAAATGTATGGATCATACCCTTTTGCTTTGTACAGGGGAATTTTGTGCGCCTTTGGATATCCAGTGATGATTGCCACATTGTCCAAACCTAATGTGGTCGGGGATGCGAATGTGAATGCGATACTAAGAATAATGCTTGTCATTGTGTCTCCTGTTTTGTTTCATTGCTTAACTAAGATATCAGAAGGGGAGGGGGATGTCAAGTGATTTTAATGATGGTGGGAATATTTTTTCTTCTTGTGCTTCTTTTTGAAATGCTTTTTCTTATACTTCTTGTACTTCTTGTACTTTTTCTTGTGCTTCTTTTTGAAATACTTCTTCTTGTATTTCTTCTTGTGCTTTTTCTTATAGTGGCTATGCCCTTTATACTTATAAGGATGACTATGATAGTGGCTGCTGTGGGTGTGCCAGTAGTGGTCATAGTATTCATAGACTACATAGTACGATGGGTATACGATGTAATATTCTTCGTACTCGTAGTGCGGGTTGTGAGATTTAGTGGTGGGGTGGGCAAGGGCACATCCTGACAGGAGTGCGAGAAATAAAGATAGGGTGATGATTCTCTTCATGATTAAAACCTCCGTTCCCTTATTAGACGAGATTTAGAAAAAGTTTATTCACCCTTTTCTTCATAAAAGTCTTCAGCGTTACCCAATCGCTTATCAAACTTCTGAATGACTTCCTCGTCCATAACATCGTAAACACGCTGCTTAAAGTCTGGATCTGCCATCTTTTGTTCCCACTTAGAGGGCTGGAACTTCTCTACTTTTCCATCACCCATTTCCAAAGAATACCAAGCGCCAGAGGAGGTCATATACTTTGAGCCTTTGATTGCCTCAAACAAACTTTGGTCATCTTGAACACCGATGTCATCGGTACCCCAAAGAATCTTAAAGTTACATTGGCGACCTTGGGTTCCAAACCTACTCTTCTCCAACTTGACCTTAACCTCAGAGCCAATACGGAAACCACTCTCATCTGTGATGTAAGCAGCCTTAGCCTTGCGACCTGTCAGCCAGACACGCAAAGAATATGCGTAGATCATAGCCTTGCCACCGGGAGTGACATATGGAGTGGTCAAAGC
>Ga0209232_1001246_pt1 | contig 13978 bp, 19 predicted proteins | sample ETNvirenome_2_60_FD_184066 | JGI IMG/M metagenome (GOLD analysis project Ga0209232, IMG submission 184066) | Marine viral communities from the Pacific Ocean - ETNP_2_60 (SPAdes) (version 2) | ecosystem: Environmental > Aquatic > Marine > Oceanic | place: Pacific Ocean | collected 2013-06-22
GCAACGTTAAGACGTTCTATAATTTGAAAATAGCCCATGGTGCCGAGTGCTACGATAATTATCAAACTAGCAACCGTCTTCATAGGCATTTGAACTTTTGCCTCTTCTCCGATTTGAAGTGGTTTATCAGACACTGGGCCCTCCACAAAAAGCTAGAATGACTAACATTATAATTAGTAAACCTGTAAAATAATAGTTCATATTTATCCTAGTCATACGTTGACAAAGATTATCGACCATTAGACCAATTTTGTCTAGAGCACTAAAAAACCCATATATCCACTTATCTATCATTCGTATGTATCATCCTCTGCTTTTACTTTTTCTTCCATTGCGTAAAACATCTTGTCCGAATCCTCTGTAACCATGTCATTATTTTCTGCATCCCAAACGGTGGTTTGAACTTTATAGTCTGGCCAGCTGTTATCAGTAGTATAACTATTAACGTGCCACAGAATACGATTATTAGGCTGAGCTGCATAATTCCCGTTAGCAAGAGCCAATATATGCGCACACTTATGTTCTTGAGGTATTTCAGAATGTTCTGTATTAAGAATATTGTTTTCTGGGTGACCCCAATCAATCGTAAATAAATATTCTCCATGATAGAATTTTTTATCTAGACCTAGAAATTTACCTTTTAGACCATCCAACCAATCAAAGCAATGGACACTAGGATAGTAACTGAAACAGTTCCACAATTCCAATTCGTGCGTCTGCATATTCGGCACATCGGCTCTATCATACGATTTTTGGAAAAACGCTGCGATAGGCAAACGCCAAAAGCATGCACCATTTGGTAACATGATATTAAATAAGATTGCACGACCTGTAATGGATGTGATACCAAAGACCACGCATTCTTCACTTTCTCCATGATGTTCTTTAAGATCATAAAGGTACTCCTTTCTTACTTTACAATATATGGGTGGTATATTTGCATTTAGATAAGCCATTCATATATTATTTTAATATTAGTGTTATCAAAATCAACAATAAAATAATCCCATGCATCTCATTAGGGGTGGCTATTATTCTTGCATTAATTCTTCTCCAAATTTCTTTAAGTTGATCTAACATTTCCATCTCCTTCTCGCTTGTCTAATTCTTGAATTAGGATCATTTCTAGTTTTTGCACTAGCTCTTTTTAATTGTCCAAGAGATCTTGCACAATAAGATTTTCTTCTTTTTGCAGCTTTTGATCCTGGTTTAACTTTTCCAGTTACTGCAGTCTTTAATTTTGAACCTGGATTTTTTCTTCTGTAAGCCATGACACCTTTTTGTGTCATGCCCGCACCAGATTTAGTAGAACGATAGTTCCCTTCACTTTTTCTTCGAGAAGGCATACCACCATCTTTTAACAAGATTGGACTTGTACCTTTTGATTGTATGCCTACTCTATTCATTAAACTCCTAGACAGTTAAACCTTTACCTGAATATTTATCTGTAAGTAAAGTATAAGCTGTAACTTTAGTTTTAGTTTTACAAAAAATTCCTTTTGGAAAAACTATACCGTCTTCTGGAAAAGAGAAGTTAATTACGTCACCACTAGGCACATCTCCAATAAACAGAGTGTCTCCTGTGTTTGATGTAGTAGTCAACTCTAATAATCCTGCTCCTGTACCATCTGATGCAATAATAATTCCTCTTAACCTTACAGGAGGAGCAATGATTGCAGAAGCTCCCGCTGCCGCTGTAGATCTAGTAGCTTGTATATCACTTTTATAACTCATTTATGCTCCTTAATAATGGCTCTCCGAAGAGAGCCATAAATTTATTAACCGTATATTTTATATGCAATTACCCAAGTAAATAATCCTTGAGCAGATGCAGTTGTAGTATTAGTGATCTGTAAGAATATATCTCTTGTAGAGTTAATTGAAGTATTCACTCTTGGAGACGCAGCAGGTGAAGCACCAACTGTAGTATCTAAAAGCGTAAAAGTGTAGTGAGCACCTTCAGCAATTGTTGTTCCACCATCTAAAAGTCCATCAGTATCAGCAGCAACTAATTGTGCGCCACCAGTGGCTGTTCCGACTTTAAATCCAATGTCACCTGAAGCAACGGTTGGAGCAGATGTACATACAAGTTGAATACTTGTAATAATTGATCTTGCTGGTTGTGCAAATGTAACTTCATTAGTTCCAGCAGTTGCATTTACTTTTGCAGTCGCAACTATATCTTGACCTTGAAGTTTTGTTCCAACATAAAGTCCAGAATTAGTGATTTCAAAATAATTAGTAAAAACACCAGTAGTTGCATTTTTTGAAGCACCAATAAAACCGTTTTCCGATCGTACTGGTCCATTAAACGTAGTATTTGCCATAATTTTCTCCTTTGTATAGCATTCGTTATGTAGTCTCTATACCGTCTGCCTAGTCAGTCTACATAATAAATTTTTCTAGGTCTTTTTAGTATATATAAAAAAAGGGGCAGAGTAAACTCCGCCCCTTTTAAATTATTAGGTAATTAAAAATTACGCTGCGCCTGGTGAACCGAAGATTCCTCTAGGGTCAGAGAAGCCGAAGCTGTATCTTTCTCTAGCTTTAAATCTCATGTTGCCAGTATCAAAATCACCTTCCATTGCAGTTCTTAATGGTGCTCTAACAAAATGTTTAAGACCATTAGGTGCATCAGTCATGATAAAGAACGCATCAGTGTCAGCTAAGAAATGGTTGATTCTGTAACCTTCTGGAATCATTCCCATGTTCTGCATCGCATTGATGTCGTTATCAGCAGTACCGACTCTTAAAGGTGACTTTAAGATTCTCTCAGCAGTAAATTGTAATTCTTTTGGAATAATCAATTTTCTACCTTGAGTAGCGATTTTCATTCCTCTTTCATCAACGAAAGCCGCAATGTCAATTAACGACTGTTCTAATGATGTTTCAGATAGATCGGCAGCAGTTTCCAACTCGTTTCTAAATGTACCACCACTTACAAGTGGGTGTGCATTTGATAATAGAGGTTGTCCGTCACCGCCATTAGCAGTGTCGAAGCCATTGTTAAGAACAGCTGCAGCTTTCACTTGTTTAGTGTTAGCCATTGATCTTGCCAATGCTCTAGTGTAACGAGCAGCTAATCTGTCGTACAGGTTATCTTCAACCGCTTCTTCTGTAACAGCAAATGCTAAAGCGATAGTTTCATGCGTATATCTTGCAGTGAAACTTTCTTTTGCATCGTCAAATGTTACAGCAGCACCTTCTGTTTTAGTTGGTGCACCACCGAAGCCTGATAACATAACTTCCTCTTCGAAAGCTCTGTCAGAAGATTCTGTAGTAAAGATTTCTGCGTGTTCATTTTCGTATCTATCATACTCCAGGCCGAATAAGGCATTCAAACCTGGCTCTAGTTCTTTAACTAGTTGTGCTCGTGATATAGCCATAGTTATTTACTCCTTATTACGCCGTTAAACCAACTACTCCACCTTTGTATTGGTGAGCATTGATTCTTACGAGTACGTTTACGTTTGATGTTGTTTGATCACTATTCTCAGGATCTTGAGAAATATCAATTGCTTGTAAAACAAATGTAGACGAAGAGTCTGCAGTTGATTCATCTAAAGCTTCTCTAGATTGTCCTGAATTAGTGTCGCCAGCTGTTGCAACGATCTTGTAGTTTGCGAATAAATGATCAGTTGCAAAACTTCCATCTGATTTTATTTCGTAAACAACATTCGGATCGTCGATAACGTTCGCAATAATATCGTTAGCACTAATTGTGCCTGGATAATGATTTTTGAACGTAGGCTTTTGAGAAGTCGGATCTGTATAGAAGACTCCATTAAAAACTCCAACAACAGGGTTATCAGTTGCACCAGCTCTTTGGATAGTTCCATCAGTTGCTGCTTTAACTAAGTCGCCTTGGAATATTGCAGTACCGTAGTTCTTCAATATTCTGTATCTGTTTTGCGAGTTATTAAACGGTGTTCCTCCTAACATTCTAGACGGTCTCAAGCCAAAGTTACCACTTTGATTAGCCATGGTTGTTACTCCTTAGTTTGTTAGTTGTTAGTTTAATAACCCCTTGGTAGTCACTAAAAAATTATTTTTTAGTTCCACTTCCGAAGGTTACTCGAGATTGTCTATCAATATTGATAGGCATCTCTGGTCGTTGCTCCTTCAGCAAATCATGGTCTACCGCGTCCATCTGACCTTTGGTCTTGGATCTAAAGTAGTCTTTACGCGATTCCACAATCTCTTCTGGTATCCTAGCCAACAATAGGCCACCAACCCCAACTACGCCTTCGTGTGTACCACTTCTCATGACAGGATAATCATTAGGACCAATTTGTTCTAACAACTCTTCAGCTCTAACTAATTCCCAGCCCTCTCTAAGTTTTTTAGACATGTTTCCAGTGTCTTCAAAACCCATTGAAGTAGCTCTCAGCCATCTATGGACATAACCTTTCGGTGGCGGAGGCGCATCTAGACTTGACGGTGGAGACCAGACCTTTTTACGAACATCTGTTGTTCGTTGATCTGACTCGCGCGAAACTCTTTTTTTACTATCACTCATATTTAGCTCCTTTATTTAACATATTTCGCGTATTCTTCAGGTGGCACCCCTAATCTTTTAGCGATTACCAACTGTGACCTGGTGAGTTTCACAGTTCTGCGTCCATCTTGGTTTCTAACAGCAGAAGCAACAGTCTGGACGGGTTTCTTTTGCTCCTGTTTAGGTTCCTCAACTACAGTGCCTGCAGTTTCGGGCTTAGTAAACTTCTGAGGAAAATATTCCGTCAGTCGTTTATCTAATTCATTATAATATGCATCTGTGTCTCCCGCAATACCCTCACTTTTGATCTGTTTATCAATTTCAAGTGCTGCAGTAGTCATGATATTATCAGTCATAAACCATTCATTTTTCTCAGCCCAAGCTTGTGCTTTAGGTGAGGCTTGAATTTCAGGTGGTTGAGTTTCCTGTGGTTGATTTTTGACTTGCTCAGCTTCTTGCTCACGCATATATTTAGTATTAGCCAATCTTTCTTTCTCAATACTTAACTGAACTATTCTTTCATTTGCTTTTGCAATAGCCCCTGAATCTCCTGAATCAATAGCCTGTTGAAGTGCTCTTGATGCGTCAGCAGAATCTGAAGTAATTCTTTTTTCAAATTCAGATAAATAATTTTCCTCAAGTTTTGGAAAACGTTTTTGCATATCATCCATTTTTTTCTGAATGCCTTTTGCATATTCTAAAGCTGCTTTTTCTCTTCTTTGAGCTTCTCTCCAATTTCTAGTTAAATCACCTATTCTACCTTTTACATTTTCAGAATATTGATTTAAGTCTTGTGGATCTTTTTTATCTTCTTTTGGTTGTTCTTCTTGCTCTTCAGCTTTAACAACTTCTATTTTATCGTCTTTGTGTTCATTGACCGCTGTACCATCTGGTTCAACTTCAAACTTTGGAATAACAGGTTCTTTAGATTCAACCTTTTTTTCCTCAATTGTAACTTCTTTTTCTTCTACTCCTGAAGTGTCAAGTTCGACTTCACTGGTATCTAAACCATATTTATCTTTTACCATCTTAGCTCCTTAATAAGTGTGCAGTATATCCTCTGGATTACTGATTTTAGCGATAACTTCGTCATCGTTTAAGATACGCACTTCACCACCATCAATTTTAAAACGGCTTCCTGCATATCTACCGAAGATAATCCAATCACCTTCTTTACACCAAGGTTTATCTCCAAATTTTTCTTTGTCTGAATAACAAAGAGATCCTAATTTAAGAACCAATGCACAAACAGTTGTCATTTGAATTCTTTCATGAGTTTCATCTGAAAATACTAAACCACCCTTAGTTTTTTTAGGGCCTGAGTATGGAAGAACTAACATTCTCCATCCAGTTGGTTGAGGTAATTTTTCTACGGCTTTTTTGTCAATGGAATCGGAATGTAAGTAAAGTTTTTCTACTTCTTCCTTAGTTTTGTAAGCATTGAGAAGACTTCCATTTTTAGTCTCCTGCGCCTTCGGCGTTATTATCGTCATGTAGCTCCTGTTTTTTGAACAAGTCCGTTAGGTCTTGTTGCAGATCCTCTATGGATCTGATCTGTCCTATTATATATTTATATTCGTCCCAATTGTCAACACCAATTACAACCTTATCTTTGAGTCGTTCTTTCTTGGGTTCAAGTAACTTAGTCTTGATGTATTTTATTGTTTCAAAGTCCACTATTTTTTTCCATTACGGAAGATTTGAGTTCCCTTAATGCCATAGATGCTCGCCACGACAAGGATCCACAAATTTGTGAACCATGAAGGGAGCTGTGAGAACATCTCGAAAAACAATTTTACCTTGTCCATAGCAGTTGGATCATCCGATACGACCGCATATGCAAGCACCACCACGGGCGTAGACAATATGATGAGGACCGCCTCGTCTTTCCAGTCTGATTGTCTGGCTTCTAGTAATTTACCCTGATATGCTTCCTCTCCCCGTGCTTGTTTCTCTGCATGTAGCAATTGTGCGTCTGACATTGCCATTTTTGCCTTTTGTTTGTTAGCATAGATCTTACTTCCAGCAGAAACTGCTAATTTTATTGCTTGAAACCACATAAATGCTCCTATTTTTTCTTTTTATCTAATTTTTTAGCTATTTTTCCACCATTTTTCATTTTTTGTCCACTAAAACCTTGTGACATTGGCCCTTTTTTAGGTGGTGGCCCTGATTTTTTACCTTTATCTCTCAGAATCATTGTTATTCTCCTGGTTCATTTTCTCTTCTTGTAGTTCTATTCTTTTTCTACCCAATTCTTCATTCAAATTAAGCTTATCTTCGGCTAAAGTTTGCTGTGCACTAAATTTATTTGTTTCAAAATCCATTTTTTGTGCTTCTTCACTCGCTTTTCTTTGAATATCCATCGCTCTTAGGTCTAATTCTTTTTGTTTTAGAGCTAATAGTGGGTCTTGATTCTGTTGTGCAGTGAATTGTTGCTCCATTGCTACTAATTCTTGTATTCTTTGAGCTATTCTTTTTGCAACAGCATTATCAAATTCAATTTGGAATGCTTCTTCGTCAGCAGTTTGCATTTCAGCCATGGCTGGGTTTTGATTAAATTGCTGTAGTACCTCTTGTTTAACTTGTAGTGATACATGTTCCATAATATGTCCTTGTAGTAGTCCATATATTTGTGGATTTACTTGAACCATTCTTGAAGTCATGAAAGCCATGTGTGCTTGAATATGTGCTTCATGATCCTGTTGTGGAAAAGCTTTTGGAATAATCATTTGTAATGCACCATTATTCTCAATTGCAGGGTCTAATGGTTTTGGTGGTTCAGGTGGTGGTTTTAAAATACCATTTATATTTTTAACACCTAAAGCTTGGTACATTCTTTTGTAAGCTTCATGTACATCATGCATTGCTGGATTAGATTGTGCAAGTTGTAACTCAGCTTGAGCAACCTGTATTCTTTGTGTCATAGAATATATATCAGGATCCGCTACTGGAATTACGTCTATTCTGTCATCAAAATCTTCTTGTTTAATAAATCTGTTTCCACCAACTACATCATATGGATATTCAGGTGGTAAATATTCAGCAAACACACTTGCTAACATTTTAAATTCTTGTCTCATTGCATAGTAACATCTCTTATGAATTGCAGACATAACTTTAGACCCTCGCTCAAGGATCGCCATTGTAGTTCCAACAGGAGATTGAGCATTCATATCAGAAACTTTCATGTCAGCAATTGAAGCAAATCTTCTTCCAGATTCAACACAGAAATTTAACAACTGAAATAAAGTTTGGTCAGGGCCTTTGAATGGTAAAAATTGAAATTGATCTTTTATGTTTCCACCAGGCGCATCTACATCTCTAAACTCACCTGGTTGTAATGGCTCTGCATCATCTCTAATTCTTAGACCTCTAGATTTAAACCCAGCAGGTAGGTTAGATAAAGTTCCTGCATCTAACAATTGTCTTAATGCAGAAGTAGCAGTTCTTGATAGACCACCGATCATGTGTATTAAACCAAAACCATAAAACCCAAGTCCTGGTAAAAATTTATAATGTACAAAATATTGTTTTGGTTTCTTTTGTGGATCATTCTCTTTGTAGTTTCTGTAAATAGATAAAACTTTTCTAGAGTCTTCATCTACTGTAACTATGTAAGGAACCTTGATTCCATCTGGGTCTTCATAACCTGGAATATCCAAATTAGTGTGAACCTCAACTAAATTATATAACCCTCCACGATCCCGTCCATCATTTGCGGACACGCCCTCCAGTTCATAAATCTTTTCTTGGACTTTATCCTGTTTATAAACTGGTCTCGGAAGATCTATGTCTCTATAGAATCCCGAAACTTGTAATTTTCTCAAATCATTTTCTGATGTTTGCACGATCTGAGAAATTCTACTTGCGTCTGATAAATCTGTTGCATTGTAAGGTACGACTAAATCTTCTGCTTTTATAAATTTAGCACACGCTCTATTCATTACTGGATCGAAGTAAACTTTTTTAAATGTGGATCCTGTAAGAGGAAGTATGAATAACATTTGATCCATGTCAGGAGTGTACTCTTCCATTTTGTTCATGATCATATAATTCATGTAATCTTTAACTCTAGAAGCTTGATCTACTTTTTGATCTGTCTGTGCACCTATTACTTCTGTTCTAACTGGTCCGTCTGATGGTAATAATTCTTTAATAGCTTGTGCTTGAAACTGTGTTGCAGATTCTGCTAGTAATGGATGAGTTACACCAGCTGCACCTAAAAATGGTCTGCTTGGAGATTCATATTTAAATCCTAATAGATCTAAACCTTTGACATAAGAATCAACCCATTCTTGTCTTGATCTTTTATCTTGTTCGTAGTCAGATACTAGGTCACTTCCAATTTTAGAAAGTGTTTGATCGTCAAGAACTGTTGCAAGGTTTGTATAAAAAGATTCAACAGGGACTTCTGGTGGAACCTCTCCTGCAATTACATTTTCATCTTCATCAAGTACAGTGCCTACGTCTTCTGGTAATGAACCTGTTTCTTGTTCAATTTCTAAATCTGTGTTTTCGAAACTTTCTCCTGACATTAATACATCCTTGTTTTTTTACGTCTGTTGCTCATGACTTTACCACAACCTTTTGCAATAAAGCCTCCTTTTTTCATATTTAAAGTTTTTTCCTTTTTAAATCCGTCCATGCCTAATGATACATTTGAGGGCTGGTCTATTTGTTCTTGTGCATATGCTGCAGTATCTTGTGGAGCTTTAGCTGTCATAGTTATCAATTTATCTATCATTAAAACAAAGGTGCAAAGTTAGATCTATCAACCTGCACGAATCCTCCAAATTTGTAGGCTTTCATTTTAGCCTTTTTATTAGTCCCTTGTAAATCTATTACTATACTTTCAACAAAATTTCTAGGATCATCTGCTTCCATTTTCATCATCTCTAATCCACCTTTTCTGTCTAAATTGTTGTAAAACTCTTCCATTTCATATTTTTTACTAAAAGCATATCTAGGCACTTTTTTTTCTTTATCATATAATTTGTACGGTTTATTTTGATCTGTATGATAAACTTTCTTAGTAGTGAACGTTGCGCCCATTTCTTTTGCAACATCTTTCATGGCCTTTGGAACCACGGCCATACCTCCTAATTCTTCAGTAGGAGAAGAGCTAAGATTATCAGGATCATCAGGATAATCTCTTTTGTACTTTCTATATTTACCAAATCCAGATCCGTCTTGATTATTAAAATTTTTCTTAGCATCTACATTTATAAATTTATCACCCAATCTTTTATTACCTAAACCATAAAACTGTTCAATCTTTGCTTTATTGTTTACACCCAGTTGAAAAAAGTCAGCTGGTGCAAGTGCAATATATCTTTTATTATTTTTTCTTGCATCATGAATTAATCCTTTAATATTTGCTTTGACCCAAGTAGCTTCATTACCCATTGGAAAATAGTCATAAGTCATTGCTTCTTTATCATAAGTAGACCCTCTTGAACTTGAACTACCTGTAGCTGCCTCCCCTTGTCTTGCAGGCATTCTATTTAATTCTCTATCTTTGGATGCGATAGTTTTCATTATTGAATCTAATTCTTCTATTTCTGGTGGTGCTAGTGGTCTTTCTTTGTTTATTTTTTGTAATTGAAGTTGTCTATTTATAAGATCATCTATTTCTCTTTTTATTACTCTTGTTCTTATTGATTTTGAATTTGGATTTTTTCTTACCATATCTACAGGGCTAGTATTTATATCGCCTTGATTAAAAAGTGCATAATGCTCTGACGCTTGTTTAGTTATACTTTGATGAGGATCTGATTGTAACTCAACCATGAAATAAGTGTCCCCATAATTATCAACACCTCTAGTGTCGTATCTTACAAATGTAACTGCATTAGGATCATTAAAGTGCATACTGTCTACTCTCATGCTAACTGAGTTACCTGGTATGGCTTCATTTAAATAAGTTACCTTTTCTCTATAATCATATCCCCCACCTGGGAAAGTCCCTTTATGTCTTGGTGCTGAAGTTGCTTCAGTTGCTCTTGATGCAATACCAATTGCTTTATCATATTCATCAATTAAAGCTCGTACCAGTATTTTATCGTTGTCTTTAAATTGATTTAAAGATTTTTCTAATCTTACTTTGGTTGCTTCAAGTGAAGATAATTTATTTGGACTTGCAGAAAGAGTACTTGCTAAATCATTGAAATCTATTCTATCATTATTCAAACTATCGGTTATTTGATTTAATTTTGATCTTGCTTGAACGTTAGACATTTCTGTAGTGTTTCTTAAAATCATTGATTCTACTTCTCTACTTAGTTTTGCAAAATTAGGATACACACTCAATACTTCATCAGTATTAATCGGATATCTGTAATCTTTTGTTTTCATTCTGAACGTTGGATTAGATTCTAACGCTGCTAATATTTCTTGTTTTGAAATTTTCATTTTTGGATATACTTTTGATAAATTAAATACATCTCCACCCACAGGTTCACCACCTTTACCAAACATCAATAATCCTGAGTCCGATAACTCTTCTGCTTTAATTCCTTTTTGTCTTAACCCTTTTAAAAAACCTATCCACTCTTGCGGTGTACCCATCGCATTACCAGATCTATTTACTTCGTCCCAAGCTGCAGATCCAAGATATTCTTTGACCGTATCATTTTTATTTTGTCTCAATCCTTTTCCGAAGGTTAAAGGTTCATTTGGCACTGTTAATGCCTTAGAAGAATTACTTATTACTTTAGCATCAAAGTCTTTTTCGTTTTTTAAAGCTTGTGATCTTTCTTCAGTTAAACTTTTGATGCTTCCTCTCGTAGAGTATTGTTCATTAAGCAGTGCCATTTGTTCAGGATCGTTTCTAAAAACACGACGATACTCTTGCATATTAGATTCTAAGTATCTAGGCGTTCGTCTGTAATCAGGTAAATTATTTACAAATATTTCAAATCTAGGGTCGTTTTGAATTGCATTTCTTATTTCATCATTCATAGGAGTATCTAGATTCATTCTATTAAATTCATTTGCTTGTACTCCAGGAACTGTTTGACCTCCAATTTCCCGTGTTCCACGGTTCGGCATTAATGATCTAATTCCTTTTGCTGCTGTTCTAAATACAGGCCCTACTAATGGAATAGTCCCAGCTACTCCAAGCGCAGTTAATCCCGCATACCCTAACGCTTCAATCGGAGTCATGTCCTTATATCCTTCTTCACCTCTTGCAGCTTTTGCTATAGCCTCAGCGTCTTGCATTGCATACTTATATGATTGTAACTCACCGACCACGGGCGTTACATCTCTTACTAATGGATATGCTACTTCTTGAAATTTCTTTTTGGCTTCCTCTAGTTTTTTATCATCTAGATCAGCTACCTCATCATAATCTAATATTACGTTACTATTGTTTTCAGCCATGGTTTCTACGTATAATATTTATATTCTCTAGGCATTCTTACTTCGTCCGTAGGCTCATAATCAAAGTCAGCTGAAATAAAATTACCTTCTCTGTATCTTAACACAGCTTGTGTGGTACTGTCCACGAGGTCGTCATTATCCCCATGAGGAAATGCTGCGCATTCTTCAATGACTTCATGAGCAAATTGCTTACCTTCAGGGTAGAAAACCATCCCTGATGAAAAGACAGGAGACACTGCGTTTACACGTGAAACTTTATCCTTCCCTCGACCAGGGACAAATTCTTGGACAGGTATTCCCGTTCTTCGTAATTCTTGAATGAGCGGTAGTCCACTGGCCTTTGCCTCAATGATACAAGCTTCAGGTTTCCAATATGTATATTCTTCAGTTGCAACCGCTTTTAGTTCTGGAAAGTCCCAACGACCTTTCATTGCATCAAGTAACATTAAACATGGTGGAGAATCTTCAGTAGGTCTAAACACACCCCAAGTAGTTATTGCACTATAGTCCGCTGAATCTTTTTTTGAAAAAGCAGTATCAAGTGACTGAATAACAAATTCTAAGTCTGGCATGCCCCCCGACCATGGTCGCCAGTATTCACGTTTGATGATGGCTCCTTCTTCTGAAGTTGGGTTTTGCATATATTGTGCGTTCCAACGTTGAGGAGGTATAGACGCTTTTACAGATTCTAATTCTTCTTTCTTCCAATACTCTGGCCATACAGGTTCTCCGTCGTCCAGGAGCGCTGGAAACTCGACCACCTCCCATTTGTCCGCGCCTGTGTTCGCTTGAGCTTTAAGAAGTCTTCCTGTCAAATCATCTGTAGCCCATCTAGTCATTACGACCACGATCGACCCACCAGGTTGTAAACGTTGACGTGGCCCTGATACATACCAATCATATGTCTTCTCCATTGCAGAATCAGACATGACGTTTTGTTCGGTGTGAGGGTCATCAATTATTAATACATCAGCACCCCTACCCGTTATGGCACCACCGACACCCGCTGCAAAATATTCACCTCCATCAGAAGTTTCCCAACGACCTGCAGCTTTGCTATCCTGTTGGAGTCCCATATTATTAAAAATTTTTTTATATTCGGTACTGTCAACTAAGTTTCTTACTTTTCTACCAAACCTTTGTGAGAGTTCAGCATTGTGAGAAACCTGCATGATTTTTGCTTTTGGTTTGAGTCCCATTATCCAAGAAGGAAACAAATATGATGCAAATTCAGATTTAGTATGTCTAGGGGGCATGTTGATAATGAGCCTCTTGATCTTGCCCTCAGCGACCTTAGTTAATTTGTCAGCAATTATTTGATGGTGGCCCCACTTAGAAGGTTCATTTGCTTCTCTGCAAATGAAATCTGGCCATACTTGTTTAACAAAGAAAAGGAATTCTGTTCTCGCTTTCAGTATCTTTTTTGCATCTAGAAGTTGTTTTACCTTAATTAACTTCTCTTTTGGCAGTAAATCTAAATCCATAAGTATTTTGGTTATATCATATTTGTCTAACTTTGCACGTATGTTGTTCGTCAAGTTACATTCGCAAAATCTAGGGGGTGTGGTGTGGAAAAATCGCTAAATCTAGTATGTAGGAAAAAAGAGATACTAATTCTGAGATGGCTACAGGTGAGAGCCTGGCGCGTTAGCGCCAGGCACATTTGTTTAATTAGGTCGCGTCATTGTCGTAGTATCTCGCACAAGTCCAAATTTCTCTGCAAGATTTCCAGCGAGTGTTGTTGCGAACTCTTTGATCTTCTCGTCATTCTGATTTCTTAAAAAGAACTCAAAGACTTGTTGATCTAGATATCCTGCAACAAGTTGCCAATCAATAGTTGACTGCTGTTTATTTTTTAAAATATCAACGAATTGTTTTACTTCTGCTAATTTCTGCGCATCAGTTTTATCTTCAGAAGATATAATCTCATTTACTTTTATAATCGCTTTTGTCATAATGAATTATACCTCTTTGATTGAGTAAGTCCAGTTTGTTCTTATGTTCTTTTTGCTGAACTTTTTGAACAAGTCTGGATTTGCTTTTTTAAAATTCTCAGTATCAAACATATTGTACTCTTTAACATTACGATTGATT
>Ga0209232_1001247_pt1 | contig 13977 bp, 15 predicted proteins | sample ETNvirenome_2_60_FD_184066 | JGI IMG/M metagenome (GOLD analysis project Ga0209232, IMG submission 184066) | Marine viral communities from the Pacific Ocean - ETNP_2_60 (SPAdes) (version 2) | ecosystem: Environmental > Aquatic > Marine > Oceanic | place: Pacific Ocean | collected 2013-06-22
TGGCACATTGAAATGCAAGAAGACGCATTGGAGATGACCCGTGAAGAGTGGACAGAAAAGCACGGCGAGTCTTGCATAGAGATATACAACAAGACACGGGCCGAACTCGACTTGGGTGACCAACAGTTTGAATTCCACTTTGGTATTAGCTGATGCGAGAACGCTACACAAAAGTAACAATCCCTGAACGCTGTAATCCGTGGGTTCGGGGGTTGTTCGAACAGATGCACTATCAAAAAATCGGAGTGCTTGACATGGCAGAGCGTACTGGCATAAACAAAAACACGCTCAAAGATTGGCGGACGCGAACAGTACCGCGAATCACCGACCTTGAGGCGTGTTACAATGTGTTAGGATTTACGCTAGAACCCAAGAGGATGACAAATGTATCGACCGATTGAGTACCCAACAAACGATGTAGACCCGCGCCTGTATAATGTCAGCAATAATGTCAGCCGTTTACGCAAAATTGTCAGCGACAAAGAATGGCACGGCAAAGATTGTCAGCGTGAACGCAAAGAATTGTCAGCCCTTTTGTCAGCCGTAAAGGATGGCACCCTGTGGTTGCCCCGATTTTAGTCAGGCAAAATAATGTCAGCGTCAAATATTGTCAGCCAAAATATTGTCAGCGTCGATCCCCAAAAGGATGACGCTGGCATAACTTGTGAGCGGTGCGGCGAACCGGCCACGATCCACGTCGAACAGACCGTGCTGTGTTCCGTGTGTTATCTTAAAAAAACGGGTGGGCGAATAATTCAGCTTGACCACACCGGATATTATCCATAGTCTTGTTTTACACAACAACAAGGAACTACCACCATGAAAAAACGAATACACATAAATCAGCACGTAATCCGCAGCAATGCGCGAAACGATAAGAACGACCCCGTTATCACTGTTAAGACCAGCCGCGACAATATCTACTGTCACGCTGTCAAGATACTTGGTGAATCTACTGTTGTTTATTCACCGGACAAGCCACTATCTTGTGGTGCTAAGGTCTGGATTGAGACGACAGCGAATATTGAGGTCACGCCATGAAACGCCCAACAAAATTATCCCAACCAAAAATGATCAGCAACATTACCCACTGCTATCTAGACGCCACACCGGAACAGATAGCCGGTGGCATGGCATGGTATGCTAACGCCTACGATGCGGCATATGATATCGGCATAAAATATGACGTGCCGGTGTATATCGTTGTTGCGGTTGTTTCTGCGTTGTCCCCAAATAATAAATGGGCGCGTAATGTCAAAAATGCTGATGCTTTAATCGGTGCGTTTATTCGCGGCGATGGTATTGATTCGGTGAAAGTGTCAACTTACCACGCTATGAAAAGCAAGGCTTGGGGCATTCTTGCGGTTAAACCTGATTATGACGGGGCAAAAACTATGCTCAAGGGGCAGAAGATAACGTCCTTTTTCTGTGACATCATGGGCGAATTCAACGTGACAATCGACGGCCACGCACGAAACATTGCCTATAATGAGCGGATTGGATTGACCGATGACCGGACCAATATTGGCGTCCGTGAATATCGTGGGCTGCAGGATGCTTACAAGGATGCCGCGCAACAGATCGACATCATGCCCTATCAACTACAGGCCATTACTTGGCGGGTGTGGCGGGATCGGTACGGGATCAAATAATGTCAGCGCATTTCTTCAAAATATTGTCAGCGCATTTCTTCAAACTAAATTGGGGATTGTCTGGATGTTTCCGCTTTTTTTGTTTCTTTCGGGGGCGGGGTGACGGGATGATCGGATTGGTGGCGAGTCGCGGGGCCAGCCGGTCAACTTTTTCAATTAATTTTGGCTCAGGGGTTCAACTTGTGCAAATACTGTGCCATGATTCACTTGCTGTCGGGCTGTCCGGCAGCGCAACAACCATGAAAGGGGGCAGCCATGCCACTCGATATTGTAACACAAAAAACCAACGATGTTTTTGAACACAACCGGCTGGATGATATCGGATTGTTTCGGGAACGGGGAAAGGTCCGGAGGGTTCCGCTAGAAGCGATGGTCCCAACCGGCCACACTAATGAGGATGGTTCAGAACTGATCGACTGTCAGTCTCTACCGAACTACTCCGCCCTAATCAATGCCGCCAGCGGGGAACTACTCGACACCCGCCCTATCGGTAAATCTTACAATCTGGTCCCCCACGATCTCTTGTTTGCAAAACAGGCTGAAATGTTGCGGGATTCAGAACTGCCCACCGATAAGGTACGGGTCATTGATCGTCTGTATGATGGCGGATTAAAGGCCCACCGAACCGTGTTGTTTGACGATCTCGCAAGTGATGTCGGCAAAAACGGGGACCGTGTACAATGCCGCATGGACATATTTAATTCTGTTGATATGTCGTGGGCTTTCCAAATATTCAGCGGTGCCTATCGTGATCTGTGCCGAAATACTTTGGTGTTTGGCGGGGAAAAAGCTTACCACCAGCGGCGGAAACACACCCGCAATCTGGCACCGGAAGCCGTCATCAACAAGGCCACAATGGGGCTGGAAGTCTGGCAGAACAACAGGGACCAAATGCAATTGTGGTCCGGTTCCACTATGTCGCGGGATGATTTCGCCAATGTTTTGGCCGGTACAATTTGCAAGAAAAAGACCGAAGCAGCAGCAGCGGGGCAGGGTTCGCAAGTAAACGAAACTTTGCTTAACCGGCTTTTGCACGGGTTCCAGCAAGAACGCGAGGAACTGGGCAGCACTATGTGGGCCGGTTACAATGCCCTCACAGATTGGTCAACTCACACCGACAAGGGGTGGACCAATGAAAAGGGGGTTGAATTAGTCGGTCAGAAAAAGACCGCTCAGACCCACAACGTGCAGCGGCAGCGGATGGATATGGTCCGGTCTGTTTTGGCTTCACCGGCTTGGCAATCTTTCGAAAGGGTGGCGGCATAGGATGGAAGAGATTATTTCTACCGTCTACAAGCTTTTGTGGATCATTGTATTGATCACAGTAATTCTGGCCGTTTTTGGCTAGATGCAACGCCCATTGGGCAGAAAGAACACGACAATGAAAAAGACACTACCTGATCACTTGATCAATCGTTTCACCGAATTAACCAACGACATTGAAGAGGCAATTCGGACCGACGAACGCATGAAAATCCACGCACGGGTCCAGCGGGCCATTCGCAACGGGACTTTCCCCGTTGCGGAATTCGGCAAGACTCAGGCAGTCGGCATGAACACCGGAATGCACGGGGAATCGCTGGACTATAACCGGCTTGTTTCTAAGGCCCGCAACGCTGGGTTGTGTGAATCCCACCGGCGGATGCTTGGCTATTTGGAACAGGGTTATATTGCGGTTCCTACTCTTGCCGGTCATCTCAATGTGAAGAAACAGACCGTTTATGATTACCTGCAGCACTTGAAACGGGCCGGTTATGATATCCAGTCGCGCAACACCGGCAACAATCGTGGCGGCTATATCAAGATTTACCGTCTTGCCAAGTCTGCGTAAATCATGCCATAACGATGGGGCGGGCGCGGTTGCCCGCCTCAACAACCTACAGGAAGGGAAACAAACCAATGCTAGTATCTATAGACGCATCAAAAAGCAAATATAACGATATCACCCCAAAATTGCGTGCTGAGCGCCTCAAGTTTGCAGACTTTGATTGCTTCACACTGCACGGCACAGATTCATTTGGAAACAAGTTCAAAGTCGAATTCCATCTGGACATTGGTCAAGAATTTGAGATGGAAACCCGTCTAGCTTACAATCATCCGGACAATCCCAAGAATAAGCCAGCGGATGAACAACTAGCCAGCGATTAACCGGTCACCCTGTGCGGGGGGCTAATACCGCACTTTCTCCCTTGACCCTCGTCATCAACAATGGTGGCGGGGGTTTTGTTTTGCGCGGGGTCCAGTTAATAGATCAGCGGCTTGTATTGGCGGGATAATCTGGCGGGCCGGTTGTTCGGGGAATGCTGCGCTTGGTGGCATCAACGCACGGGCCAAACAATTACTCATATCAAAAAATGTTAATGAAAGTTTTTTGCATGGGCGGGCGCGTGTATATGGCGGGTTAATGTGTCGGGTTTATCCAGCGGGGTTGTTGTTGTCGGGGGATTCCTTGGTCTTGCCGAGAGCGAAACGCTCATGGGGGTTGCTACGGCCACCCGGGGGGTACCAGTACTTGTATGCAATCCCGACAGCAAATGTGGCGGGTGTAGTTACCGATATGGTTAAAAACAATGCTTTGGGGGAGTCAGTGGGGAGTCGGCGGGTACACTGGGGGTATATCCCGGCGGGTTACAAACCCATTGTACTGTTGTATTCACGATTTGTCAAGCGTTAAATTTTTTTTGTTGACATTTGCGTATTACATAGCCATAATAGGTGCGTAGGTCGTATTCAGACTTAGCACATCTCTCCGATTTCATAGCGATATTTGCACAACACACGAGATTGTGGCTACAGTGAATCGGTCTACACTCCTCATTTTCCCGAAAGATCACCATGTACACAGCAATGTTACTCATTTGTCACATAAATGCCATGCAGGGATGTATGGTAGTCACTGACGACTGGGGTCCGTACAAAACAAAAGAGGAATGTATGGCCCGTGTAGAGGTGATGATAGGCAACGTACAAGAAATAACACCGTTTATGATTGTTTCGGGCACACGATGCACTACCAAAGCTGGAGAAGCCACGTAAAAATGAACCTGATGCCCCAACAACCCGCCAAAAAACGGGAACTAACCACCCAACAGTCCCTTTTTCTTGACATACTGTTTGAAAACGGCGGAAATATCACCGCTGCAGCCACAGATGCAGGGTATTCTGTGGGTAGTGCGTCGTGGTTACGCAAAACACTGGCAGATGAGATAGTAGAACGCACAAAAGACGTGCTATCTATGAACGCATTCAAAGCAGCCAACAGACTTGTAGCGACAATAGACAATCCCGCCCCCGAAAGAGGTGATGATCTACGTCTCAAAGCTGCCGAAAGCCTCCTGAACCGCGTAGGAGTCAAACAAGCGGAACAAATCAACCACAACGTAACGGCGGTTCACGGTGTAGTCCTGCTGCCCCCAAAGAAAGAGGTAGTAATTGATGCGGAGTGATCGTGAAATACTAAAACTGGCTGCTAAAAACATAAAAGAACTAACAAACGAGGAGTTTGATCGCCACAAAGAATTGATGAAAATGCCAATTAAAGAAAGATATGGCAAAACTAAAATGGCGCATGGCGGCAAAGCCTGTAAAGGTCGTCCCGCACAAAGCAGCACGGAGAAGCCCTAGATGCCAACTAAACACGGCGGTAAAAATACAGGCTTAAAAAACCAATACGGTAAGCCGATCTATGAAAAGGACGGAGAAAGATTCTCTGAACGATCAACCACTCTAGAAATAGAGGGGAGGTATATAAATGCTCCCACCATATATGGTCCTGTAGAACTTACCTCCAAAGAAGTAGAGGATGGAATATATTCTGGTAACATACAGCCTACCAGCACACACGCCACTGAGCGACAAGCGGTCAGAGCAGCCGTTATGAGAAGCAAGAACATGCAACACCGGGGGAGACAAGCAGGTGAGTCAACCGAAAAAAGCCGGTAGACCAAAGCGTGACCCCAACGCACCCAAAGCCTCGTACAATCTGTCCGTAAAGGAACGTGCCCGTCGTGCTGCCCAAAAGAAACTGAACGGAGCCAAACGCCGCGCAGCTAAAACAACAAAAGCAGCCGAAGACAAACGTCGCTACGCCCGAAATCTTGAAGCAAAGATAACAAAGGTAGAAAAAGCACTTGTTGGTACGGAAACTAAAGTCGTTGATCAAGGAGATTTGTCTGAACTGCCTAGTGCCGTTTCAGAGTTGGTCAAGGACAGTGAGATTGTATTCCAGCCCAACGCTGGGCCGCAAGAAGAGTTTCTGTCTGCTGGTGAACGCGACGTATTATACGGTGGTGCAGCCGGTGGCGGAAAAAGTTTCGCGCTTCTTGCAGACCCGTTACGCTTTTGTCACAATAGCAACCATCGCGGTCTACTGCTTCGTCGCACTCTGGACGAACTAACCGAACTAATTGACAAGTCACGCCAGCTATACACAAAAGCTTTTCCCGGTGCAAAGTTTCGTGAGTCCAAGTCAACGTGGCACTTTCCCTCCGGGGCAACAATCTGGTTCACCTACCTAGACAAAGACAAAGACGTAACTCGCTTTCAGGGACAGGCGTTCAACTGGATAGGCATTGATGAGATTACCCAATATCCTACACCCTACGTCTGGGATTACCTGCGTTCTCGCCTTCGTACTACTGATCCTGAACTCCAGCAACACTTGTACATGCGCTGCACTGCCAACCCCGGAGGAGTGGGTGGTTGGTGGGTCAAGAAAACCTACATCGACGGAACCCCAGAAAACAAGCCTTTTCCTGCGTTCGATATAGAGACAAAAAAAGACTTTGTGTGGCCCCCCGGCCACGAAAAAGCAGGTCAGCCGCTGTTCTTTCGTAAGTTTGTACCGGCACGGCTGACTGACAATCCCCATCTGATGGCAGACGGCCAGTACGAGGCCATGCTCAGATCGCTCCCGGATGTCGAACGAAAGCGACTTCTTGAAGGGGATTGGGACGTGGCAGAGGGAGCGGCCTTCCCAGAGTTTAGCCGCACCAAGCACGTCGTAGAGCCGTTCGAACTGCCAACCAACTGGCCGCGCATACGAATGGCCGACTACGGGTACGCTGCACCCTCGTGTGTTCTGTGGGGCGCAATCGACTGGGACAACAACATTTGGATTTATAGAGAATTATACGAAAAACACTTGACAGCGGAAGAGTTAGCCGCTAAAATACTATCAGCGGAACAACTAGACCCCATACCTCACTACACGGTCCTTGACTCGTCTTGCTGGAACAAGACAGGTTTTGGACCATCAATCGCAGAGGTAATGATGCGGCAGGGTGTTCGTTGGACTCCATCAGATCGCAACCGCATTCAAGGCAAAATGGAAATACACCGCCGCCTAGCCGACGATCCCTACACAGAAGAGCCTCGCCTACGTTTCTTTTCTAGCTGCCAAAACATAGTCAAACAAATTGCTGGCATACCCCTGTCCAAAACAAACAGCGAAGATGTGGACACAAAGGCAGAGGATCACGCATACGACGCCCTGCGCTACGGAATGATGACACGCATGAGCGGGTATGCTTCCATACACAAACAACTAGGTGCGATAAAGAATCAAGTCCACCAAGTTCAAGACGAAGTATTCGGATACTAATACATGGCTCAGTTTAACAAAGCATTTGAAGAAAGTCTACGTGCTGATGGTGCAAGCCGTCAAAAGAGTATCAATTCGTCTACTCTACGAGATGTGATTACCAACCGTTCTCCTGATGATTACAAAGAGGGTGGTCAATCTAAAATAAATAGTGCGCTTCGTTTTTACGAAAAAGCAGGTATTCTTGACATGACAGTCGGGCAGCTTGCCGATGATCCGGTAGCATTTGTAAATGCTATGACCGGAGATGCGTACGATGAACTTGGAAAAAATCAAGCAAACTCTGCATCCAAGTTTATTGCAAGTATCTTTCAAGACGCAGGTCATGGTAAAGCATGGGGCAGCAACACTTTAAAAAGAGAACTTAATCCCGTAAAAGCTAAAGAACTTTTCCCTATAGAAGCAACCCAAACTAAAGTAAAAGGGTACCCCGATGACTTCTTTATTCGTACAAAAAAGGCTGTAACAGCCCTACAAAATGCGGGACAAAAAGAAGCTGCCGCACAATTGTTACTGACAATGTTGGGAGGATATCGTTCAGCGGATGTAACTGGCATAAAAGTTGAAGATATTGATTTTCGCACAGGAGTTATTTTCGATGTTACAGTCAAAGGCGCGGGAGAGGTAGTAGACAAAACTGGTGTTCTCTCTGCTCCGATGCTAGATGTTATTAAAGACTACTTGGGAGATAGAGCAGATGGGCTTTTATTCGAAGATCCTAAAGCTAATGCTACAATAATAAACAAAGAACTTAAAAAACAATTTCCACAGGATTATTTAACTAAAAAAAGTAAGGAAAAGGGAACGTATAAGTCTGGAATAAGTCTTTACGATTATCGTCACTTTAATGAGACTTATTTGTCCTCTATGGATGTAAGTCCTGAATTACGTAAAGTTGCTACTCTTCGTGCCGCTGCTGACGTAGCCGAAAAATATGCCGCTAGTGGCGCACGTAGAGCAGATGTCAATAGCTTACACAGTGGTCTACTTGCAGTGTTTTCTGCAGGGTCAGGGTCAGCATCCCCCGCCCAGTTTTTAAATGATACACTTGCTGTACAAATAGGTGTTAACGACAACAACGAGCCGATATACAACCAACCTAAACTATCTGACAAAACAAAACGAATTGTACCCACTAAGCAACTGCTAGAAAAAATAGGTTATGAAGACGCTATTTCTCCTAACATTTATGCGAGTTTGCCAGAAGAAGGTAACGTAGTAGGAAGTACGGCTGCTAATATTGATCCTGAAACCACTGCAGCGATTAATAGACAAGTGCAATCTGAGGCTACGGAGGCTGCTCTTCAATCTGATGTGAGAGCGGGAGAAATAGCGGATGACGCTGCAGCAGCACGGGCCAAAGTAGCTGAAACAAAAGCAGAGGCAAAGGCACAACAAAAAACCGAATCTTTAGATACAACAAAATCAAAGCTTCTTAGTAATGTAGCAAAAGTGGGTAGACCAATACTAAAAGTTGTAGCTCCCCCTGTAGGGTATGGTTTAGCAGCACTAGCTGCTGATCAAACTCGTTCTGCTGTTGTAAACTCGTCTCTTGCTAATCAAGCACGTGATTTGGGTATTCCTGAAGGTGCTATTCAAACTGCAGGAGCAGTAGCTGGTGCTACTGAGTTTTTACCAATTACTCCTACTGATGTAATAAGTGTAGCACAAAGCATACCCACAGAGCCTTCAATGATGCAAGAGGCTCGTATGAGACAAGAGTCACGCCAGTTTGATTTTGGAGATGAGTTTGGAAATATTGATCCTGATACAGGACAAGCCGTACCCACTGCTCCTGTAAATATCCCCGATCCCGCACCCTCTGCGCCTGACATGGCTGCACAAGGGTTCGTACCAGTTCCCGAAGCCCGCGCCAATGCGATGCGGGGGGAAGCAACCGCGATGGATCAAGCACCATCGTTTCTTTACGGCGGCGTAGTCCGCTAAACAACCCAACAAACGGAGGCATACATGCCCGGTAATAACTACAACTACGGCGCATCGTACATTATGAACGCAGACAAGACAAGCGTTGATAAAGACGAAGGTGCATCTTCACTCTACCGCGAAAGCCTAGAGTTTGACACTCGTGTCCAAACAGGACCGATGATTGAGGCAATGCCAAAGAAGCAAACAAAAGCTACGGTAGAAGCTTCACTTTTTAAAATGGCAGACGAACGCGACTACTAAGGAAGCGATATGTCCGATAACTTTTTGGAACCTGCGGACGACACCGCCGTACCAGTCTTTGAACCCGAAGAGCAAATGCCGGGTCTGGCTGCGTATGTAAAGGCACGATTTGACGACGCAGAAAACGGACGGTTTTCGTACGAGCAGCGATGGCTGAGAGCGTACAAAAACTTTCGTGGCATTTATGATTCTACAACACAATACCGTGACAGTGAAAAGTCAAAGGTGTTCATCAAGATTACCAAGACAAAGGTGCTTGCTGCGTACGGTCAGATTGTAGACATTCTCTTTGCAAACAAAAAGTTTCCATTGGTCATAGAGCCAACTCCCATACCAGAGGGTATAGCAGAGTTTGCCCACCTTACTACTCCGCTAGATCAAATGCAACCCCCGGAAGACCCGTACGGATTTGAGGGTGATGGTCGTGAGTTGCCGTTTGGTGCCACGCAAGCTACCCCTGCCTCTGGCGATTTTTTGGGTGGACTAGCTAGTCAGTACGGTGATGCACCCCTGTCTGAAGGCCCAGCTAGAATGGGTGAGCCACAGATTAGCCCCGCACAAAAGGCTGCGCTCAACATGGAGAAGATGGTTCACGACCAGCTTCTTGATACACGTGCAGTAAACGTGCTTCGTAGTGCTATCTTTGAATCCGCTCTGTTAGGTACAGGAGTTGTAAAGGGTCCGTTCAATCACTACAAGAGAGTACACCGCTGGGAAAACGGACCAGAGGGACGAGTGTACAGTCCGTACGAGCGTATTGTTCCTCGTATCGAACACGTATCCCCGTGGGACTTTCACCCTGACCCCTCTGCCACAAGCATAGACGATTGCGAATATGTAATTCAACGACACCGCATGAATCGTCAACAACTTCGTAACCTCATCTCACAGCCTCACTTTTATGCTGACGCTATTGAAGAGTGCCTTGCAAAAGGACCAAACTACGAAGACAAGTATTACGAAGACACCATTCGTGAAGAAGAAACTGAGCCGTACGTCGGTGACAGTCGCTACGAAGTTCTTGAGTATTGGGGCTTCCTTGATGCCAAACTTGCACGAGAAGCGGGACTAGACATTCCTGCTGACATGAGTGAGTTTGAACAGGTACAAGTAAACGTGTGGGCATGTGGCACCATGATCCTACGCTGCGTTATGAACCCATTCACGCCAGCCCGCATACCTTACCAAGTGTTCCCGTATGAAATCAACCCGTACCAAGTGTGGGGTGTTGGTGTTGCAGAGAACATGGAAGACGCACAACTGCTGATGAACGGCCACGTTCGTATGGCAATCGACAATCTGGCGTTGGCGGGTAACTTAGTGTTTGACGTGGACGAAGCGTCACTTGTTCCCGGACAAAACATGGACATCTTTCCCGGTAAGATATTCCGCCGTCAGTCCGGTGTAACAGGGACGGCAATCAACGGCCTCAAGTTTCCGAACACAGCACCTGAAAACATTCAGATGTATCAGATTAGCCGACAACTTGCTGACGAAGAAACAGGCTTGCCGTCTATTATGCACGGTCAAACAGGAGTAACAGGCACGGGACGCACAGCATCTGGACTGTCCATGTTGTTGGGCGGAGCAAGTCTGTCCCTTAAAACGGTGATTAAGAATATAGACGACCAGCTTCTCAAGCCACTGGGTGAAGCGTACTTTCAGTGGAACATGCAGTTCAACGAAAGTTCCCCGGAGATTGAGGGTGACCTAGAGATTAAACCTCGCGGTGTAGCTGCAGTGATGCAAAAGGAAGTACGCAGTCAACGACTGACTACGCTGTTACAGACAGTGTCCAATCCGATGCTGGCACCTTTTATCAAAATACCAAACCTCATGCGTGAACTGGCTATCGCACAAGACATTGATCCTGACAGCCTTGTGAACGACATGAACGAAGCACAGATTTTTGCAGAGATGTTGAAAGGACTAGCCAATGCTCAACAAGAAGCAAGCCAGCAAGGTCAGCCCGCTGGTGGCGAACAAGGAAGCGTGGGACAGTCTAGAGGAGTACCTGCAGGAGCAAATCCAAATGACGCTTCGGGCGTTGGTGGCGGCACAATCGGAACTGGAAGTGTTCCGTCTGCAGGGGAAGATAACTTCACTGGAACAGATCAAGGGGTTGAAGGCTGATTACGAGGCGGCAGTAAATCATAATGACAACTAGCTTTGTAGAACAAACAGTGCAACGAGCATTAGCATTTCAAGCTGGTCAATCTGCTGCGGGATTGATTACCCGTACTCCGTTGCCTGATTCTCCGTTTAAAACTAAACGTCGTCCTACTCCTTCCGGATTTGAACAGACTCCCCTGCCAACTTACACTCGTCGTTCTACAGGAACTACTGCAGGACAACTAGATGTGCAAGAACAAGGAGAGGGTGGAGATGGATCTAGAGGACAGGGTTACAGTTTTTTTCAAGGTTCTAGGCGAGGAACAGGATACGATTACAGTTTTGATATAGAGCCTATAATTGGCGGACCAAAGGGTAGAATGGGTGTGCCAACTCCTGTAGAACCTAAGTTTGGAAAGTCCTACATTGGGTATCTCGCAGATGAAAAGTTTGGTGCAAAAAAATACTACGACCCAGTAACAGGAACAATTAAGTCAGGATTTCCCGGAGCGTTAGAACAAGCCATACCTGCTCCACTAGGATTTCTTGCAGGATTTGGTCAGGGCATATCACAAGCTAATCTAGAAAGAATTGCTGCAGCAGCCAGAATAGATAAAGATGGTTACGCAGTAGCCACATTGGGTGGAAGAACAATTGGTGTTTCTCCGGGACCGTTTGGTGGATACGTTCTGTCGGGAGCGTTACCAGAAGGAATTACGGATTTACAACGAAGACAAATTACAGAAAAACTTTTGGAAATATCCAAGACAGATGCTGCTTCAGGAGCGTATACACCAGAGGGAACAGGCATCATGCCAGAGGGCGTCGATCCTTCAAATCCTACCTACGCAGGACAGGGACAGTATTATAGTGGGGTCGGGCCACGTCCCGATGAAGGGGGAAGACCGGGTGATCCGGGGTACGTAAGCACTCCTGTTACTTCTTCTGTAAGTTATGCAGAACCTGATCCCGCTTCTGAAAGTATGGGAGTAGGCACTGCAGGAACAGCCAGTTCAAACTATGGAGGAGGAAGTCCTTTAGGCACAAGCAGAGATCCCGGCTATACGGGCGGTTTTAGAGCCTCTGGTGGCCCTGTAGGCTTTGCAGAGGGTGGTACCACCAAAAAAGACCCGATTCAGTCTACAGGCTTTGTAGACGGCCCACCGCAAAACTATGCAAAAGGGACCACTGTAGCTGACACAGAAAACCACCGTGTACGTGTAGGTTCGTTTGTTCTTAACGCACCGACTACAGAACGATTGCAAAAAGAAGGAAAGCTACCAAAAGGTCCACAAAAACGCAAGGCTGCAAAGGGTGGTAAAATGATGGATGTAGCCCTCTCTAAAGGTGAGTACGTTATTGACGTAGACGACATTGACAAGTTTGGTGGGTACGACGCTCTTAACGCAGAGAACGACAAGGGCAAGCCAGAAGTAGATCGCAGACAAGCCATGCAAAAAGGGGGAATGGTTTCTAGAGATTTGTCTGAAATACGACAAATACACAGGGGAGATAGACTTGCTAGGTACAACGAGCAAACAGGTGAATACGAACTATCCCCTCTCCCGTCAAAAAAACAACAAGCCTTTATAGAAAGACAGGAATCATTTTTACAAAAACAGCCGTACGTTCACATGGGAGATGTAGAGTATGCCCAGAGCATGATGGCTAAAGACCGAACAGGCAGCGGCTACATAGAAGAAGGGTTGTTTATGGACCCTATGGATTCCCTTGAATCTTTTAAAAATAGAGGATTAAAAGAGGTGTTTCCTCTTGCTGATGCACAACTCATAAATTACTTTACGGAAATACCCAATATTACATACGAAGAAAGTATAGGACATCCTCTTTTAGCAGGTCAGTATAACGCACAGGATGACACCATACAAATAGCCACTAGAGGGTCCAAGTATTTAGGCAGCACCCCAGAAGATACAGCCTATCACGAAATACTACACAGAGCATTTGAAAAAAAGTTTCAAAGGAATTTGCCTATACGTGGATCGGCATTAGTTGAAGCATTTAGTTACGATCAAATGTTTGTTCCTCCAGCAATAACAGAAGATATTCAAAAACTTAAATTGTTGAAAGATGAGGCAAGATTTGGCAGTGCTGAGTATGAAGAATTACAGTCGCAAATAAGTAATCTAATGTCTAAAGCAAATGACTACCTACCAGATCAAAATCATTCTGCACTAACTCTACATGTCATAGACAACACTTTAAAAACTGTAGAAAAGGGTTCTGTAAAAGAGCAAATAAAAGGACTAGAGTTTGCCCGAAGAAGGGCGAGATACTACTTGCCTGATTCTGTAAAAAGTTACTTTGATTATTCTCAGCCAGCACTGTTGGAGAAAAAATATCCTGATTTATACGCTCTATCAGATGATGATTTTAATGACGTGAGATTTGGGCTGTCAA
>Ga0209232_1001248_pt1 | contig 13973 bp, 17 predicted proteins | sample ETNvirenome_2_60_FD_184066 | JGI IMG/M metagenome (GOLD analysis project Ga0209232, IMG submission 184066) | Marine viral communities from the Pacific Ocean - ETNP_2_60 (SPAdes) (version 2) | ecosystem: Environmental > Aquatic > Marine > Oceanic | place: Pacific Ocean | collected 2013-06-22
ACTACCAGCTACAATATTAATTCCAGTATGACCAAGAGCAACATTTTCTTTAGAGTAAGTAATAGAAACGCTTACCTTACCAGAGCTTCTAACTTTATCGTCAGTACCAACAAATTCATCTTGAACCATTAGATCATCACCATCTACCATAATACCTTTACCAATATAACCAGAGAGAATATTAGCAATAGCAGTATTCAAAAGTCGTTGAAATGATACAGCTCCAAAAGGACATAGACCAGGAATCTCCCAACAGAAATTAATAGAGTCTTGACTCTGAATAAAGTCGTTACTAAGAGTATCTTCAAGATCAATCAAAGCATCTTTAACATACATCGGAGCTCTAAAAGCTACAATATTACCATACGGTGAAACTTCTTTCCGAAATTGCTCGTATGCAAACCTACTATGAATAAAATTACCGTCGTAAACTCCTTGCTTAATAATCATATTTTTATTTTATACTATCTTTAGAAGATTTCAAGAATATAACGTATCTATCTTCATAGTAAAAAGATTTAACGATCTTATCAGAGTCAAAACACTTTAAAATATTTGACTCTGTTATATCTAACCAATCTTCATCTTTATCTGTACCAAAAAGACGTGCATCATCTATGATAATAATACTACTATAATTGTAGTTCGAATTTATAGTTTTTAATTCTTCAAGTAAAGGAACATCTTTATTACCTCTTCCAGTAATACCATGAGAATAATGTCCATCCAAGAAAAAAATACTCTCACCTTTTAAATTTTTTAATATTTTTTCTAATAGAACAGAACTATCACCTAAATGTAAATTTACATTAGTTAATTGTTTTTGCTCTTTTATTGATCTGCAATGGTCAAAAAGATTCTTTGCTATCTCTATAGTATCTACTCTTTTAAAATATTTTGACATTTCAAAAGCAGTAGTACCAGTATGAGTACCAGTTTCAATAAAATTATTGAATTTATAGTCTTTAAATAGTTTCTTAACTTTTTTATCTTTATTAAGAATAGACTTTAAATTATATATATCAAGCGAGGGCATGCTCGTTAACTTGCTCTTTAATCCACTTATATGTTTTTTCTAGTCCTTTAGCTAAAGGATAATCCGGTGCCCAGTCAATGCTTTCTTTAATAAGTTTATTATCTGAATTTCTACCTGCTACACCAAGCGGTCCATCAATATGTTTTTTAGTAATTTCTTTACCTTCAATGCTAGAAGCGATATCTACTAACTGATTAATAGTTACCATTTCATCAGATCCAATATTTACTGGGTCAGAAAAATCTGATTCCATCAATCTTCTAACTCCTTCAACACATTCATCAACATATAAGAAGCTTCTGGTCTGCTTACCGTCGCCCCATATTTCAATTTCACCATCTGATTGAATTACTTTACGACAAATAGCGGCTGGTGCTTTCTCTCTACCACCATCCCATGTACCCAATGGTCCAAAGATATTATGGAAGCGAGCGATTCTAACTGGAATGCCGTAGTTCCTACTATAGGCTAAAAATAATCTCTCACTAAATAATTTTTCCCAACCATACTCAGAATCAGGATCTGCTGGGTAAGCTGAAGACTCTTCGCAGTTAGGATTATCAGGATCCAATTGATTGTGTTCAGGGTACATACATGCACTGCTGCTATAAAATATTTTAGTTTTATTAGTACCTTTAATTTCGTTAAGTTGTTGTACAGCATTAAGAATATTCAAATTAATAGTTGCTGAATTATGCATAATATCAGCGTCATTTTCTCCTGTAAATACAAAGCCAGCACCACCCATATCTGCTGCTAATTGATAAATTTCATCAAACGTTTCTTTATACTGCTCAGGTACATTATTATAAAAGTTACCTTGTACACCATCAAACTTAACTACACGCGCGCAATTAGATTGACTTCTTAAATCTCCTACGTTACCAGAAATAAATTCATCAGCTTCAGTCTTATTAAATTCAGGAAGTTTTAGATCTACCCCTCGTACCCAATACCCTTCCCGCTTAAGTCTTGAAACTAAATTATTACCAATAAATCCCCCGGCACCTAAAACTAAAGCTTTTTTCATACGTAATATATTAAGATATATTTAGCTAATTGCAACTATAGATGAAATTCCATCTTTTAAAGAAGTTTTAGGTTTCCAGAAATTGAGTATATAGTCATCTGGTTCGTTTCTTGCATCTTTTTGAACCTCATCTTTTGATAGACCTGGTTCTATAATACAACCTTTAAAATGACTACTTACATATTGTGCTATTTCTAAAATAGTATTCCATTTAAAATTTGTTATATGTAACTGCTTATCTCTATCTATATAATAGTATAGTTTTTTTAACTTACTTAAACAATCACAACAATCATCTGCATAAAGCATTTGTCTTACTTCAGTACCATCAGTCATCATATCAATCTTTCCGGTTTTAGCTTTAGCTATAAAATCAGTTATAACATGAGCTTTTTCTAAATCCTTTTCAATTCCATAAACATTCCAAAACTTTACTATCATACCGTTTAAAGCCTTCGTATATTCTTCACCTATTTGTTTAAGTAGTCCATACGGTGAATATGACATACTAGCCATTTGACTTGATGCAAAAATAAACGGTGTTTGACTTCTTTCTAACTCATGAAAAATATTAGACATAAGTCTCATATTGTTATTCATAAAAGTCGGGGTATGCTGGTACGCTTTTAGATACCGAGAACCACCTACATCAAAAGCTAAAAAATAGATAAATTTATATTGTGTAAAATTTAGAAACCTCGTTCTTAAATCAAAAAGAGTGTTAGTAGTTTTACTTGGTACAATATCATAACCATCCACTTCATGGCCTTCTTTTTCTAAAAACTCAACTAAGTGTGAGCCGATTTGACCACTAGAACCTAAAACTGCTATTTTATTCATAATATATTATAATGATCTATTAATGTCTGAGCTACTAAATCATCAGTCGATTTGTAATTTTGAACTCTATTAAAATTATCTGTAACAGCTGGCAACATTTTTTTATAAAGTTCTTTACTTATTTTAATCTTACTAAATTCTTCTATATTTTTAAATTGTAAGATACCATCTATGTTAAAAAAATTATCAATATTAGGCGTTCCCCAAAATATAGGAACTGTTCCTAATGCAAAGCAATCAGTAAGTATTTCTGTAAAATAATTATCAACTCTACTATTCATAACTGCTACTGAAAACATATAGTCTTTTAAAGGATCTAATTTAGAATCAAATTTATTATAACCAGATCCCCAAGCATCTAATTGAGGACAAAGTTTTATCAATTTATGTCTTAATTGATGTCCTTCAGTATCATTTTTAACAGATGCAATTATAGAAACGTGTTTATTTTTATCGTATATTTTTTGTTTGTCATCCGGTACACGTAAAGAACCTACAACATTACGTTTATATTTTGAACTTCTTTTAAGCAGCTCTGCATCGTGTGTTAATATAAGATCAAATTTATGTTCTACCTCTATTATTTGATTATATACCCAAGGATATATAGATTTAGGTTCCACTAACCAAGCTACTTTATATTTACTAGTTACTTTATCAACTATATCATCTGCAATAAACCAATCAGTAAAAACTGTTATACCATCCCAAGATAAATTATTACGCTCCCACTTAACTATTTTAGGCTTTCTACCAGCTGAGCATGTATCAAATCCATCCTCCTCTAGAGAGTGAGCAAAGTTCTTATCAAATAAATTTATTTTGTACATTATTCTTTCTTTTTAGGTATTTTATTATCTATAAGAAAGTCTTCTACGAAATTTTTAACTGTAAATTTATTCATTGCATGGCTATAAGCCCTATCAATCATATCATTATAACTACTAAAATCGTTTAATATTTCTTTTAGCTTAGAACCTAACTCACCCATTTTATAGGTAACATAATGAACACCCTCTTCAAACCATGGCTGTAAATATTCACTGTGTAGCTCATTACATAAAATTAAACTCTTACAAAAAGCTGCTTCAAATGGTCTACTCTTTAATTGACCTGCATTGCCTCTATGAATATTGTGTGTAACTGTAACTTTTGATTTACTAATTAATTCTAATTTTTCTTTATACGTAACATCAATATGGGTACCGTAATTATACCCTACTAAAGCGTGATTAAAAAATTGTATAGTTTGAAATATTTCATCTATATAAAACCCTCCATGACTTGGATACAGACCTGTATATATAACATCAAAAATTTTATCCGAAGAATCCGGTATTTTATCTGGCAAGCACTTTTCATTTAACGGAAAATAAATATATGTTCTATTAGGTTTGTTATTAGCTGCGCATTTACTTATAGTAAATTGATGATCCACATAAGGAGCAATAACACTATCAGTAGTGTCTCTATCATCAAAGACTTCTTCCATATTAATAAAAATATTAGGATCCTTTAAAGAAGGTGTTTGTGTCTCTAAAGGTCTATAATCACCTACAAATAAATTAAATTTATCTTTTACAATATTTTCATATTCTTGAAAATGCCAAAACCTGATTGGATCCTCCGGATTGCTTGGAAAATTGTTATATACTTTCATGAGAAACTCTGGGTATATATTTTAATAAACTCTTTAGTTTTATCTTCAAACTCGTATTTATTGTTAATTAAATCTAAAGTATTTCTATAGCCTATAATTTCATTTTCTAAGTTAGTAACTAAGTCTTGTTCGTTTCTATCTTGATATACAGTAGGCTTATCAAATATAATGCTTCCACGTTCTATTTTATTTTGCAAATAATAACATCCCCAAATATCATCCATTCTACCTACAAACGGTAGTACACTATAATACTTTAATATACTACGATCAATAAATGTATTCTGGCTGTTAAAAACAGTAATTTTATCCGTGGTATAAGGTTCAATATTACTAAATTTTACTAACGGTCTTTTAGTTAATCTATTAGTAGCATCAATATCCGGGTCACCGTCCCATAAATTAGCCTGTACTAAAACTTTTGTTTTTCTTTTACCCAAGTAGGTTATGTTATTTTTTACCGGTATTTCTTCTACAGGAAAACCTCTATGCCAAAGCCAATTATGTTCTGTTACAGATAGAGGATCAAATACTATTGATTCAGAATCATAAAAATCTACCTCAACCTCTTTACCGACTTTAACATCGTCACCCCAACATTCATAAGGAATATTATCATCGTCAACCGTAGCAATAATATTATCCTTATTTAGCTTATATGCGTGTACTAAACCTATATTTCTCCTCTGTATAGTTTTCCATCCTATGCAATCACTAAGCTCTTTATATAATTCTTCTTGCTTTTCAGGCGTTAAATAAATTATTTGCTCAGGTAACTCTCTTTCAAGTTGTTGATAAAACGTATGAGGTGTTTTTGTGTCGCCTACTATAATGAAAGTAAAACCTTTCTTCTTACAAAGCTCTACATATTTTTTTGTAGCTTCAGTAGGTTTGTTAATTGTTGTTGTTACGATTGTTATCATGATTATAAATTTGGAATTATTACTAAGCTTCCTTGAAATTTTAATACATCTTTTATTTTATGTGTATCTTTAAAAGCCTCTCTTATAAAGGTTGAGTCAGTTGTGTTGACGTCATCACGTCTTAATTTATAGCCATGTTTCTCCATATGAGAGTCAAATGTTCCCCACTCGTAAACCTTATCATTATCATATATCCATAAATCATCAACTATGATAATATCATTATATTGCTCACTTCTCTTTTTAATAGCAGCTATCTCTTTCTCTAAAGGCAGATTAGTATCTTTATCTACTTCATTTGTATATTCTGTTAGACCTATATCAGCACCCGGAAAATGAGCATCTAACCAAAAAATTGTATTACCTTTTATATCAGATAATTTATTTTCAAGTCCTTTAGATGAATCTTCATGAACTATTTCTACTCTATCATTACCTTTAAATCTTTCCCTAGCCTTATTAACTAACTCTTCAATTATTTCAAAAGAAATAAGTTTTTTAAGGGATTCAAATTGCAACATATATTCAATTGCATCACCTTCCAACGTACCTGTTTCAACAAAATATTCTATATTGCATTTCTTGATAGCAGTATCAAGATCGTAAATTTTTATATCACCCATATTGCGAGACTATTTAATTACTTTAATCTCCTTTTTCAACTCTATAACTATCTTCATCAAAATGTTGAGTTGAAAATTCAAACATTTCTGTATCTTTAAGCGCTTTCATTTGATGAATTAGACCAGTCTTAACATGAAAATTATCTCCTGTATTTAAAATAACGTTTCTGGCTTTTTTAATATCCTCGTCGTAACCAAATGTTACTTGTAATTTACCTTTTCTAATATAAAAGACCTCATCTTTTAATTTATGATAATGCCAAGAACATTTTTTACCTTTAGCAAACCACAATATTTTACCACAGTATTCCTCTTTATTAACTATCCATTTTTCATACCCCCATCCCTTGGGTACAAATTTAATATTCGAAAAATTCTTCATCGTTTATTCCTTTATCATCAACATATAAATCTCCTGAAGGTTTGCCCATTATTAATTGATGGTACTTTACTCCCCATTCACGTAGCTGGTCTGTTGTTAACCAAAAATATTTATCATGAGCTTTTTTACCATCATTCTTAAAAGTACCCATACCTCTCGCTGTATGAAAAATAATCCTATGACCTTCATTAAACAAATTATTAATTTTATCTATTCGTTCAGTAATAGGTGCAGCTTCCTCATATGGCGCATTAGTATTCTTATGCGTACAAATAGTACCATCTATATCAAAAACATAATGCATATAACTATATTATATTACTCTTTATGATTTTCAACTTTATTGATATCATTTTGATCTAATACATATGTACCAAACTTACTAACAGAAATACTAGCGAATCTATTAGCTAGTTTGATACTTTTAACAATGTCTTTATTTTTAGAGAATCCATAAGCTATACCAGCTAGAAATACATCACCAGCTCCACAAACATCATATACTTCAACTTTAGGAGCCGGGTAGTTTATGCTGTTATAGGTCGCCCCGGATCTACCATTTGTTATTATTAACTCACAACTATCTTTATTGTAATTTAATAAATTTTCATACTCATTATTATTAATCTTTAAAAAACAATTACTATAACACGTAAGATCATTCTTTTTTGAATCAACAAATATAGGCTTATCTTTATATTTGTCACAAATATATTCTGCAACATCTCTTGTGATAAGACCTTTATCGTAGTCACTTATAATTATAATATCGTAATCTCCTTGAATATATTCAACATCTAATTTTGATATTTTATTTTCTCTATCGTATCTTAACAGTTGCTGTTTGTAATTTAAATCTACTAATCTATGCTTTTCTATAATTTCATCATTTTTATAATGTGTAATTTTAAATCCTAAAGATAATAGATTATTTTTAACGTTAGATGCCATACCATCTACTTTTGTTATATATTCTTCATCTAATATAGGTACAGGTGCCTCTGGATTTAGTCTATTGCATGTACCATAATGATACACATCAATACAATGTTCACCTATAAGTAGAATGTTATTTGACATGATTTAGAATCTGTGTTGTAGATATATTACCTACTAAATTAAAAATCTCTACTTTACATATATCACTACCCACTACGTTTGATGGTTCGTAGTCGCCTCCCTTAACCATTATATCAGGTTTAATATCTTTAATTAAGTTATAGGGGGTATCCTCAGTAAATATTCTTACTTCATTTACCCACTTTATACTCTCTAGAATTTCTTTTCTATATTCAAGCTTGTTAAAAGGTCTATCATGACCTTTTAAACGCTTAATACTTTCATCAGAGTTAAGACCTACAATAAGATAATTACCAAGCGAAGCGGCATATTTAAGAAGTCTAATATGGCCTATATGTAATATATCAAAACAGCCATTTGTAAATATAGTTTTATTCATCCTGATCGATCGGCGCGGCAGCATAACCAACACGCTTCTTTTCAGCCATAATCATAATTGAATTATTCAAATCTGGCTGTGATACAAAAATATTTGTATAATTAGAAGAAACTAGATAATCTTTAATTTCGTTACCTAAAAAGGTATAAACATGCTTCCTATTATTCCATTGCCTCCAATATTTTTGAGAGTAATGTGGTAAATATAAAAACAGGGTACCTTTATTTTTTAATTTTGATCCCCAGTAATCTAAAGCATCTACCCAATTAGGTAAATGTTCCAAACAATGAGAAGAGAATATATAATCTAAAGAGCCGTCTTCATAAGGTAAATTATATGCATCAAAATCATCTTCAAAGGCTAAGTCAATAGGCCTAGCACCAGGAAAAGCCCATTCTAGTTTTGAGCAACCTATATCAACTCCTTTACCTTTACAAACATGTAAAGCATAAGGTATAGCAAATTGAGCTGCATTACCTTCACTTTGAAATTTAGGGTATTTTTCCTCTTCAAATTTTATTGTGTCTATCATAAAATGTTAATAAATAAATTTCCACTTTTGTCTTAAAGTAGGTTTGAGAAATTCGAGCTGTTTTAAATTACCGCCATGATCTCTATTATAGATTTTAATCTCCGGTAATTTTTTATCCATAGCTTCTATAATATAAAATAGACTTGTAGAAACTAAATGTAAATCTTTTGCATTTTGTATAACTTTTATCCAATCAAAAAGGGTATAGTCCTCATGAATAAATCCTTCCACTATTTTACCCTTACCTGTTAATAGACTATCTGGCATAAAGGGTGATTTTGAAGCACCGCAAGAATAATTTGTATCTGGCGTACCATACAATCTATGTATAAATGTATAATCTTCATCATCCTTTAATCCCAATACATCATAATATAAAGAATCTTCTTTTTCTTTATTTCTATATATCTTAATACTATCTTGCCAGTTTGAAAAATCTGCCCCGGTGGATATATATTTGCTCTCCATAATAGGCTTAGAGGATCCTTGATCAGCATGAGCTAGAGGAACTAGAATGGTATCCTCACTTATTTTAATAGGTACATTATTTGTATAGTTTTTTAAAAATGAAAAATCATCATAATTAACAAACTGAACATATGGTATTTTAATATAGTCTCTCATCCATAATAATGATGGTATAAGAGGCCATACAATGGTCTTACCATATTTTTCGTAAAGTTGATTAGTTATTTTTAAACAAAATAAAACATCACCTATACCACAACCCTGCTTAATAATAAAATTTTTCATCTTAGCTAAATAAAAACGGATAATTTAAATATATCCAGTCTTCTGGAATTCTATACTCTTCTACTGTTAAAAAGTTACTTTCTATAGCTTCTTTCTTTTCGTTATAGATTTGATCACCATTTTCTTTTATATTGTTAATAATAACTTCTAATTCATCTAAATCATTAAAATAAATTATACCATTAGAATCAAAATAATCATCTACAGCGTTATCACCCCAAAAAATAGGAATGGTCTTAGTTGCAAAACAATCAACAATTTTCTCTGTCCAGTAACCTGGTTGACGACAATTTTCAATAGTCAAAGAATACTTATATTTTAGTAAAGACTCTTCTTTATCCTCTACAGGATTATAACCTCTACCATACACACTTATATCTTCCTTGAATTTAGCTATAGCTTTATGTCTAAGTTGGTGACCTTCCGCAAAATTTTTACCTGAAGCAATGGTAGAAATTTTATTCTCTTTTTGTGTTTCTTCATATTTGTTAATCCAGCATCTACCATGCGGGTAATAAAGGTAGTTTTGGCCTTTACTTAACAAATGTTTATCGAATGTTAAAACAAAATCAAATAATCTATTATTTTTCTCAATCCAATCATAAACTTCACCATGTATAACGCGAGGTTCCAATAACCAAGCTACTTTTCTTTTAACACCAGACGCTTTATATATGTCATCTAAACATAAATCGGTTATAAAACATGTATCACTTACGGGCTTATTTGTAAAGTTCCATTTAACATATTTATTTTTTCCTTTATGACATGATGACGGCTCACCTCCAAAGTTTTTATCTCTAATATTTACTTCTACCATGTTTTTACATATTCTGTTAATTGTTCTTTACTCATATCGCATACTTTATTAAGTTCTTCGTAATTATGGTGATAGTATTCATGCTTATCTTTATCTTTAATTGCTACACCACCTTCTTCATGAGGTAGATGTAATAAAAGCCAATTAGTTTTGTTAGTACCACCGCCATCATCGATGACATCGGAATAACCACGACCGACGCCAGCTACAGTTACACCCAATATACCAGCTCGGGCTATAATCTCATTATCTTCATATCCCCAGCCAATAAAATTTGGATTAAAGCAATTGATCTTTTTAAACATTGCTTTCGATCCGAATAAACAACCACCTACTGCGTTAGTATTACCTACACTATATTTTTGCTTATCATACCATCCTGTCTCAATATTATCCTCTTCTATATGACTTTCTAAAAATTTATATAGTTGTACTCCTTTTTTATCTTTTATTTTTGCTTTCAAAGGGTGCTCTATATATATGGCTGTTCTATTATAGCCGATTATTAACCAATCTTTTTTAGCTATAGCTATACTCTTTATTATACTATCTATACTAACTAAGCAATCAATATCTAAAAAACAGACAATGTCATTGCTAGCTTCCTTAAAACCTAAATTATAACCTTTACATTTATTGTATACATCTTTGTTTTCAAAGAAAATATATTTATCTTCTTTTTTTACTAAGTGTTCTATTCTCTTTTCACTATCGTCTTCTACAAATATAAATTCACTATCAGGTAATACATCCTTATAGTAATTATATACTATATCTAAGTTTACCATTCTATGATCTGTATCTTTTCGGAAATGAACAATAAATGATACTTTATCTTTAGATTTTTTTAATTTAAGATAATCACTTACTTCCTGAAACGGTGTATCTTTTACTAAAATAGGACTTACACCATGTTTTTGTTCGAAATAATTAGCACTCTTTTCGATATTTTTTTGCCAGTCATCTCTAGGTCTAATAGCAGAATTTTTTTCGGAGCATGCTTGCTCTTCTACATAATCTAAACTATTAGCTAAGTCTGGCCACCACCAATAAGGTGTAGTAAATCCTTGTTTTGCTAATTCATATGAATGATCTACATGCTCAAAAGCATTAGTATAAGATTCATCAAATAAGCCTACTTTTTCTAAGCAATTACGGGTATAAAAACATACTGCTCCAACACAATTTTCATTAAGAGCTATTTTAAATTTGTAATAATCTATTACTTTACGTGGTCTAGGAGGCCCTCCACTTACCATTCCCTTATTAGCAGGTCCATGATACGCAAACATAAAATGCTCTATACCAGTTTTTTTATAAGCATTAATATACTGTTCAAATATATTACCTTTAAATTTCATATCATCTTCAACTAAGATAATATAATCACAACCTTTATCTAAAAGAGCTTTAAAAGCTAAATTCTTAGCTTTCCCAACCCCTTCACCGCCTTCTGTACGAATAAATTCAGCTCCTCTTCTTTTAAAAGGCCCTTGATCTCTACTATCATCCACAACAACTAATTCATCATACCACTCATCGTTCAACGATTCAAAGCATACATCAAACATTTTCACTCTATCACAGGTAATAATACCTACACCTATTTTTTCTTTTACATCGTCCATGTCTTAATATATTCCTTTAGTTCTTCTAATGATCTTTCACCTACATACGTACATATACTATGATTAGTTTCATAATATGGATGTTCATTACGCACAGTATTAGGATGAGGTAAGTGCCAAGCTATTGCATCATCATTAAAAATGCGATCAGTTCTACCATTAAACTTTTCAACCCTATAGCCGATTTCGTCGTCTTCATAACCCCAACCTACAAAATTTGGATTGTATCCATTTATTTGTTTATATAACTCTGAGCTATACATTACACATCCACCTTTACTCTCTGGGCTTAGTACTGTTAAATAACCATTTTCAAAATTATTATATCGTTGTTTAGGTTCAGGTTTTTTATCTAAAAATGTATTTATATCTAAATTAGTTTTAAATTTTCTTACTAGCGAATATTTAACATTACAAAATAAGCCATTGTATGGAAAAATATGATCCGCTTCATTATTAATAATTTTATTAGCTCCTTCTAATATAAATTTAGGGTCAATAATAACATCTGTATCACCAGCGATAACAACTTTTCTCTTTGTATGTTTAAATGCCTTATTAAAACTTAAAGTTCTTTTATATATAGAACTATTTTTTAAAAATAAGAACTTAATAAATTCATACTTCTTATTGAGAATAGATAGTTCTGGTTCTGGTTCTTTGTCATCATTTACTATAATAAACTCTAAATTTTTACATGTTGAATTATAATACTCAAGAACTAATTTTAGATTATGTAATCTTTCAGGAATATCGACTCTTAAATGAATTAAAAATGATATATCTTTTAAATCATATTTCATATTTTAATAAAATTTTCTGGGTATAAATCGTTAGTGTTTTTCGGACCAGCTGAACCAAACCATTTTTTAGGAAAGAAATTATAATTACTGTTGCTTAAATATGCTGCCCACCATGAAAATGTACTATTACACCCAATTATATAATCTGCATTCATAATATAAACAAAGTCTTCTAATTCTGAGTTTCCGTTTATATGAGTATACTCTACATCTTTAAATTCTCTACTTACATTTTTTATATCATCCGTTACAATTAATACATTAGAGTTTTTTAAATCTAATTGCTTTAAGCATTTTTTATAATAATCTAGAGATGTAGATGGATGTGTATCATTATTTTCTAAATAATCTCCTCTTCTTACATGTAGTACAACTTTATTTTTTAAAGAACTATACTTTTTGTTAATTTTTATACTAGAGAAATCAAACAAATTTTTTATTTCGTCTTTATATTTTTTAAAGTATTTTTCTGATTGAAAGTAACCATCTAATAATATATCTTTTTGCAAGGGTATTTTATTATAAGCAAAATCTGGTTCAGTATATATATTTGAAGGTATTGTAGTTGTAGATTCTATATTAGAAAATACATTATACTTATAATTTATAGCTTTGTTACCTTGACCTAAATTATGTGGAAGATTATAATTTATACCAAACTCATCATTAACATCTAATGAATGAGAATAACTAGCTGCTATTTGAAATAGCTGATTACCTAAACCTCCTTTTAAATGAGGTACTATCATTTCATACCAAATTTCTTGAAGAGTTCTTTTTCTTTATTTTCGGCATCCAAAGCGCTTTCTTGCTGTAATAATAGAGCCTCTAACTTACCTACATCACTCAAAATAGATGGCTCATCTTCTATTAACATACCATCATTACCAATATACTGATGTACAAGATCAATTCTCTCTTGTGCTGTATGAGGCATTTCTATAACTGCTGGTGAATCACCTTTTGGAAAGAAAATATCTGCTTCGGAGTTTTGAGTATATTGCTGAAAAAAAGAGTTAAAAATATTATCAACTTCTAGTATAAACTTAACATCTGTTTCCCTAAATCCATCATCTTCTACCTTTTGATTAACATCAAACCTACATAGAAATATAATATCTAAAGATCTCATAGATTCTTTCATTAAGGTTATTTGTTTACCAACAAACTCTTTTGTAAAACCTTCTTTCTTTTTCTCGTTACACCATATTGTATATGCTAAGTTATCTAACGGACATCTATCGAAAACCACTTTATCGTCTTTACCATAGCCCATAACTTGATCGACCATAAAGTCTAAAATCTTATTTTGAGTTTCAGTAGTAGTTTCTGTAGAGTGTGTTAAATCTTCTTCTTCTAAGATATCTCTATAAGTTTTTTCTGGTGTTTCATACTGCTTCCATGTATGTAAGAAACTTTTTACCATTGTGGACTTACCACTATTACCTGTACCGGAAAACGCAATTCTCATACTATATATATTA
>Ga0209232_1001250_pt1 | contig 13955 bp, 6 predicted proteins | sample ETNvirenome_2_60_FD_184066 | JGI IMG/M metagenome (GOLD analysis project Ga0209232, IMG submission 184066) | Marine viral communities from the Pacific Ocean - ETNP_2_60 (SPAdes) (version 2) | ecosystem: Environmental > Aquatic > Marine > Oceanic | place: Pacific Ocean | collected 2013-06-22
TAATATATGGAAAATATGCGATGAAGGTGTAAATGATGACACAATCAAACGTGTAACCAGAGTGGTAAATGGTGGCTATAACGGACTAGACCACCGTGTGAAGGAAACAAAGAAGATTTATGAGTGGATATCTTGACACACAGATGCTATTATACACACAGACTTGTTGGAGATAAGTATGGTACTTCCCCTTTTAGGTAGCTTTTTAGGTTCAGCATTTTTACCTGCACTAGCAGGTACGGGGGCAACAGCGATGCTGGCAAACCCCCTTGTAGCAGGGGCTATCGGTTCTGGTCTAGGTAGTTTAGCGCAGGGAGATACTTTTGAAGAGGCTTTAGGCACAGGTATAACAAGTTTTATGGGTGGTAAGTTACTAGGTGGTCTAGCAAAACCTCTAGGTGTAGCTTCATCTGCAACCGCTCGCGCAGCGCCAGAGGGCTTTCAATCTCTAGCAAATGCAATGGGGCAAGACGCTGCCAAAGGTAGTTTAGCTACAAAACTAGCAGTGCCTACAGAGGCAGCAGCAAACATATTCCAAAAAGGTGGCGCACATAAAGTCCTACCTGCTTTACAACAAGCCGCTGGAACAGCAATGGCCAATCCAATGGCGACAGCAGGTCTAGCAGGTGGTACAATGTTTGGAAGCGCCATAAATCAGCAAGGTGATGACGTAACTCCAAGAGCGCCTTTTAAACCAAGAGAAACAGTACCCATTCAACAAAACATAAATACACCTTTTGCAGGGTACAGACCCGGAATGGACCCAGAATTTAACTACGGGTTCCGTAACCCATCCGCTGCAGAACTACAGACGCGATACTTAAATCAGGGCGGTATGGCAGACTATGTAAACCCCACAATGCTATCTAAGGGCGGTATAGCCACCTTCGCCGAAGGTGGAGACGTACCAGAAGAACAAATGGATATGCCTGATGTCAACGAAAAAGACATTATAATCAACGCTGTAAATGCTTTGAAAGGTAACATGCCTAAAGAACAAGCCGCTATAGCACTCGCCATGTTTGTAGAAGAATACGGTGAAGAAGCGTTGGATGACCTCATCGAAGACGTAAAAAATGGTGAGTATGACAATATTACTGGTAAAGCAGAGGGCATGATCAAAGGTGGTGGCGACGGTATGAGTGACTCAGTACCTGCAACCATAGATGGCAAACAAGATTTGTTAGTAAGTAAAGACGAGTACGTAGTAGATGCACCCACCGTAGCTATGATAGGTAACGGCTCTAGCGATGCAGGTGCAAAAAAGTTAGATAACATGCGTGAAGAAGTACGCAAGGCTGCAACAGGTTCACGCATACAACCAAAAGAAATAGACTCTGAAAAAATTATGAGAAGCGCCATATCATGAAAGACGTACAGACAGATCTAATATTTACCCCGTTACCAAAAGATCACGCCAAAGCTGTATGGCCTAATGTAGCAAAAGTGTTGAAGAGATCTGTTGCTACAGCAGAAGGTAAGTACAAAGTAGACGATTTATTAGATTGCATACTAAAAGACGAGTTGGTGCTGTGGGTTGTTTTAGATACTACTAATGATGAAGTTGTAGCAGCCGTAACAACTAGACTTATTGAATACCCACAGGGCAACGCTATGGCCTTAGATTGGGTGGGCGGCACAAGAATGCAAGAATGGTTGCCTATGGCACACCCAGTAATGGTTCGTTATGCCGAAGACCATAACTGCAAGTATTTAGAAGGTTATGGTAGAAAAGCTTGGGGTCGTTGGCTTGGAAAGTATGGATGGAACCCAGACTATATTGCTTGGAAGATGGATTTAGAAAATACAGAACAACGAATTGAACGAGCCGCTGCTACAGATACGATAACATGGACAAGGATGATGAATCATGGGCAAGGGTAATAAACAAGCGCAATCTAGTACGCAGACGCAGATTACTGAGCTACCAGAGTACGCACGTCCGTATGTAGATAACCTACTAAAGCGTACAGAAGCCGAGTCTCTTAATCAGTATCAACCTTTTCAAGGCCAAAGAATAGCTCAGTCTGACGATTTTCAAGACATAGTTGACTCTAGGAATATGGTCAGGGGCGTGGCAAATAGAGGGCTTCCTGAACTAGATGAAGCAATTAGTGGTATGCGAGACATATCACAGCGCGGTCAGTTTACAGGGCAGGTAGCGCAAGACTACATGAACCCTTATATGGAGCAGGTTGTAGACAGGCAGAAGCAGTCTGCAATACGAGACTTTAACCGTATGGGCGCAGCTAGAAACGCTCAAGCTGTAAACGCAGGGGCTTTTGGTGGGTCTAGACAGGCCGTAAACGACTATCTAGCGCAGGAAGGTTTGCAACAACAGTTGGGCGATATAGACGCTGCAGGTAGAGAAGCAGCTTTTAGAGATGCTAGAGCGGGCTTTGACGCAGATAGACAAGTTGGTATGACAGGTCTAGGACAGCTAGCCACTATGGGTGGATCGCGTAGAGCGGGCGACATACAAGCCGCACAACTCCTTGAAGGTATAGGTAAAGCACAGCTTGGCGAACAACAGGCAGGTCTAGATATGAACTATCAAGACTTCTTGACACAACAGAACTTTAACAAAGATCAGTTAGGGTTCTTGTCTAACATACTACAAGGTGTGCCTATACAACCTAACCAACAAATAGCTAACTTTCAAAACTACAATCCAATGCAGCAAGCACTAGGTGCAGGTATAGCAGGGTTGGGTCTTTATCGTGGGATGACGTAATGTTAAATATGGTAGAAGAACAAGAAGCGTTAAAAGATTTTTCAGATCAACAGCTTGTCAAGGAAATACAAAGGCCATCTGGTAACATACGACCTATATCAGTTGTAGGAGAGCTAAACCGTAGAAAGACATCACGACAAAGAGCTGCAGCCGCCGAAGCCGCCAACATCCCAACTGTAGCAGAAGAAGCTGTTGCAGCGGCAGGTATGCCTACGAGCGGGGTAACACAGATGGCACAGGCTATGGCCCCAAAAACAAGCATGACTGAGAACACAGGTATTGCTGCAATGATGCCAAAACAACCTACAAAAATGGCAGGTGGTGGTGTTATAAAAGCTAATACAGGGCTACCGAAATCTGTTGTTTTAAATGGGTTTAAGTATAACGTGTACTCAGACGGACGTGTTGTGCCTGACATGGAGGGACGGCCAACCACACCGCTAGATCCTAACATGACTAACGATAGGAACATTATAACCCAAGCAATAGCCGCTGCTAAGAGAATTCCATCAGCACTTTTGCCGAATACGTTGGACGAAGCTAGAGACCTTATGGCAAATCGCAAAGTAGCGGCAGGAGTGGGTCCAGAAGGAACAAAATTGTCTGGCGAGTCGATGGGTTTGTTTAATTACGGAAACTTAGTAGATGCTGGTTTAATGGATGAAGATCGTCTTAACTTTATAACGAAAGGTTTAATGCCACCGACAGACCCTAAATCAGATCCATACGCTTCAGTTGTAGCAAATGAAACAGATACTGGTGCTTTGACTGGTAAAAGCCTTACTAACATGGTCACTGATGCAATAGACGCATCAACAGTAGAAGAAGATCCTAGCTATTACAAATACATACCGCCAAATTTAAGAGGCGCAGCAGACACAATAAGAAGTGTAGGTGGCGCTATAGCTAACACGCCAGAGGCGATAAGTGCTAAAAAGGAAGAGCTGAGACAGTTACTAAACGATCCCGGTTTAGATGACAGACAAAGAGCTATTCTTGATTCAAAGATTTCAGGATTAGAATTTGTCACAGCCGCAGGACAAACTGTAGATGATGTTGCAGGAGCGATTGTTGGTTTGTATCAAAAGTTTGTAGCCAACCCTGTCTATCAACTTGCTGGAGCGGCGGTAGCACCTGTAGATGCCCTAGCGGGAACGAAGATGTCAGACGCCATGCTTGGGACAGCATATGACATTAGTCAGCGAGGTAACCAAAACATTAAAGAAGGGCTTGTAGGGGGAGATATGGTCGATGCAGTCGGTAATTTGTTTACATCGAACCAACCTGCGAAAAAAGCGCCGTTGATGACTGACGCTCAACAAGCAGCAAATCTAGAAGATCTAAAAACAACACCTGAAGTAGATAAAAAACCTAAACCAGAAAACGACCCTGCGTTAGAAGAACTAAAAAGACTACAAGCTATAGAATCAAAGGCCACTGGCTCTCTAATGGAGTTTCTTAAAGACTTGGAAAAAGACAAAGAGAAAGATGCCATCATGGATCTTGTTAGGTTCGGATCTATTCTTATGAAACCCACTGCTACTATTGGTGAAGGCATTTCCAACGCTGCAATAGGCACACTAGATGCTAAAAAAGAGCGCAAGAAAGATTACAATAAGAATAAGATAGCCATATTAGGCTTGTCAGAGAGAATAGCAGCTCAGAAAGCTGCAGCGGCACGTAGTAACTACTCTTTAGGGTTGCAAGAACAAAGGTTAGGGCTTGCTTTGAGTCAGCAAGAAAGGCTTCTTAAAAAAGCTCAGACTGATCAGTTAGCTCAAAACTTTGAGCTACTGGGTGGAAGCGAAGTATACGAAGAATTGTCAAGGAAGGAAGAACTGACAGGCGACGAAGCACGAAGACTGTCTCAACTGCAAAGTATACTGAACAAGCTGATGCCTAGCCTAGCTAACGCAAAAACTTTAGAAGTAGCAGACAGCGCATAGGGATTGTATTATGGGCGTATACAATTATGTCGATCAACAGACAGGGCAAGCCTATAATTTTAACATAAGAGGTGATACCCCTAGCAACACTGAATTTGCCAGAATAAGACAAGCTCTAGAAAAAGATCGCAAAGATATAAGATCGCAATTAGAAGCAGAGTTCGGTGCAGACCGCATAGCCGAATTTGATGACGGTACTGCTCTGGGTCGCGGGTTTGCTCGTGGTAAAAAACAATTTAAAGAAGCTATCGGTGAAACTCTAGGTACGATTGGTGAGCAAACTGGTCTTGATTTCTTGGAAGATTATGGACTTGGCGTAGAAGAAAATGCTCGTCAAGAACTAAACGAATTACTGCTCCAACAGCCAAGGCGTATGCAATCTACAGACGTAACAGGACTAGGTTCTGGACTTACCTATGCAGGTGAAGTTTTTGGTGAGCAAATACCACAACTTGGCGCAGGTCTTGGCGCGGCGGCTACAACAGCCGTTCTTGCTCCTACAGCTCCGTTCATTGCAGGTGCGGCAGCGGCGGGCGTTGCAACTGCACCTATATTATTTGGTAACAACATACAGAGACAAGAGGATGAAGTTGCTGCAGGTAGAAAAGAAAGTGTTGATGTAGGAGAGGCTCTACTTGCTACGTTTGGCCAAGCAACACTTGAAGGTATATCTGACAGGATCTTGTTAGGTGGTTTATTTACAATACCGGGCAAAAACTTGTTTGCTAGAACCGGAGTCCGTGCAGGAACAGGCGCAACATCAGAAAGCTTAACTGAGGTTGGGCAGCAAATGATGGAACGCGCTCAAGCAGGGTTAGATATTGATAGTGATGATGCTATTGCAGAATACCGTGAAGCAGCCATTGCGGGTGGATTAGTTGGTGGCGGTGTACGATCTACTGTCGGCGCAGTTGGAGACACGGTTGCAGGTGCTAGAGAAGTTACGGAGCAAAGAAAAGAAGCTGAACAAAATTTAGTAAAGCAGCTTGAAGAGGACACCAAACCTACCTTAATTACAGATGAGGCGCTTACAGAACTAGGAGTAGCTAAAAGAGCAGGGGTACGTAAACTTGTAGTAGGTAAAGATGTATCTGATCCAAAAGTACAAACTATACTGAAGAAATACGCCAATAACCCTATGGTGAAGAAAAAAGATCCTAAGATGGGAGAGAAAATTGATAGACTTATCAGAGGAACTACCCCTAGAGCCACAGGAGTTGGAGGAGGCACTGAGGGTGGTAAATCTGGCGTGGCTGGAAGCGGAGGGACTGGAAGTGGAGCTGAAAGTGCCACGAAGTCTGCATCATCTAACGATGGAGCAGTGGGAGATGGTGTGTCAACTACTGATGATACTGCAAACACAACTGGAGCAGAGCCAAATACACTAACTGATAATCAGAAAGAAGTAGCAACTATCCTACGAAAAGCTAGAGAAAGAGAAGTCGCTGGCGAGGCGAGATTAGTAACACAAAAAGAGGCAAAAGTTTTAGCAGAAGCTGGCGTTATTGAAAGCGAAGATACACTGTCGGCAATGTTTAGCACTGCTAAAGTAAGGGGATTACTAGCTGAAGGTCCAGAAAAAGCCTTGTCTCGCGTTAAACCAAAGAAAAAATTAACTTTTAAAGACCTACCCATTCCAGAAACAGACACAGAGACAGCGGCTAGGCTCGCCACCGCAGATGCAGATGTAGGCGCTTTGACTGCAAAGGATACTGTAAGTGAACTTCCCTTTGATCCCGAAGAAGCTGCTGCTGAGATGGTTAGAGCGCAGAGAGAAATGCGAAAACAAGAAGTTAGGGCAGAGGAAGAAGCTAACGAGGGTAGGGGGACTGCATTTTCTTTGGCAGAGAAAAAAGCAATTAAAGATTTTATTGACAATATGCCTGAGTTTGCACCTCTATTTAATGAAAGAACTCCTAAGAAAGTAAGGCGGCAGCTATTGGCAAAACGCGCTGCTAAAGTAAGTGAGATGTATGGATTGGGTGAAGTACCCGGAGTAGTACGCACACAACCAAACATACCCATAACAGGCATAAAGGGCGTTGAAAGATCGAAAGATGTGGTTGTTGAAGACACACCGCAATCTAGGGAACAAGCGGAAAAGGTAAAAGCAGCTATACAAGAAGAAACGAATACTGCTCAACAAGAGAAACAAGCCGAGTTGAACACTCAATTTGAACAGGAGCCAAAAAATAGAGTTGGACAGATATCAAAAGCAGAGACACAAGCCGCTAAAGAATACGACGCAATAGGAGACGGGGAACCCGATACAACAACCGTTGCAGACAAACAAGCTGTCATAGATTTAAAAGAATCTAAAGCTAAAGATCGTAACAAAGCGGCAGAGGCTGCTTATATATTTTTCAATAAAAAGCGCAGACCTGCGGATGCCTTGACAATTATAGGCGCTTTGAAATCACAAGGTACTACGTTTAGCGAAAAGAAAACAGAAGATACGCCCCAAGAAGAATTTTTATACTACAAAGACATGACCAGAGACAATGCTAGACTAGCCTCTGAATGGGTAAAAGAAAACATGTCTAAACAAGCACAAGACATAGTGCTAGATTACGAAGTTGCTTACGGGAAAAGTACAATATCTGCTGCCGCTATTGAGGCTAGAGATAGGGAAATAACGGAACGCAAAGCCGCAGAAAAAGCAGCAACAGGACCAAAACAAGAGCCTACAAAGAAAGACCTACAAGAGTTCGATTTAAAAACTGTTAGAGGTGAGGATACAACACGAGAAATAGCAGAACGCTACAAACAAGGAATGTTTTTAGAAAACGCGGTAGCTTCACTAGAGTTACGCCTCCTACCAGATGCCATACAAGCACTGGAGAACAACAATATCGGATCAGCATTACGCATCCTAGCAGTCACTAGCCCTGTACAGCGTGTACGGCAGATAGCTGCTAGATTTGACAAAATAGTAGGTACTACAAAGGTACAAGTGCTTGACAGTCTTGAACCCATATTAGGACGTGAGTCTACAGGATTCTTTGAACCTGAAACAAACACTGTGTTTATAAATAGAAGTACTGGTATGAATGCTCATACGTTGCTACACGAGATGGGACACGCAGTTACTTCTGCTTCTCTGGCAAACAAGTCTGCACCAACTACAAAACAATTACAGACTATCTTTAACACTGTGCGTGACCAAATCGGCGAAGTGTACGGCACTAGAGATCTAGACGAGTTTGTAGCTGAAGCGCTAAGTAATCCAGAGTTCCAAACTATTTTAGCCCTGACAAAAACAAGTGATGGCAAGGTCTCTTTGTGGAACAAACTTCGCAGTACTTTTAGACAGATCATACGTAAAGTACTTAGACTGCCTCCTGCATCTACTCTTACAGAGGTAGATCGTATAATAGATGCTATGTTAGCACCTGCTCCAGAGTATCGTAATGCTCCAAGAATACCACTAATAAGCGCGACAAAATCAGGTTCAGCTAGGCTACTAAGCAGCGTGGCAAACGTAGTGCCAGAAACAACACAAGATGCTATGGTCAGCTTTACAGACATGGCGTTTAACGAAAACGTTGCACCTGCTGTTAAGAAGTTCTTCCTTAGTTTACTACCCTCAAATATCTTGTCAGACATGGCTAAATCTAGAATACCTTTTGCACCTGAACTAAACATTTTAATAAATGAAATGAGTGGGTTGTTAAGAAACAAAACGGATATGCTAAATTCTTTGGCTAACGAATTGTATAAATGGAAGAAAGCTAACCCCGAACAGTCTAAAATACTAAATAATCTTATACCTCGTAGTACTTTTCTACGTGTTGATCCCTCTGTAGACGTTAGCACTTATAGTAATGATCGTCAGAGAACAGCAGAGCATGCAGATCTACTTGCCTTGTACAATCAGTTAGATCCGCAAGGCCAGAAACTGTATCAACAAATGAGAAATTATTTTCAAGATACCTATAATGATGTGATAAAAGCATTGGAAGCAAGGCTGGAGGCTACTATGCCTGATGGCGAGGCAAGAATAAGCTCTATGAAAAAGCTAACAGAGCTACTGCAAAAAGAGTCAGGTGTCATACGTCCTTACTTTCCACTAACACGTAAAGGTAACTATAGGTTAGTATATACTGGCCCTGATCTATTAAACCCACAGAACAAGGCGGGAGAGCGTTACATAGAGTATTATCCTACGCGTAGAAAAGCAGAGAAAGCTGCGGAGAGGGCGAGTAGGGTGGTAGTTGAGGGCGTTGGCACTAAAGACTTTGAGATTACTACAGCCTCTAGACCTATGGATATAGAAAGAAGCCCTCCACCTAGATTTGTCTTGCAAGTTATAGACGCAGTAAACCTACGTAAGGATAAGTTTACTACCGAGGAAGACTATAAAGATGCGCTGCAATCAGTGATAGACTTGGCACTGGATGCCATGCCCGAACGATCTTTCATGCAGAGCTTTAGACGGCGTGGGGACAAGCGCGGATTCTTAGGAGACATTACACCTACAGGTATGGGTGACATGGATTTCGATGCGTTTACAATGCTAAAAGAAAAAGGGCGTGATCTAAACAGACAGCTAGTACAAATGCAGTACGCCGCTAAGTTAGAAGGTTTTAGAAAGAAGCTAGCAGAGCCTAGAGAAGAGGGATCAAAACAAAGTTATCTTACTGATCCTGAAACTGCCTTGATCGCAGAAAAAATGAACCAGATAGCAAAGTTTGCCCAAGCTCCAAACATACCACGGGTATCGCAAGTGGTTAACAGTCTAGGTTTTGGGTACACTATGGGTCTTAACTTCTCTTCAGCAGCCATAACCTTCTTTGATGTTGGGATGTCTTCTATGCCTGTGCTTGCAGGTAAGCATGGTCTCAGCAATGTGACGAGAGCATATGGTGATGCTGTAAGATTGTTTACTAAAGCTCCTACGAAACGCACGGCTATGGTTCCGGGAGCGGATGGTACGTTAACACCTCAAGAGATAAATATGGGTGTTGCAGGTAAATCTTCAGGTAACTATGGAGACGCGCTACCTAGCGAGATGAAGAAGCTATTTGTAGATAGAGCGATAGACAAGGCCACGTCACAAGGACAGTTTAATCAATCCTTTACACAAGAAGCCTTAGAAGTTGGAAAAGATGCACCGCTTGAGACGTTCAATCGTTACATGAGCTTTATGTTCCATCACTCAGAACGATTTAACAGAGAGACTACGTTCATTGCAGCCTACCTTGCATCCGTAAGAAAAGCGATACAGGACGGCAAAACTTTGGACGCTGACTTGGCAGACAGGTTAGCACAAGAAGCCATAGACGATACTGAGTTTACTCTTGGCGGTACAGCCGCTGCAGGGCGTCCGACCATAGCACAGACTGGTGTTGGCAACGTTCTATTTTTATTTAAACGCTTTGCGGTCAGTAAATATTATATGATGTTACGTTTAGGCCGCGACTCCATGAAAAACATGAACCCTGAAGAAAGAAGAGCGGCACAGAAAGGATTGGCAGGGTTTGTAGGGATGTCAGGCCTTTTGGCAGGTTTAGGTGGTATGCCAATGATGGGTCTCTTTGGCTCACTGTACAACATGTTTGCAGATGATGACGAGGATGACTTTGAAGCAGCTACACGTAAGCTAGTAGGTGAAGGTGTTTACGGTGGATTGGCAAATCAAGTTCTTGGTGTAGACTTAGCAAATCGTATATCTATGAATAGCCTTCTCTATCGAAAACCTCTTATAGAAAAAGATCAAAGCGCTTTTTTCACCTTAATAGAACAGCTTGGTGGCCCTGTCGTAGGCGTTGGTCTGAGTGTGGAGCGTGGTTTGAAAGACATAGCCGATGGCGAAATCGGCAGAGGTATAGAAGCAATGGTTCCAGCCGCTCTTAGAAACGTAATGAAAACTGGACGGTTTGCGGTTGAAGGCGCTACCACACGCAGAGGTGATCCAGTTACAGAAGAAATAAACGCTTACAATTTAGGTATGCAGTTCTTAGGGTTTGCACCTAGTACTTATATACAAGCCTTAGAGTTCAATAAAAACAACCGCCGTAGGCAAGAAGCCATAAACAGTAGACGCACTAAGTTACTACGTAAACGTAATATGGCAAGGCGTGAGGGTGATTTTGAAGAAGTGTTTGCAATAGACGAAGCCATAAGACAATTCAATGCATCGCTACCAGAGGGTGCGTTTAAATCTAGAATAACTAGAGATACTAAAGACCGCTCGTATAGATCTTTTGGTAAGACAACTCGAAAGATACGTGGTGGTATGACTTATACTCCATTCATGGAGCAAAGTTTAGAAGAGTTCGATCAAGGCTTTAACTTGTTTTGAAAAAGAACCCCTACCGGAGCAGCTCACAGTAGGGGTACTCTACATATAGTAGCGTAGTTCTAATGGAGAACAACATCGAGTATCGAGTTGTCATATCTTGTGTATCACATAGTTCTCCATACACGTAAACCTAATTTTTTGTTTTCTATGCAAATTTGCACTTCAAACTCCCATGCTTTCATTTTTGCAACACTTTTTAGCTGTTTTGTGCCTTTTTCTGTGTTTATACATGGTAGAAAGAACGAAGAACCTACATCCATAGCTTCCCAGTTTATTGTAACTCTAAGCCCATCAGGGTTTAGATCGTCAAGTTTCATTACTTTCTGGTTCATCAAACCCCTCAAACCTCATTTGTAGCACGTCCTGCGGAGGCATATTAAAGTCTGTGCCTTTTGTCAGTCGCTTCTTCACACGCTTTGCATTCTTCTTCTGTTTAAGATCATCAACCAGAGACGCATAATTTATCTGCTGATCTGTACACCAATCCTTAAAAGGTTTGATACGCAAGAAAAGTTCTTTAGTATCGGGTTCATACCTAGCCACTAATTGCCCACGCGGTACAGCAGTGACAGGCACTAGTTGATCTAAGCCATTGTCGTGTCTACCCCGTAAATCTTCGGTACTCTCAATTTTAAGTATGTTGTTGTAGTTCTCTGATATGTAGTTACCTAGCGTATCATCCACAGAGGCTCCTATATCATTAACAAACGTGTTCCTACGTATAAGCTCTTTCACTACCCACTTGTACACTTTGCCCACGTCATAGCTAACAAACCCTAGTTTTTTGGCAATCATCAATCCTGCTATTATTACAGCGTTGCCGTTAGACCAAAAACGATTTTCAGGTCCAAGCCCTGCCGCTTCGTCTAGTTTTGTCTTTATGGACTGCACAATCTTACGTGCCTCTTCTTTATTGTTTATCACCCATTGTATGTATTTCGGTCCTATCCAACCGTAGTTTACTTGAATATCCTCGTGAAGGTCTGCTGTAATTCGTGTGTCTTCTGCACCAGATATTAACTTTAAAACTTTTATTTCGAATAGCCTCTGCATCTCTGCTTTCGGCGTAGCTTTGTCACGGCTCAATATCTCCCATGCACTAGTGTTGCCAGAGCTAAGAGCTAGTAGTTTCCAAGGCTTACCACGCACACGCTCTTCGTTACCATTTGCTGACAACCTGTTCTTCTGACGACCCCCAGATACTTGATAAACATACTCAGACATCTCTGAGCTTGTTACGTTGGTCATCTCATCAGATATTAGAGGTAAGCTATGCATGACTTCCCCACGATTCATACGTGAGTTGTGCGTATCTGATTTCTGTAGGGATAGTAGCTCTGGGTTGCCCCACAAGGACATAGCTGCATATTGCGCTGTTGTTTTACCCACACCTGTACCACCAAACAGATGCACTGCCATACTATTCAGACCTGTTAGAGCCATAAGAGGAGATCCAAAACCCACACCAACTACATATTGATGCATCTCAAACCCCTCTCTGTCGTAGAAGTTTAGTAGTTCTATGTTCTTTTCTTCTGATCCTTTCGGTTCAAAGGAGTCCATAAACCCCGCTGTTTTAGAAGAGGGTGGGTTATAGGTTATATCGTCTCCCTCAACAAGTTTTTCTCCTAGTACAAATGCATCCATGTCTTCGTCAACCCAACCAAACTGCCTATGTGCTTCAGATGCTGTTGATGTATGCTGTAGTTCATCTACCCATTTTGTTGTATATGCCATAAGTTTATCCAAGTTTTTGCCCCATGCAGTGACGCCTTCTCGTGCCATACTCTTACGAAACTCCTCTCTAGAAGTTACATGTGTAAGTGGCACAGTAAATTGACGTACACCGTCACGAGGTAAGTGTAAGCGAAACACTAGCGTTTCGCCAAGCTCTTCGTCGTGTAAACGACGAGTTATATAAATGTCGTGGTGGTATATTAATTCTTCTTCTATATCCCCGTCAGCATTGCTGCTACGCAGAAAGACGCCCCCTGCTGTACCTCTAAAGTATGGTTTAGGGAATATAGGTATATCGTATAGCTTGCCTGACACAGGGGCTTCTATAGTGACTTCACCGTCTGCTTCTTTAATACGTTTACCTAATACAATCGGAGATTTTATCTGTTCTCTAAGGGGACATTCATTGCAAACACCTTCGTTTAATTCGTTAAACCTGTCACAAGTATAAGGCCCTTTGATCTCCTCTATCTTTTTGTACATAGACGTTGCGTTGTAATCAGGATGCCTACTAGATATTTTCTCTGCGGCTATAACGCCATCTACACAGAACTTAGCAATAGACAACCCTGCTCTCCATAAAGGTTCACTAACTTCATGCTGCTTGGTAGCTATATACTTTAGCTGATCGCACCCACGCCCTTGCAATGTTTTTTGCATTATAGTTTTAAAAACATTCTCAGAGTTATCCGCATACGCTTCGTACAATGCGTCTGTACCCAGATCAATATTGCTAGTAGGTTTGAAATCAACGCCTAGTTTGTCGATAAATTCTGAAAGAATGACAGGCTTAATAGGTTCTACACCGTACAACATAACAGGCAGAGGGTTGTCATCTTTATAGTTATTCGTATTCGGCACTCTTAATATACGAGCCACGTCAGCCGTTACTGCGGGATCAGCAAGTAAACCCTTTTCGGCACAGGCTTGTTTCAATCGTTCTGCCGCGTCTACCCATTCCTCTGCCGAAACTGCTTCGGTAAGAGGCCAATATACATGAACACCTCGCCCGCTGTTGACCATTGTAGGTTTAGGCAGGGAGAGATCTTTACAGAAGTTACGTAATGCGGCCACCGCGAGCTGTTGTGTAGCGTACTCCTTCGAAGGTCCACAGTCTAGATCAAGAAACAAAGCCCTTAATTCTTGAGCGTTATCACCCTTGCGATTGGTAGGTTCTTTAAATGTACTGAGTGCAAAATATACGTCTAGGCCATCATTGTTATACTTATGTGCC
>Ga0209232_1001251_pt1 | contig 13955 bp, 12 predicted proteins | sample ETNvirenome_2_60_FD_184066 | JGI IMG/M metagenome (GOLD analysis project Ga0209232, IMG submission 184066) | Marine viral communities from the Pacific Ocean - ETNP_2_60 (SPAdes) (version 2) | ecosystem: Environmental > Aquatic > Marine > Oceanic | place: Pacific Ocean | collected 2013-06-22
CTCTACTACTAATTGGTTTTGCGCCTCTAACTGCTGCTAAATCTGATTCGGCTTGAGTAGATGCCTGTTCAGCAGCGCTTTGACGTGCAGTTTCTCGACCAACCGTACTATTAGACTCATTCAATGCGGTTTCTGCCGCTGTAATTTCCTCGGTGTAATGCCCAGTTGAGTTTTTAGCTTCTTCAAGCGCTTCTCTAAGACCTCTAATAGATTTAGTTTCTTTGTCTCTTTCTGCCCTAACCTCTCTCATCGAGTCCATCATGCTCATCACCGCAGGAGCGATTAAAGCCAAGCCCATTCCTCCGCCAAGAAAGTCACCAGCGTCTGTTGCGTAGTTTGGCACAAACCCATGACTCGCGCCTTGAGTCTGCAAGTCTTTCATGCTTTTGCCAGAAGCTCTGTGCATGTTGATTGCGCGGCCAAGAGAACCCTCAAATGCGTTGTATACTCCGATGCCACCACTTGCGGCGAGTCTAGAATCATAACCAACCTTAACTTGACTGCGGGAATAACCAGCGCTCATTTCACGCCCAATAGCCGCGCCCAAAGCAGATTGGGCAAAGTTCGGAACAAGACCATTCGCTTGCAGCCCAGACCCATCGTGTCCCTTAATTTTTTCGTATCGTCCGTTAGGATAAAGCCAACCGCCATCCATAGTTTTACCTTGCAGCCCACTTCTTTCCACTAAATCAGCATGGAACATGGCCATTGGGTCCCAATGAATGTTCATATTGTTATCTCTTACCGCTAGATGTCTTCCACCTGCCCCACGACCCTTGGGGAGTTTTTGCCCTGTTTGATATATTGCGAGATTCGGAACAAACCCATCAGCCATTATTCCTTTTGGACCAAAGTAATTTGTCCAGTCAGATTTAGTAGCGGGGTTTTGGTTCAAAACAGTCATAGCCTGCCTGTATCTTTCTGGGCCAACTAATTTTGAAAGTCCTTGGGTTTTGATGTTATTGGTGAGCATGTGAACCAAGTGGGTGCTGAACGCACTTGCAACATCCACAACTTTTTTAACATCGCGCTTGCTTCGCTCGAACACAGAAAGTTTTAGCTGTAAATGTTTTTGAGTACCCAACTCTCGCGCCAGTTCTTCAGCAATAACAAAGTCACTGCCCTTTTTGGCTCCAGCTTTTGGCAGTCCATACTTTTCAGCAAAGTCTTCTTCGAACTTAACACCAGCCACAGCGCCACTTGTGCTTCCTGGATCGAACTTAGCGCCTACAGCGCCCATAATCTGATAAGACAAACCGTCGAACAAGTGTGGTACTTGATTGAGTAGCGGTGCGTATTTTGGATTAGTTTTCTTGATCTTTCTGGCGTTCATACCGCCAACAGTGAGAGTGCCCGCCCTACCTTCTAAGTCACCGCCAAAAATAAGTGTTTCTCCTTCTGGGCCTCTGATAAGAGTTTTACCACCAATACGTTTGGCGATTTCTTTTTCAGTTAAATGAGTGTCGATTGTTTTTGCTTTGTTATTTGCGTTTACATTGACAAATGCATCACCTAAATCTTCACCACGCAAACCGCTATATTCAAAATTGGGAACAAAACCTAGAGCCATATTGCCGCGATGGGCGTCTTGGGAAAGGCGCGTTTCGAGACCCAGTCTCCTTGCTTTCTTCCGATCCATCGTGCTGATAGACCCTCCCTTGGTTAGATAGTCTAGGTTTTTCTCCTTGTCCACCAATCCAAGCTGTCGTTCATATTGTAGGACTTTTGGGTCGTTTTTGTTTTTCCATATTCCTCTTTTTTTATCTTTCGCTTCCTCAACTTCTTTTCTGAGATAGTCTTTACTAGCGTATCTTAAATCAGGGACTCCAAGCCCTTTCTTTACTAAATCTCTTTGAAACCGCTCATCAACAAACAAGCCCCGCCCGTAAGCGGCTTTTTCGCCACTAGCAATAGCTTTTTCAAATCGTTCTTTCTTTTTACTTAAAGTTGAATTCTCTAATAGCCTTGTCGCTGCTGTTCCATTCACTGTATCACTCGATTCAGCGGCGTCAACCTTTGATAGTCTATAGCTTTTCGCTTGGGTGGCCATAGCCTCCATAGTGTCACCATCAATGACTCTTATTCCCTTGTCCTTATTGAAGTTTGGAATCATTCCTTGGTGATAAGGATTGAATCCATGCGCGGCTTTGAATCTTTGCTCATAATTTTTGCCCGCTTCACTTTCTCTTGGCGGAATAATCGCAGGCTGATCCATACCTGGGAATTGTTTTACTTCTTCAGCTTGATTGTAAGTAACTCTGCCAATGCCTTGAATTTGCATTGTGTCGATCTTGCCTGGCATATAACCGCCCTTTAGAGCGCCCATTACTTCGGCTTGCTCGTTTTTACGATTATAGTTAGGAACAAACCCATTTGAAAATGTGGGTACAAAACCGTCACTACTAGTATCAGAAGCTGAGTCAGAACTACTAGCGTTTATATTTCTTACGGCTTTGAAGTCTGCCGAGCTTAAATTAGCGGACATTTTAGCGGCAAGAACTGAAGATTCACTTAAAGCAACATTTCTATTTTGAACAATTTTTAATATTTCTTGCTCAACCATTTTCAAGCCTTCGGCGCTTGAAGTTGCCGCTTGAATCAAGGAGGGGTTTTTAATCAGCAGGTTTTGAATCAGAGTTTGAACGTCTTTTTGCTGGTTGGCCGTACTGTTTAATCCTGCAAAAGTTTTAACAGCTTCTGAAGAAAACTTAAAGAAACTAAAAGTTAGCTTACCCAAAATACCAGCAATTGCTATCAAAGCTGGACCGCTAAGTACATTACTTAATCCCTGAAGGATACCCTTACCAAAGGTTACGCCTAAATCTCCATCGGCGGCTTTTTCTTCTAATTTTTCAACCGCGCTGTTTACGCTTTCCAAAACGTTTGTTAAGGTTGGCGTAATTGTCATATTAGCAAACGCCGCGCCTACTTTTTGTACGTTTACTAGGGTTTCATTTATTAAAGTAGATAGGGTCTTGTTTAGTAACTCGTTTCTTGCTATGGCTTCGTTTGTTGAGCTTAGAGAGACATTTAAAGCCCTATCGTAAATTGAATACTGCTTGCCCAAATCACCCAATGCGGCTTTCAGTACGTTGATTTGGAAAACACCACCAACAAGCTCGGCGGTAACTGCTTTTGCGCTAGGAGAAAGTTGGTCATATGTATCAGAAAAGTTTTGCAGCACTTGCATTGTGCTTAACATGTTCTGCTGTTGATCTCTGACTACAATACCGAAAGCTTCAAGGTCTGCAATTACTTGAGGTCTTTGCAATCTTGTGAAAATCGTTTTGAGTGAGTTACCAATAACAGAACCGCCACGAGCAGTAACTTGTTGGGCAGTGGTAACAAGCGCGATAAGCTGATCGATGTTTACGTTTGAATCTTGCGCTGAACTACCCACACGACGAATAGCTTCAGCAAGGTCAGCGGAGCTAACAGCAAAAGCCGCATCAACATTTGCCAATTTGTTAACTAACTCAGTAGAGTTAATAACTGTTTTGTTAAAACTGTTTAAGGTGGCAGTAATCGACTCAACAGAGCTTTTAACGTCCAAGCCAGACAAGCGCACAAGAATCATTGCGTCTCTGGTTCGTTTGAGAGTCTCCTCTACAGCTAGACCTTGACGAGCAAATTCAAGAGCAGCTTCGCTAACAGCGTTAAAGGCTTGGCCCGTGCCTTTTGCTATGTTAAATAGTTCGTTTGAAAAACGTTGTAGACCCGTGTTGGTCTCGTTTAAAATTACGTTGATATCAGCAAGGGTTTTTTCCAACTCAACAGCAGCGCCAACACTAGCTGTTATGGCTCGCTGTACATTGTAGATGATTCCCGCTGATGCGCCGAAGGCGATAACACGAGCATTTGAGGCTTCTAAAGACTTGGTGAATTCGTCAGCAGCACCAGTTATTTGCCCCAAGGGCTGCACGTAGTTTTTCGAGAGTAATCCACCGCGAGCGGATATATTCTCGATTCTTCCTATGGCCTTTTTAACGCTTTTTTCGACATTCGCCAGCGAGCGCATGTCTGGACTAAAACGAATAGTGCCTTCTGCTATAGGTCTTTCTGCCATTTCCTTTTACCTGTCTGTAATTACACGAAATTTTACTACTGTCCGTGCAATTTCATGATATCTTCCATACTCATTACACCTCCTTTTTTCACTAATTCATCGTTAAGATCAACTGTTTCCCCTATATCTTCAACAGCAGATACCCCAAGAGCTTCCAAATCTTCCTTGGTAGCGCCTACGATGGTGCTGGCTTCGCCAGATTTACCGTTTTCTTTCAATACTTCTTCCTTATTTTGCTCGATATCATGCTGCTCTGTTAGCTTGTCTGGGTCGTCCATCATCTCGTTTGTGATTGGATTTTTCATATCTTGCATGATTTGCTTGTAATACCGCCCATAAGAGAAAAGATCAGCCTGATGATAAGTCAGATCAATCACTGGCTTACCAAAGTAAATAAACGGATTGTCTTTGCAGAGGTAAAAATTATTGAGAAAAAAGTGAGACAATGCGATTCTTTTTATTGAGCCTTGCTCAAAGCGTTTCGTCGATTTGTTAAAATGCGTGACTATATCTCCTAAGTCGCTTTCAGATACTTCATCAAATTCTTCCTCGGAAAAAAGAGGGGTTTTAAAGTCTCTGTCTTTATACAGTGAGAGGTAAATGTAGTAATCGTTAACTTTTTTGTCTGAATAGCTTTCTGAAGTTAAACCAACTAAGTCATTTTTTTCCATTAACATTTTTTGCAGCTTGTCTATTTCTTTATCTATTGACTCTTGAACTCTTTTCCTTTCTGATTTGAGGGCCATTTTCTTTTTGGTGTCCTCCATCTTAGATATGAAATCTCGACTGGATTTCATGTCTCTTTCGTTTTTATCACTCCAAAGCTTTTCCGCGATCAAATCTTCTACTCTTTGGGCTTCTGTTGGTAGCCCTCTTTCTTCAGCTTTTCTTTTGTATTTTAACTTTTTAACATCAAGCTGCTCTGTGTCGTGCTGTGTAAGATGCTTAACAATCACTTCCCCATATTTTGAAGAGTAAAAATAAGAACTGCCACGAACTATTTCTCCGTATACAAGTCTCAATTCTTCTTTTGGTACTATATGTTCCATGAGAAAAAAAGCCCCATGAAGGGGCTAAGAGCTATCTACCCGATGTGCTTATGGCTAGTCAGCTTTGGCTTCATCTTTGGGCGTGCTGCTCTTTTTTTTGGGTGTGGGGGTTTCTTTCACTTTGGGTGATTCTTTTTTGGGCTCTTCCTTTGCTTCTTCAGCTTGTTCGGCTTCTTCAGCTTGTTCGGCTTTTTCTGTTTCAAGCAAAAGCTGCTTAAATTCGTCTTCGCTATTGACCTTGCCAACATACCAAAAGCTTACGTAATATAAAAGCTTTGACAATAGCTCTTCATAAAACTCGTCAGTAGACTCTTCTAAATCGTCATATATAGCTAGTTTTTCTTCGTAAGTATCTCCAGCAAATACTGGCGTGAGCTTGTCTTCGTCATCAGAGAAATACCCCAAGTGTAAAGTCCACCAAAGAATCGTTTTGTTTCTGGCCCTGTTTTCAGCGGTCTGCTCAAACAAAGATGATTGAGCCATTTCAAAATCAGTTAGCTCTTTTTTAATTACCGCTAAATCTTGCTGTATAGTCCTGAGCTTTTCTTCTTGGGTTTTAGTTCTTTTTTTCTCGCCTAATTGAACGAGTCTATCGTTCTCTAGCTGAATATCATAGAGCTTTAGATAAAGATCGGCGTATTTGCTTTTCTCGTTTTCGGAAAGGATGCCCCCATCGTTAGAAAATCTTTTAGAGAGAAGAGCACGAGTTAACAACCCCGCTTTAATGCCTTCAGATAAACGCACACCATAGAATAACTCCGCTTCATCGAAAAGAGAGCGGTTAGGCTTTCTAAGCACTATTTTTTGAGACTTAACGACTTCGACATCTTTAGTCACCGTGACTGTTTCGCCTTTTTCGTTTTTAGAAGACTGTTCCTTAGTTTCCTTGGTAGTCCTTTTGATTCTGAAATCAAATAGTTTTTTCATATTATTTAAACCTTATATCCAAATCCTTTAAGCAATCTTCAATTTCTCTGATCGCGTCATTTCCGTGATCCAGCACTCTTTTCCTACAGCGCTGAAAGTCCTCATCTGATATATCATATCCTTGGGATTTTAAATCTTCTAAAATAAAAAGAAAATTTTTATACAAGTGAGTAACTTTCCTAGATATCTGGAAGCTAACGTAATCTTGAAGTTTTCGCTCCAATCCTTTTCTGTCTAAATTAGACATAACTAACCTTTTTCCTTATCTATTTTTACACAAATAAATAAAAAAAGACCCCCATTTCTGGGGGTCATGGAAATAATCTATAAAGACTATTAGATAATACCACTCATGAAGAAGCCGATGTCGTTCTGGGAAGGACCACCGACCTGAGCAGAGAAGTTGAGCGTCACACTCTTGTTGTCACCAATCGCAGAGGAGAACTCTTCACTATCGAGTTTCGCTTTCTTGATGTGGTAGTCAACGTGAATGTTGGTGTTATTCGTTGGGTCTTTGAGACGCACGAACAAGTCATAGTTTGCATCCGCGTTAATCATGTCGGCCAAGTTACCTGTGGTCAACTCACCAACGTTAGCTTCCACGGAAGCTGTGATTGTAACGGGGAAGTCAATTTCACGAGCAAACGCGAACTTACTTCCGAGCTTCTCAAGAGGAGTACGGCCCAAGTCAAAGCTAATGTTGTAGCTCTGAATCTTGGCGTCACTCACGAGAACACCCATTTCGTCAAACGAAGTTCCGCCATAGGCTTGAGCAGTGTCAACAATGTCAACTGTGACTTGACCTGGTCTTAGCACCGTGGTTGCGTTGTTCGCTGCCGTAGACACACCAACGGGCAACACAACACTATAGTCTGTGTGAGGAGTACCGTCTGTTGGGTTAACAGAAGGAATCTTGAAGCCAGAAGCTCCAGAGTTAATCACCATGTTAAGAGCTTCCACGTTAACCGTAGCGGTTGGGAAGTTACCCACGGAACCTTCAGCGGTATACGAAGTAATAAACCCGTTACCAATACCAATTGTGCTTTGAGCCAAATGACCAGCGCCTGGCTCGGTGAATGTATCTGAGTCAGGGTGAACACCAATACTTTTTTCGTCAGCACCCTCTTTAACTGTTTTAATAAAATAGTTTTTCTCGTCCGAAGTCTTGTTCAAAATACCAGAAATACAAGAAATGTAGTCTGAATGATCTGAATCTAAAACTGTAAACCCAAGACCAGATTCGTTATACAAGTTGGCAACGAGATACGAGAAATCAAGCGACACAGTAGGAGCGCTCAAAATAACTCTGTCGATAGAAGCCAACTCACCGAATTGGTTAACGTCTTGACGTTCTAGGTTAAAACTGTAGTTTGCGCTTTGAACTCTCTGAATCTGCTTGATGGCCGACTGCCCGTGGGCAATGTTACATCCTTTTTGATTCGCAGAAGTATCGGTTGGACCGACATAAAGCGCCTCTGATTGATAAATTACTCTATTTCTAGCCATAGTGATTATTCCCTATTGTTGATTATTACATATATTTTTTAAGTTTGAGAACATATTTTACGATCTCGGAGTCCTGATATCGCTTATTTCAAGGTCAATTATCATACTGAAAACATCTGGATTTATGTTGGTTTTTTGCGTATAAGTGATGCCTCCGATTTTGCTCGTATAAACGTTATCAATAAATACACCAGTGGTCGATACATTGTCGGGTGAATTTTTATTTGTTAGCCCAGTATAGTTGTACTGAACGTTGTTTTTGTAATCCCCCAAAGCATTAAAAGGCATATTAGCCTCTGGAACTAGCGGGATAAAAGTCCTTACTTTATCTCTTAAAATCGAGCCTACAGCGTCAATTTTGTACTGATCGTCAGACAAAACTATTACTCTAATATCGGTTTCCGTCTGATCTTCCCCGCCGAAAGCCAAGGGCTCGTTCCTGCTTCCGTTGTTTTTGATGAAAATAGCTGGATATGTCATCGTGCTAGGCGGCAAGCCAGCGGCAGTCAAGTCTGTTTTATTTCTGACCGTAAATTGAGTCTCAAATAGCAGTTTTTCTTCTAAATCGTTAGTTATGTAAGTATTGAAGTCTTTTACTGCAAAATCACCGCTAAGAGTAGTGTTTGGGTTTGAAACTGCGTTGGAAAAATAAACCTGACCTTGTTCGTAATTAATATTAGCAAAATTTGACGCACCCCTAACTGTCAAAGAGTTGTTTAGGGTAACAGTATTAATTATGTCTGCATTATGAATATTTTTGATAGACTCGTCAGCGACAAACTGCCTAAATGGGGAGCCGTATGTATGATAACCGTTGTAAAGGCTATCGACATCATAGAAAAAAGAACTCGTATTAGTAAACGCTTTACCTTTACTGAGTATTGTGTGGTCAAGCCACAGCAACGCGCTGGACATTACGACATTATCATATTGAGCTTGCATTAGTTTGTTGCCCTTTTTCTAAATTTTGTTAGTATGCTTGACATGTACCTTATCGGCTTAAAAGTCATGGCTCTGAGTCTATTGTCAGCCTGTAAGCCATACCCGCTTCGGCTTCCAGATAACTGACCTGATCTAGAATGTAAATAATAACCTAACCCAGATATGCCTCTCTCTACGCCCCTCAACCAACTTCTTCCCTCGTATGGCGACGGAGCTAAAGTTTCCATTTGATCAAGAGTTGGAATCTGCATTCTAAAAGTAAATTCAACAGAGCTTGATCTTTTTACAAATTTTGAGCTTTTAAATACTCTTGGTGTTTTAATTAAAAAATCTCTTAAAGTATCAATCGGGTCCGACCCTTGATTAAAACCTATGTAACTAAATAAATTACCATAACCACCCAAAGTGCCCGACAAGTTTTCTGATCTAGGGCCAGCCTCAATTTCAGACGTAACTGGGTGAGAGTTAAATTCTGCTATGGTTTCTTTCTGCGCTTGCTCTAACCTGTCTTGAGCTATTCTAAAAGCTTGCTCCCTGAGAGACTTGGCTCCCATAGATTTAATTGTAGCTTTTTTAATTCTTGTAGCGTATATTTTAGCCATTAAGTAGTAGCCTTTAGGTAAAATATGTAAAATTTTGTTCCTAGATAGTCTTGCACTTTGTCGTCTGTTACCTTGTTGAAGGTTTGACCATCTACTTCTATTTTTTCTACTTTGCCGCCTTTAATGTAGTCAGCAGCTTCTTTTTGCACTTTGATTTTAACTGTTCCAGACTCTAAAGTTCCTACTTCTGTGGAGCTTTCTAGCTGTTGATTGTTGTAGTTGACTATGGCAAAGAAGCTCTTCTTTTGGGTTATGTAAGAAATGTTGCCATTTTCAGCAGCATCTCCATATCCATGAAGAGCATTGTTTTGTATGTCGGTAACTGATTTTATTGGTTCTCTATGAACAATTATCTCTCTTTTGAACGTGTCAAAATGATCTTCCAAAACTTTGGAAAACTCAGCTTTAGTAGAGTTTGAAATTAGACTTGCCATTTTTAATAATCAGTGCTTTTATCAAGTCTGTTGTAATTGGCGTTAGGCTGCTCAAAGCCTTCAACAGTATCGTCTCCGACTACTTGAATTGGTTTAGATTTAAGCATCTTGTAATTAGCTACTAAGCTGTTATAATCTTCCATTTCTTGCTTTTTCAAGCTTAAAAATAATTGACTTGTTTGATTTCGATTTATTTTCCTAACCGAAGCCCCATCAGAAGTCACCTCAACAATTGGGTCAATTGCCGCTGCCCCAAGAGTGCTCCTTATCTTCAGGTCGTAATAGTGCATCGTGTACAGCTTTTTAAGAATTGATTTTTCTTCTAAGCCTGGGTCTGGTGAAATTTCTAAGGTATTATCGTCTATCGCATAGCATTGATTGATCGTATTATTGAGCGTGCCGACATTTACACGTATCCAAAAAGCAATCTGAGGGATTGATACTTCTTCTGGTTGGCCTAGCTCACGGAAGATTTCGTCTGCTATGTCTACGATTTTCATTACTAGTTAATTACACAGGTTTTGAGTCTTTGTTTTTTGGTTTTTTTGGGCGCTTTTGGTCTTCTAATATCAGTTCTATCCAAAATTCTAGGTTTTCGCTGTCCATTTCATAGCCTTTTCCGAGGTATTTTTTGAGTCTTTTCATCTTATTGGTAAAATGACCCGCGCCTTTGCTTTGGGCTATACCTGTATAATACAGTTTTCTTTCTGCATAATGCTCGAAAAAATCGGGATGATGAAAGAATTTACGATTTTTGTCTATAGCCACGCACAGTATTGTATAATCGTATTTATCAAAGACTTCTTCTGGATTTTCGCCAAGGAATGTCAAATCAATCTCTATCCCATCCCACTCTAATTTTGTACCCAGAGGGTATTTCTGAATGACTTTAGCTCCTTGAACTTTCGCTTTAGAAACAGCTTTCTCCTGTTCTCTTTGTGAGGGGAAATATATGTCTATATCCCTAGGCTTTCTGCCGTCAAGCGTGTCCAGTACAGCCCCACCAGATATCCAGCAGTACGAATTGAATCTGCTTAAAAGCTCGAAATGGATGCTGTCAAGATTTTCTTTTGCTAAGTTCATGGTATAATTTTTTTAAATAATTCGGTTGGAGTCTCGTATGCTCTGTTTAAATATGCGTGAAGAAATTTCTTGATTCGGAGCTCATCTACGGGGGCATTTATGAATTGTTTAGAATTTTTTATATCTTCAACATTCTTACACTCATAAGTCGATGCGGAGTAGTCTACTCTTCCTAATGTTACAACTGGCTTGAGATGAATTAGAGCTTCAAAACCTGCTCCTGAATTAATTGTCACAACAGCTTTAGACAGGGGTAAAAGCTCGTGAATAGATATGTCTGAAACAATTGATACATTGTTAAACATTGGAAGATTAATTAAGTTATTAACTACAGAGTTTTGGTCTTGATTTTCGCATGGATGAGGTTTGTAGATGATAGGGATATCAAATTTATCCATTACAGAAAGAGCCGTAAGTATGGTATTTAAATAGCCTGTCGGAATATCCTTTCTTTTAGGGGGCTCTCTCATTGTTCCCATACTCATATTTTTTGGTGCTAGAAAATTGCTAAAATTTATAACTGAATCTCCAGCTACCTGTCCGAGCACCAATATAAAAGGACCACTTTTAAAGCCTGCAAAAGTCGGCTGCTCGTATTTACTCAAATTCTTTTTTACAAATTTGTTAAACAGACGCTCATGCATTGCCAAAGCGTCTTCATTGGAAACTTCATTAATTTTTAACAAGCTGTGATCTTTAGCTATAGAGCTTGCTCCAGAATATCCGTTTCTATCACAAAACACCCATCCTTCAATTGGGGAACGCATTACACACCATACGTTGTCGCAAACCCCATCAAGAAACTCGAATCTAGGCTTCATTATCGGAACCTCACGGTTTCCGTGCATTACAGCACATACAATATTATCTGGCGATGGCTTTGTTTTGCCGAATCCGTCTCCCCATTCTTTTATTATATTATAATCTTTAAAATTGTTTTGAATTGATTTACAAATTGATTCTGGATAATGAGAATTCCTTTGATTAATAGCAGCTAATATGATGTTTTTTTTACTCATTAGCTGGGAATTGAAATGTTAACTGCTGCTGGTCAAGATACTTTGAGTATTTTAAATACTCTGGATGTTCAAAAAGTCGGCTAATCGCTTTCTCTGATATCTCTCCGTTCTCTCTGTAATAATTGAACCCTTTATTTTTGCTGACATTTAGCCTCTCTCTAGGTACGTGCTCTTCACCAAATGATTTAAGCAGAAAGTCTCCGAAATTTTCGTTGTTAAATTCTGCTACATAATCTAGCAAGTGAATGTAATTCGGTAATTTCCAAAGCCTGTCGAAATCTTTGTTGCCAACTGCGTATTCAAAAATTTGTTCTAAGTTTTTTGGAGCGGGTGAAGCAGATAATTGAATATTATTTTCTTTAGACCAATGATATAAAGAGCATAATAATTCTTCTGGTCTCCGTAAAAACGTGAACATAAACCAGTTTTTTTCTTTAAATTTTTTAACAGTGTCAATCGACCATTCTACGTGGTGGTTTGAAGTATAGGCGTATTCATGATCTGTTTCCGCTATTGAGGTTAACTCTTCTTCGGTCCAATCTCTATCTTTTACGCCAAAGGGGTTAAGGTTTTTATGCCAAGATAAATATTTTTTATACGGCCTAAAAATTCTATCTTTCATATACTCATTAATATAAACTCCCGCCGTTTTACCGTAATGAACAAATGCTACCTTCTTTGGCCCGCCCATTCTAACGTAATAATTATACAAGTCTGGATGGTCTTTCCTCATGATGTCTACGCCGATAGTTTTTATATCTTCGTTCAACTCTTTCAGCTTGTCGGGGCGATTCCTATCAACTCCATCCGATATGTGAAAATGTAGGCTTTTTACTTTTTTTGGTATCTCATCTCTTCTCCAAAAACCTACGTTATGCTCTCTTGAAAAGGTTTGTATATCTTGCCTGTCTGGGATTCTATTCATACCCTCTTGCTCGAAAAAGATAGAGTCATTTAAATAAATGTGTCTCCAGAAATTAGGGAACCCTTTGGAAGCGCAAAATACGTAACCAGCGTTGTAAAACCCATTCTCAAAACCATGAGAGCTATATCGTTTCGGGAAATAATGAGGGGATAGAGCTACTTTATCTTGAAAATATTCTTGCAAATTATCCAATACAATAATGTCGGAATCAAGAAAAAAAGTATTTTCGTGGACTTCTAGCGCGAAATCCATCACTTCCATCTTCTTTAAAATTTCCGCAGGACGATGAACGTTATTAGCTATGCATTCATGATCCTTAAAAAATTTTTCTTCAATCTTCTCAAGGTCTTCTTTTTCAGCCGTTAGCTTAAAGAATAAGTTATGATGTAAGCTCTCTTGCGTTAGAAATGTTCTGGAAGCTTTATCGCAAATTACATACACTGGCTGCGTATGAAATTTTCTAAGGCTTTTGATCATCATGGCGGCTTCTCTTTTTATATTGCTGGTAGTTACGAAACAGAAGCTTTCTATCTTGTGGTATATTCTAGGCTCTTCTACAGCGAAGCTTTTTTGAGTAAAAAAATTTGGGTTCGTTACTTCATGTTTTACGCCATGAATTGAGTTCTGTAGGACAGAGATATTTTTAGGCTCGAACAGTCCTCCTCCTAGGTCTCTCAAGCCAATTTCTTGGTCTTCTATTTTTAGTCTTGGGATTGCCATTCTGGACCACTTAAAATCTGTAAAATTTCTTGATGAGAATGCTCTGGTAAGCCAACAGAGTCTTGTGTTATGTTAAATATAAAATCTGGCTGCTCTCCCCCGTACTTCACAAAAAACTTTTCCCCGTTCAAAGAGTATCTTAGGGTCTCAGGGCTATTTTCTTCGAGCGTAGAGAAGTCAACATACTCAAGGTATTTAGTTTCTATAATAACGTAATTCATGCTGTATAAGTTGCCCCATAAACCCTAGTATTGTTTATAACATGGCTAGCTAAAAAGTTTTGTCTTAGTTGAGAGTTTTTTAAAGCAGCTTCGTAAACGTGTACATGACCAAGTTTAATTGTGCCCCCAGAATAAGTTGATGTGCCGCCGTCTCTTCCAATCTGAAAATCAGAGTCCATCGTACCGTCTGAGTCATCAATGGATGAAGAACCGACAAAAGACCCGTTTACAAAAAAATTAAAAACATTACTTCCAGCGTAAACAAACGATATATAATACCAAGTGTCATCGGCAAAAGTATAATCAAATTCTACTGGAGTTTGACTACCCACGGTTAATCTAGCTTTATTAGCAGTCCCTCCAGATTGGCTAATGATTAGCTTCATTACGTTTGAGCTACTATACTCCACAGAAAAGGCTACATGCACAACACCACTATCATTTTTAAACCATTGACACAG
>Ga0209232_1001252_pt1 | contig 13952 bp, 27 predicted proteins | sample ETNvirenome_2_60_FD_184066 | JGI IMG/M metagenome (GOLD analysis project Ga0209232, IMG submission 184066) | Marine viral communities from the Pacific Ocean - ETNP_2_60 (SPAdes) (version 2) | ecosystem: Environmental > Aquatic > Marine > Oceanic | place: Pacific Ocean | collected 2013-06-22
TACCAATACCACCAGAGTTAGTGCCCTATCAAATAGTTCCATTAGATCCTGTGCCTGATTGTAGATTGGAAATGGGTATTGAATTGATATATCCACAGGCAATTATGAATATGCCAGAACCACAGAAAGAAGAAACCCTACAGATCATTTACCAACGAGTAGCATTTGAAATATCAAATCCTGAGAAGTCTGCTGGATTATTTCAGATAGATGGTAGGATGTATCATTTAGTCAGAATACCTTATACAGGTGCTTCTACAAGATTTTGGGGGTGGGAATGATTGGATTTTTAGCATTTATGGCTATCACATGTCTCGTGCTTTGTATTTATTTAATGACATCGCAGGATTAGTTATGAACAATTGGGATAAAGTAGAGAAAAGAAAAAGAGTAGCAACTGATCAAGATATTTTCTTTGAAAACCTAAAAAGTGCTTGCTTTGTAACCATTGGTTTAGTATATTTATACTTTCTATTCATACATAAAGGATAACAAATGAACTTAGGATATGCTTGTATTAATATGCAGTTGAGCTACCCACAACAATATGGTGGTCAAGAGAAGGGTGTTCCACCTATCACTACTGGTAGATCAATGATCAAACGAACCTTTGAATCTAAGGGTTTGGATTACGCTAGTGAATTGACATTGGCTAATTGTAAAGACTTAGATAGAATCATCGATTGGAATATACTCAATGGTTTCAATTTCTTTCGTATCACATCAGGTCTAGCACCTTGGAAGACAGAGTATGATTGGTCAGACATGAAGGACATCGAGGAGATAAAGATATATCTACATTCTGCTGGTGTCAAGGCTAAAACACACAACCTTAGAATCACAACTCATCCAGGTCCTTTCAATGTATTGACATCACCACATGAACATGTTGTTCAGAACTGTATCAAGGATTTGACAATACATGGAGATGTTATGGATATGATGGGTTTGAGTCGCACACCATATAACAAGATCAATATACACATCGGTGGTGCTTATGGAGATAAACCAGCAGCCATGAAAAGGTTTTGTAAGAACTTTGAGTTATTGCCTGAGTCAGTGAAGTCTCGACTTACTGTTGAGAATGATGATAAGGCTAGTATGTATTCAGTTAAGGAGTTATATCATGGAGTATACAGTAGAATTGGCTTGCCCATCGTGTTTGACTACCATCACCATAGGTTCTGTGATGGTGGGCTTAGTGAGCAAGAAGCTTTGGAGTTGGCTATCTCAACATGGCCATCAGGTATTACACCAGCTACACACTATAGTGAGTCTCGTAGTAAGGAGCAACTTGATGAATCTATAAGACCACAGGCACATTCAGACTATGTTTACGATAAGATCAATACTTATGGTAACGAGATAGACATTATGGTTGAGGCTAAACGTAAGGAGTTGGCTGTTGCTAGGTATCTTGAACTACATGGTTAGTATGATAAAAAATGTAATAATGCTTTGGATGTATAAGAGACATCTGAAAAAACGAATCAATAAAAACAACTTCGGAAGGAGAGAAGAATGGTGAAATTTCTAAAAGTAATTGATGATCTTATCATCGCTATATTAGGTAAATCCTTAGTGGAAAAACGTAGTGGTGAAGATAGAAGAGTGAAGAAACCACGTAAGAGAAAACACGAGAAAAGAATAGCTGGTAGATCATCAGATAGGAGACAGTAATGGACATAGGAACATTAAATATGCTCGGATATGGAGAGGTGTTTGAAATATCATTATGGTTAGCAGTAATGTATGCTGGTAAGGGTTTCATTGATGAGTATTTCAATAGGAGATTAAAATAATGTTAGATAGTTTATTAGCTGGTGTGATGTTATTCAGTTCCTTTGCGGTTAGGACACCAAATGTGCAACCTAATCCTGATGATTACGAAGTCAGTGTTGGTGTTAGTCACCCAGCTTATTATTTCAATCGTCAATGGGAACGAGAACTTGGTGGGAAATATATCGATGATTTATTTTGGGTAAAGATAGATAACAATGTTTACTTCAAGCCAGAATATATGAACAAAGAGAGTAAATCTGTAAAATATCTAAAACTTGACTCACGGTATGTTATCAAAGGAGTTAGTGTAGGAGCAACTACACGTTCTGTCAATGATGATCTAAAGTTATATGAAACATTTGCTTCAATTGGTTGGAACACAAAGAAAACCTATTGGGAAAAGGTGGATGTTGAATTTACTTTTGATGGATACGCTCCACCTGAAAGTGATCTTGAGTATGAGAATAAGTTCAAGTTCAGTTGGAAACTTACAGAGAAAGTTAGATTGTATAATTTAGGTGAAATATCTAAACTAAAAGGAACTCAGTTCTACAAGGCTAAAATAGGTGTAGAGCTGTCTTTATAGATATTTATATACATGAACTATGGAGAATTAACAATGAGTATATGGGCAAATGAAAGAACAGAGATAGCAACTTGGCTATCTGGTTATCTAAATATGGTCAAAACATGGGTGGATAAAATTCTTGATAATGAACATTACGAAGTTGATAAGAATAAAATTATCGGTTTGATTGACGAATGGATTCTTTGGCTAGAAGAAACCAAGTTAAAGATAATGAAAATGAAGGATGTCGATCCCGAAGAAAATGCTTGACAATAATAATAAAACATCAGTAAATTCAATCCTAATAAATAAGGAGTAAATTATGAATAGGTTATTTTTAATCGGATTATTTTTAATGGGGTGTTCAAATATATTTGAACCCGAGTCCGATTGTGGTGAGTGTGGATTAGAAATCTATGCTGTGAATTTAACTGAAGTGTCAAGTGATGTTTATAAAATGGAATACAACTCTGATTTGGCTCAAACCTACACCATGCTAGGTGCTACAACTGAGTGTGGGTGGTCTCAACATCTACGTTGGGATACAAATTACAAATACAGAATTGGTGGTCAAGATATAAATCTTGTTAATACAGGTTCTATGACTGGTGATGATGGAGATGCTAATGTTATGTTTGCTGTATGGGAGCCGTTTATTGGTTATACGGTAAAAGTTTATTGTGGATACGAGGCTGAGTGTGGTGTTCAGTTTATAGATTCACTTAGCATAATGGTCGTAGATGAGGAGTAAAAATGAAATTTGTGTTAGTAAATAAATATGATGAAATAGTTTCGAGAGTTGATCTAGGTGAGGTTGGTGTAAATGGAGCAAAAACTTATTTCAAGGGTATGAAGAAAATGCCTGAGGATAAGGATTTTGATAAGTTGTGGAAGGTGATGACAGAAGAACAATATGATAATCAATTCAAAGCCACATTACAAAATCAAAGGAAATACGAATGGTGGAAGGAAGAAGAGTCATACTTGGACGTTGAGAAATCATAAATAAATGACATTTTGTCATATTAAATATTTAGGTATAGTTATTGTATATTATATAGTGAGACCATCGCCTAATGGGATGGTAAAGTTAGTTCATAAGAATAACACAGGAGAATACAATGACTAAAGTCACATTACACAGAAATCCCTTTATTGATAGGGATCAGTTTTTAACACCTTTTGATAAAATATTCGATGCCATGTTTGAGGAACAATTTCCCGAAGTGGTTGAGAAAGTCGGAGTCACACCATATCAAGGATCTGCCTATCCTAAAGTAAATGTATATGAGTATGACGACAAAGTCGGTATCGTTGCGGAGATACCTGGACTCTCTAAGAAACAAATCAATGTAGAAGTAGAAGATGGAGTGCTCACCATCTCAGGCGACAAGCATAGCGTATGGGACGATACGAAAGCCAAGATACTACGTAGAGAGTTGAAGCAATCTTCGTTCAAACGATCATTCACATTAGGAGAGTTACTTGATGGTGATAAAGTATCTGCTAATTTCAAGGATGGAGTCCTATCTATTGAAATTCCTAAGAGTGTGCCAGAGAAACCCAAAAGACATTCAGTGAAGATTGGATGAAAAAAATCATCTATGTAGGAGATGATGGTTACATGGTTCTCGGAACGGTGTCGGCTTCAACAGAGTTTTCCAACGATGAGTTGAAACAACAGTATGGTTTAGCCGACACCATACTGAGAAATAATGATCAGTTATATATCTGTTCAAAAATAATTGAAGCAGAATGGGAAGAAATTGCTTGACTCGTATAGTTATATATATGTATATTAGGTATGACTATGAGAACAAAATACAAACAACAACCAGAGTATAAAGAAAAAGGAGTTCGTTATATGATGTGTCAACAAGGATGCTGTTATATCAGCGTAGGAGATACTGCAACTGCGGTTAGATGTAGTAGGGAAGTTAATTATGTTATGGCTAAAATGTTTCCTGAAAAGAATAAACCACAACGAGTTAAAACAGGTCGTCCTGCTGGATGGCATTGGATGGCTGAGTTCGTAGATAAAGATGGAACGGTTTACCACAGAGGAAAGGAACAACCTAAGTTGAAAGGAACGTTATCACCTACTGAGGTTAAACCTAAGAAGAAAACTAAACGTAGATCACAAGAGGAGATTCTATTGGCTCGTCAGGCTGAGAAGAAAGCTGCTCTTAAAAAAGAATTTAAAAAACAAAAGGACTTTTTGAATCACAAGCTAGGAGAGTAAAATGGGTAAGCAAGTAAAGAAGCATGGGTATAGTTGTAAGTTGGTTAGGGTTGTCGATGGTGACACTTGTGACGCTATGATTGATTTAGGTTTTGATGTTTGGGTAAAGAATAGAATCAGATTCTATGGTGTGGATACCTGGGAATCTAGAACAAGAGACTTAGAAGAAAAAGCCAAAGGGTTGGAAGCAAAAGCTTATGTGAAAGACCTATTGGAAAATTCAGATGAGGGGAAGTTCAGTATAATATCTCACGGTAGAGGAAAATATGGTCGAGTCCTTGGTGAGTTATTTGTTAAAGGTCATGAGAAATCAGTAAATGAACTGTTAAAGGAGAATGGACATGCCTATGAATACCACGGAGAAAAGAAGAAAATCTTCGGGTCCTGACGAGGTATCGTTATTGGAGTTGAAAAAAAGAGTGGGAGCACCACGTTTAATTTTTAGGAAAAGAAAATGAGTGAATTAGAAGAATCTGTCGTGCGGAGTCAGGCTATTCTGATGTTGGTTAGAAATCATGAGAAAGAACATGTTATAAAACGAGTTCTGAAAAGATTTATGAGATGTATAAAGAGAAAATAAATGCCCAATAAAGCAGCTAAAATACGAAAACAACAGAGATTCAAAAAGAATAAGGAACTACAGCAGAAGGGACGAACTCGAAAACAATATCAAAAAAAACTTAGAAGTCAAAAAAATAACACTTGACTTTGAGTTCAAAACATACTAAATTATCACTAAATCTAAGAGGTTATTATGTCAAAGAAGAAGAAAGGTCAGTTTGATCACTACAAGAAGTGGACAACTGATGAAGGTTATATATTCGTAGCAGAAACCAAAGAAGATGCCATAGAGTATCTGAAACATATGGAACATGCTAATCTAGGTAAGTTGCGAGAGGTTAAAGATAGTGAGTAAATATTACTACGAAAGAAGTAGTATACTCGAATCCAAGATCAACATCACTTACCACGAACTCTTTATCAAAACAGATGAAGAACTTGATGCATGGATTGAAGAGGTTCGACAGTATATTATAGAGGATTGGGATGAACGTGGCACACCACCAATGGTCGGTCAATCAATAGAAGATATCAAGAAGGGTTTTAGAAAACTACGAGAGTATGATATTCATGGTTTCATTGAGAAAGATGATGATGGTAATGAGAATATCATCAAGAACTTCAACAAGTTTGCCAATGGTGTGAATCAGTTCTTTCCAACCATGTTGAAGACTAGGATTGGTGACATGGGTGATGTTGGACTTAACTCTATCTATGACAGAATCAAAGAGGATGTGAACAAGGATTTATTCTACAAAGCCATGCGTAGGGGACTTCGTAGAGATTCCATGTATACTTTCAGTAAGTCTATATCTCAGAGCAGAAAAGAAAACGACCAAGGCAAGTTACCTTATTGGGATGGTGAGTCTGCTCTAGAGTGGTTACAATATTATAATGACAATCCATTGAAGTTCAATAAGATGAAGATATGGATTGCTAAATCACACCAATCTAAATACTTCAAGTCTTATGTAACCATTACTGCTGATGAGATACGAGAGGCTCATTCTAAGGGATTGATTGCTGATGAGATGTTGACTAACATTTGGTGTCCTACATTGAAACAGAAATTATCTTTGGATGATCTAACTGATGAAGTATTTACCAAAGGTGGTAATAAGAAAGATAATGTGTTTATGATAAGATACTATCAGTTATCAACTAGGTTGTTTCCTAAAGCATTTCAGATATTTAGATTGAGTTTGAACTCACAACCAGCAGTTAACTTTCCACCACTTACTGCCAGACTTCTGTATGAGAAGTTTACTGATCACATCGAACAAGACGAACCATTGAATATCTATGATCCTAGTAGTGGTTGGGGTGGTAGGATACTTGGTGCTATGTCATCTAAGAAATCAATACATTATATTGGCACAGATCCTAATACAGATAATTGGATAGATGAGATAGATAAGTCCAGGTATGAGTATGTTGCTGACTTCTTCAATAACGAAGCGCTGGAAACCAATCCATTTTGGGAAGAGAAGAAGAATACATATCATTACTTTCAGATAGGCTCTGAACACGTTGGTGATCATCCTGACTTCCAACAGTATAAAGGTAAGTTAGATATGGTGTTTACATCACCACCTTACTTTGATCGTGAACAATACTCTGAGGATGAGGAACAATCATTCAAGTCTTATCCAATGTATTCAGATTGGAGAGATAACTTCTTACGACCTACGTTGACAAATGCGTATGAGAGTTTGAGAAATGACAGATATTTACTATGGAATATTGCTGACATTAAGATAGGTAAGAGCACTTTTCATCCATTGGAACAAGATAGTATTGACATCATTGAATCTCTTGGTGGTAAATACGAGGGTAAGTTAAAGATGTTGATGGCATCTATGATTGGAGTCGATCAATCAAATGTAAAGAATTGTGTGTCAGTTGATGGTAGCCTTAGTAAGTATGAACCAATATTCATATTCAAAAAACCATGAATCATGCTACAATAGATAACTTAGATGAGATAATGGATGTGTTCAAACAATACAAAGACATCTTTCCACACATCAGATCAGACAAGATACAGAGAATGATAGAAAGCAAAAATGTTGTTTGGGAAGAAAAGGTGTTGATCACTTACAATCATTATCAAAGAAAACAACGAGTTGGAAAATACGAAGCACAAAAAGGTGATTGTATCCTACATCAGATTGCTGCTAAGAATCAAGGCGATGGTAGTGGTAAAAGAGTATTTGAGAACTTTATGAAGTTCAATACTAATAGGGATATCGTGTTGTCAGTTAGAGCGGCTAATGATAGAGCTATATCGTTTTATAAGAAATATGGATTTATTAAAGTTAGTGATATCACATGGGGTAAGGATAGACAAGTAAAAGGTGAGGTTTACCTGTTGGAACAAAAACCATTATTTAGATACAAGGAAAATAACTTTGAAGAAATTATCAGTTATTCAAGAACTACCAATTAATCCAGTAGATTATAATTTTGCTGGTGTGTTGGATTACATAGATAACACCAAGTTCAGTAGAGTCAAGACAAAGTATAGTAAAGGTGATGACTGGACTGCCATATCTTTGCGAGGTTATGGTTCGGGACCCTTAGATATACTGAAACCTAATGTATTGAAGAGTGGAGTGGATGAGCAATCAACGCTACAAGATACAACACTAATGGACACGATGGGTTTCAAAGTTATTCGTGATGTTATGGGGATGATACCAGCAGAGTTTGAGCGTGTAAGATTGATGAAGATAAAAGCCAATTCTAGCATTGGTAAACATTCGGATAAAATCGATAAGGACTTTGGACTAGAAGATGGTAATATAGTTAGAATACATGTTCCTATCAGAACCAATGACCAGGTAGAGTTTTATCTGTGGGAAAAGAAAGAAAAATTAACCAACTATTTACAAGTTGGACACTTTTATTATGTAGATGTCAGAGCGCCTCATGCTGTAACAAACAATAGTGATGTGGATAGAATACACCTGGTTATGGATGTATATGTCAATCGAGGGATTAGAGAATTACTTGAGTTGCCAACTTTTTGGTAAAAACACTTGACAAGTTTAATATTTCTTTGTATATTCTTATATGAATAATAAAGGAAATATAATGAATATAGAATTAAATAAAGTATATGAGTTTGACTTAACTGGTAAGATGTCTTTTGGTGATATATCAATTGATAGATTGTATGATTTTTTCAAAGATGGTAGGAATGCGTCTTTTATGTTAGAAGAACAGTTAACACATTGGTTTACTGATTTAACACGAGTTGAGGGAAATAAAGATCATGATCACTTCGATTCTAATGGTGTCTTATATGATGCTAAGAATTTTACTAAGGGTGGGTTGAGATTTATGCCATCAAATCAAATGGGCGCTGGTAGAAAATTTAATGAGACTATTGCTCACGAAAAAGCTGATAAGTTAATTTACATCTGTTGTGATATTGTTGATTTTCCTAAAGTAAGAGTAGTGTTTAAATCTGGTAAAGAATTAGTTAAATCATATCCTAAGTGTTCTGTTCCTAGAAAAGATAGAGAGGTTTTATTTGGGTAAAAAGAAAGATTATGGTTTAGACCAATTCTATACTAATTCAGATATAGCAAAAAAATGTATTGATACTATTGATGTTTCTAAATATGATATCGTAGTAGAACCATCTGCGGGTATGGGTGCATTTTACAATCAAATAAATCACAAACATAAAATTGGTGTTGATTTAGAACCAAAATGTGATGGTGTTATAAAACACGATTTCTTAAAATGGAATTTAAATGAGTTTCCAACATACAAAGTGTTAACAATCGGTAACCCACCATTTGGTAGACAAGGTAGTTCAGCGATGAAGTTTATAAAACACGCTTCAATATTCTCTACTACCATAGCATTTATATTACCACGAGGCTTTAAAAAAAGATCAGTATATGATAGAGTTCCATTAAATTTTTGGGAAGTTAATCAAATGGATATACCTAAAAATTCTTTTACATACAATGAAAAACCATTTGATGTTCCGTGTGTGTGGATTGAATATCAAAAACAAGGTAAATCAAGGACTAAGGAAAAGAAATTAACACCAACTACATTTGAATTTACTACACAAGAAAATGCTAATGTTAGTATTCGTAGAGTTGGTGTGAATGCGGGAAAAACATTTCCACATACAGAAGTTTCTATACCATCTCATTATTTTGTTAAAGTTAACAATATAGATGAGTTTGTCAATAAAGTAAATGATATAAAATTTAGTGATGATGATACCACAGGACCTAGAAGTATATCTAGAAATGAACTAATAAGAAGAATTGATGGATTATAATATTTTTGCTTGACTTTTACATAAATAATGTTTAGATTAGTTAAATTTAATGAGGTTATAAATGAAAGAACTAACACCAGAACAGATACAGCATAATTGGGGTAATTTACGACAATTGATTGATGTTAACTTCACTGAAGAAAGATTAGAGAAGTTAAACAAGATGTATGACTACTTTGAAGAGAGAATGATATTGGCACCAGCCAGTGGTAAGGAACACTACCATAACTGCCATGTCGGTGGTTATGTGGAGCATATACTTCACATCACATTGTTTTCCTTACAGATCAAAGAGATGTGGGAGAAGAATGGTGCGACCATTGATTTCACAGAAGAAGAGCTGGTATTCTCTGCTCTACATCACGACCTGGGTAAGGTTGGTGATTTGGCTGAGGATTACTACAAGGTGCAAGACAACTCTTGGTTCGTAAAGAACAGAGGTGAGTATTATACACATAATGATAACCTTAACTACATGACCGTAACTGATAGAGCTTTATGGCTGTTACAGCACTTCGGTATCAAAATGTCAGAGAAAGAGTATATCGGACTCAGATTGACAGACGGCATGTATGAGGAAGCAAATAAGAGTTATTACGTGAGTTATTCGCCTGGTAGGTCGTTGAAAACCAATATTGCCTTCATCTTACACCAGGCAGATATGATGGCTACCAAGATAGAGTTTGACGAATGGAAACGTGGATACACGGTCAAAGTCGAAGAGAAGAAGGAAGTGGTTGAGAAGAAGACCGAACAATCAAAGAAAGCCAACCAGGCATTTAAGGAGTTATTTGGTGAGTAATATTTGGAAAGAATCAATGGGAGAGGCAGAAGTAATGAGTGCTGCTGCTAAGGTAGGTCAGGCTTCAAAGGTACATGGAACTAAATTAGAAAATTGGTTGTATGATGATGTGCAAGGTATTATAAGAGGATTTAGAGGCTATGGTCTTTACAATCCAAATAAACAAACACAAATACCATCACAGCAAAGACAATATTTCGATGTCAACGGTGGACCTGTAACATCTGATGCGATTTGTTTTAATCAACCACAAGATCCTCCTGCTTTCGCAATAGAGTCAAAAGGAACTTGTAATGAAAATATGTATGGGATATGGGCAGTTGCTCAAGTATATACTAGAAGAAATATACCATATATTTTAGTTACAAAGGATACACACTCGGTCTTCAAAACAGGCGACAGTAAATATCTAAAATTTTTACAAGGCTTAGATATTAAGATATTCATAAACAATCATCAGAATTATGATGATACTAACGAGATTGTTCATTTTTGGGAAGATTATAACTTTAGTGAAATGGTAAGACCTTATAGTGAGTTTCAACATTATATTGCTAATCTTGTGGCTAAACATCATAAACAGTATAAAGTTGAAAACAAATTCTTTTCATGGACAAAAGAATGTATCTAGAATACTTCGATAAGTTCAAAGGTCAAGAGCCTTATCTTCACATCGATGAAACCGAATGGTCTCATATCAAAGAGACATTCGAGAAAGATGATGTAAAAGAGAGTCTAGCAAAGGTCGCTATGACTTATCCGATGCCCACAATGGAGATATCCGATGATGACTTTCGTAAGGATTATGGAAAACTCAAAGGAACATGGTATCACGACATTCTAACAGAAGGTGAGTGGTTTGCTCGCTCAGAAGAGGGATATGAATATCCTTTGGAATATCAAGGCTCACAGTTTTATTTCAGAAGAAATAATGTAGGGAACAAAGCCAGTAATTATTACCAACAAGAGAATCGCTGGTCGGTAGATGGTTCAGTAAGTCCAGGACCTAAACGAACTTGGGAAAACGAGAAGTTCATGACATCATTGATGGGTTCAGCATATTCACTGAAAATGCCAAAAATAGATAGATCAGTATTAAGAACCATGATCGGACTACGTAAGTATATCTGTAGTCAATTCAAACCTAATGTGGCTAAAGCGCTGTATGATTACTTTGATTCCACTAATATATTAGATTTTTCTGCTGGCTGGGGTGATCGCCTAGCTGGTTTTTACGCTAGCACCAAAACTGAATTATACGTGGGTATAGATCCAAGAAAAGAAAACCATCCTATTTACAGAGAACAGGCTAATAGATACGACTCCATGGTTAGTAAGTTTTGGGAGATCAACAAGAAAAGTGAATTTCTATGTGAAGCTGCTGAAGAAGCCGACCTTGAAAGATATGAAGATACATTTGACACGATATTCACATCACCACCTTATTTTAACGTAGAGCGATATAGTCACGATGACACACAGAGTTGGGTTAGATACAAGGATATTGACAGTTGGAATAGACATTTTATGTTCAAGACGATTGAAAATATATTACCTACGTTAAAATCTGGTGGAAAACTATGTATTAATATATCAGATGTTTATTCACCATCTGCTGGTAAGAAAGCTTGGTCAAAGATTTGTGACCCGATGAATGAATACTTGGATGAATTTAAAGATATGGAATACATAGGTTGCATTGGAATGGAGATGGCTAAACGACCTAATAGTGGTGGAGCTGGAACTGCCAAGGATAAGAATCAATATACTGATAGATCATTGGAGTTGGTAGAGGAAACCAAAGATAAAAGATTTTGTGAACCAATTTGGACATGGGAGAAAAAATGAGTAAAGCCAATAGTAATTTTGACCATTTGATTAAAGACAAACACGGAGATAAAGAGGTAAAAGGCACTTATTATACTATTCATGAATTAGCAGAGAGAGTGATAGAGTTAGAAAAAATGTCACATGAGCCACAAAACTATCGTGAGAAATGTGAAGAGATGGAAGAAAGAATTGATAAATTAGAAGCTGTTATAGATAACTTCATGAATAATTGGGGACCTGAAGTTCAAGAGGCAAGGTCAAGACGAGATGAGGTTTGGGATGAAATGGTCAGAGTAGTTTCAATACAAAAAAAACATCAACAACCAAAACCAGGATATGACATACATGGTAATAAATGGCGATCTGATGAAACAAATGAGGAAAATCATTAATGAGTAAATACAACAAACCAATGGATAGGGATTATTTCAAAAAGAAAGATAATCCAAAGTGGGATGCCAAAAGAAAACTCACTGAGTGTTGTGAACAACCAATAGACCATGAAGTGTTAAATGTATTCAAGAAAGATGATTGGGAGCAGATTGAGGAACATGTGAGACAACAACTTCATGATTATTCACATGCTGAAACCATCACAGCAAAATCTTGTGATGTGTGTGGTAGGTTATTAGGATATGAAACTGTATTAAATGAAACCGCCTGGAAACCTGGTTATTTAAGAAAGTGATGTGGATGATCTACTTCTAAAGAAACTGAAATCTGAATATCAGTATTTAAAAACCGAAAAAGAGTATCAAGAGCAAATATTCAATAAAGCTCAATCTGAGTTCAAGGACTATTTTAACCCAAAATTAGGTATACAAGAACCAAAACCACAGAAGAAACAACCTAAGAGGAAACCAAAGATACGAACCAAGAGGTTGAACCGACTATACAAGAAATTAGCACAAAAGATACATCCTGACAAGAAAACAGGTGATAAAGACGATTTTGCCGACCTAAAGAAGAGTGTGGATGATAACGATGTAGAAAAGATAATAGACTTGGCTACTGATTATGGAATCGACATAAATGAGGATATCGATAGTGTGGATTTCTATGAGAATAGAATAGACGAATTAAAAGGTAAGATAGAGCATTTCAGTAAAACAGTTGTGATGCAGTGGTGGAACATGAACGAGGCTGATAGAAAAAAGTATGAAAGTACATTTATCAAGGTTTTACGAGATGGTTAGTCATACTTATTTATATGACACCAGGTCCTATATGGGAATTGGTTATACTGATTTTGAAGGTGATTTTCATAATATATTTGGCAAAACTATGGTGGGATAATTCATGAATGCTGCAGATAGAAAAGAGTTCGATCTAATACACAATAAGATCGATAATATAACAAAGTCTATTGAGGACTTGAAACAAGAAATGTCAATGGCTCATGGTAAAACCGATGAGTCACTTAGGTTTTTGAAAGAAAATTTATTCAATCCACATGAAGGGTTATGGACAGAAACAAAACAAAACACACAATTCAGAGAAAACACCACAAAGTGGAGAAGTATGATTGGTGTAGGTTTTGTTGCTCTATTGGTTGAGAAAGTGTGGTCAATGTTTACAGGAGGTTAGTATGAATAATCCATTAACAAAGTTATATCAATGGCAAATCAATAGTGGACAGTTAGACGGATGGACATCGTATCATCTGGCGGCTGGTCTGTTTATTGCTAAGGTTGCTCAGTGGCTCGGTGCTACCGATCTATGGGCAGTTCTTTGGGTGTTAATAATTGGTGTGGCTTGGGAAATCTTCGAGGTTTATATCGAGGGTATGGAAGAAACCTATGGCACACGTAAGAAATGGGCTTGGAACACAGCAGCCGACATCATCGTAGAGGTCGGA
>Ga0209232_1001253_pt1 | contig 13948 bp, 8 predicted proteins | sample ETNvirenome_2_60_FD_184066 | JGI IMG/M metagenome (GOLD analysis project Ga0209232, IMG submission 184066) | Marine viral communities from the Pacific Ocean - ETNP_2_60 (SPAdes) (version 2) | ecosystem: Environmental > Aquatic > Marine > Oceanic | place: Pacific Ocean | collected 2013-06-22
GTAATAAATAATCGTACATACTATCTTGGTCAAACTTTTACGAGTGGTATTTCTAATCCTGAGGTCAAAGCGCATTCGGGAAACATCATTTACGTTGACAACCGACCAGCCATAACTCGATCAGCGAGTCAAAAGGAAGACATAAAAGTTATTTTGCAGTTCTAAAGAATTATGCCCCAACAAACGAACCTCAACGTAGCTCCATACTTTGATGATTTTGATGCAGCTAATGATTACCACAAGGTATTATTCAAACCAGGATATCCTGTTCAGGCAAGAGAGTTAACAACTCTGCAGTCTATACTGCAAAATCAGATTGAAAAGTTTGGGCAGCACTTCTTTAAAGAGGGTGCAAAAGTAATACCAGGAAATATTGGATATAGTCAATTATATTACTGCGTACAGTTAGAAAACACATATCAGGGTGTTCCAGTATCGGCATATGCTGATCAGTTGGTTGGGACAAAAATCACTGGGCAGACTTCTGGGGTAACTGCTTTTGTTGATAGTGTCCTGTTGCCTGAGGATTCTGAAAGAGGTAATTTAACACTTTATATTAATTATCTTACATCAAGCACGGGAAATAATTCTACACAAACTTTTTTTGACGGAGAATTATTGACATGTAATGAAGTAGTAACTTCTGGATTACTTGGAAATACTACAATTGCTGCAGGGTCACCTCTTGCATCTACTTTAACTAACGCAGCTGCTGCGACTGGATCTTCTTTCCAGATTGAAAACGGTATTTATTTTATTCGTGGAAATTTTGTAAATGTTGATAGAGAAAATCTTCTTCTTGATCAGTACGGAACGACTCCAAGTTATAGAATTGGTTTGTTTGTTAACGAGGAGATCGTTAACGCAGATTTAGACGAAACCCTTAACGACAATTCTCAGGGATTTAATAACTATGCAGCACCGGGTGCTGATAGACTTAGAATCTCTACAAGTCTTTTTAAGAAACCTCTTGATGATTTTAACGATGATAACTTTATTTTACTTGCTACAGTAATTAACGGGGTTCTTCAAACTCAAAAGAAAGCAAAAAAGAATTACGGTGGAGTATTTTATGATGACCTCACCGATGTTCTTGCAAGAAGAACGTTTGATGAATCAGGACATTATTTTGTAAAACCGTTTGATATCACTGTAGTTAACTCTTTGAATGATGGACTTGGAAACGGAGGTATATTTGAAACAGGACAGTTTACTCCTAGTGGAACAACTCCAACAGATGATCTAGCTCTTTATAAAATTGCTCCTGGAAAGGCATACGTCAAAGGATATGAGATCGAAACTTTAAGTGCAAAGTATCTTGATGTAGATAAACCAAGAACAACCAAAACTATTGAAAATCAAAATATTGTTTACAATACTGGTCCAACATTAAAAATAAACAGAGTATTCAGATCACCAACAGTTGGATTTGGAACTTATGTTGTAAGTCTTAGAGATCAAAGGGTTGGATCTAATCAACAAACAGCTCCTGGAAATGAAATTGGAGTTGCCAGAGTCTATGACTTTAAATTGGAGTCTGGATCATATGATGCTGCAAATGGAAATGTCAATCAGTGGAATCTTGCACTATATGATGTTCAAACTAATGTAGAGATTGCTGTAAACCAGTCAACAACACTTTCAGTACCTACATTTGTAAAAGGTGCAAATAGTGGCGCAACTGGATTCTTAAGACATGCAGTTTCTGCTGGAACTGCAGTTACTGTTTACGAAACTGAAGGATCGTTCATTCCCTTTGAGAAACTCATCTTTAATGGTATTGAAGATGGTAGAGTTGCTGTTGCTATCACAGAACATGGTATCGCTGATGTTAAATCTGTCTACGGAATGGATGGATATGAAGGAACTTCCACAATCGTTGGTATCAATACATTTAGTGCAGACGTAATTCAGTCCACTAAGTTTAGTGCAGGTATTGCTACTGTTAGTGCTTTGTCTGGTGGTATCAGTACGGTTACTGCTAAGAATACAGATTTCCCTGGAACTCTTGTAAAAGAAAACGATCTGATTGAATATACTGATACTACAGCAGGGCTCAGAAATGATCCTATTGTCGCAAGAGTTGTAGGTGTTGCAACAACAACTATTACCGTAGCTGCAGTAACTGATGTTGTTGGTGTTGCTAGTGCATTTTTACCAGCAGCGACTTTAGACGTAACAGATTTAAAAGTTCTTAAAACAGACCTTGCTTCTGTTTCTGATGCTTCTCTCTATACACCACTAGCAAAGGCAAATGTTTCTAATGTTGACATTTCAGAAGCAACATTAGTAATTAGAAAAACTTTTAGTGTTGATATTGCTAGCAATCAACTCTCTGCACAAGTAGTAGCAGGAGCTAATGAAACCTTCTTGCAATTTGATGAGGAAAGATATCTGTTGACAAGATCTGATGGATCTACAGAGGTTCTCACTGGAGACAAGTTTGATATTGGTGCAGACGGCAAAACCTTACAAATTCGCAATTTAGGTACAGATGATACTGGTGCAACTTTAATTGCAACTCTTAACAAGACAAGTCCAAAAGCAAAAGTTAAGATTAAGAATAGAGTTAATTCTATTATTGTCGATAAATCTAAATTAGCAGGATCTGGTATTGGATCTACAACTTTAAATAATGGACTTACTTATGGAAACTATCCGTTTGGAACCAGAGTTGAAGACGAAGTTATTTCTTTAAACTTCCCTGATATTATTGAAATTCATGGAATCTATGAATCTGCAGATACATCTGCAGCTTCTGCACCAAACATGACTTTGCAGTCAATTAATAGTGCATCGACAACCACAACAGAATTATTGGTTGGCGAACAAATTGTCGGTCAAACGAGTGGTGCAAGAGCAATTGTATCTGAAAAACTTAATGACTCTACAATTACATTCATTAGTAAAACAGAAACTGTTTTTGTTGAAGGAGAAACTGTAGAAGCACAGGAATCAAATATTGGTGCTGTAGTCTCTAGTATAGGTTCTCCAAGTTTTAATATTTCCCCAAACTATACTTTTAGAACTGGTCAAGAGGAAACCTTCTATGATCATGGTCGTCTTAGAAGAAAGAAGGATAAATCATCTCCAGCAAAACAACTGAAGATATATTTCTCCAGCGCATCTTTTGACACCACAGATACTGGTGATGTTGTAACAGTCAATTCCTATAATAATTTTGATTATAGTGATGAAATTAGAAATGTTGATATTTACAGAAACTCTGATATTATCGACATCAGACCAAGAGTTGCTGAATACACGGTGGCTGCTGATGTAAGATCACCTCTCGAATTCTTTGGAAGATCTTTTGAAACTTCTGGTCAGACTGCTGCAAATACTTTGGCATCTGATGAGACCATTATCATGGACTATTCTTATTATCAAGGAAGAATTGATAGAGTGTATTTGTCTAAGGATGGCCGTTTCCAAATTATTTACGGAACCCCATCAGATAGTCCTCAAAGACCAGAACCAATTAATGATGCGATTGAACTCTGTACGGTAACTCTTCCTCCATATCTTTATAATCCTGGAGATGCAAAACTAGCATTCTTGGACTATAAGAGATATCAGATGAAAGATATCAAAAAACTTGAAGATAGAATCAAGAGTCTTGAATATTATACAACTTTATCTTTACTTGAGAAGGAGACCGCAAACTTCTTTATTCCTGATGCAGAAGGATTAAACAGATTTAAGTCTGGATTCTTTGTTGATAATTTTAATGACTTCTCAGCACAAGAAGACTCTATTGATATTAATAATGCTATTGATAGAAAATATAATGAGTTAAGACCTAGACACTACACAAACTCCGTGGATATGATCTTCGGACCAGTAGTTGATACTGATGCAACGGATGATGTCAACTTTGCTGCTATTGAGGGCAATAATGTAAGAAAGCAAAATGATGTTGTAACTCTTGATTATTCGGAAGTAGAATACATTAGTCAAACATTTGCTACTAGAACCGAAAGTGTCACTCCTTTCTTGATTAGTTTCTGGAATGGAACTCTTGAACTTACTCCATCAACTGATAACTGGGTTGATACTGCAAGAATTGAAGCTAAAATTATTGAAACTGAAGGTAATTATGCAGAGACCTTCAATAATCTTGCAGCAAATGGCACGATTGATCCTCAGACAGGATTTGGACCTATTGTTTGGGATTCCTGGGAAACCAATTGGACTGGTATTGAAGTTGTAGAGTCATCTAGAACAAGAGTTATTCAAAATGGTCCTGACACCATTCATCGTCAGGGTCCAGGTGGTAGAAGTAGAACTAGCACAAGGACAAGAACTGTAACTGACCAAGTTATTGAAGAACAAATCAGATCAACTAGAGAGTTTGGAACCGTTTCTAGAAATGGTGTTAGAACTATCGTTACCGAACAGTTTGATCGGGAATCTGTAGGAGATAGAGTTGTCAGTAGAGATCTCATTCCATTTATGAGATCTAGAAACGTTGAGTTTGTTTCTAAGAAAGTTAAACCACTCACAAGACTTTATGCTTTCTTTGACAGTGTTGATATTTCAAAGTATTGCGTACCAAAACTGCTAGAAATCTCCATGACATCTGGAACTTTCCAGGTAGGAGAAACCGTTGTTGGTGAAATGCTTAGAACTGGTCTTGCAGAGACTTTACGTCCAAGCGCAACACCATCTATCAGATTTAGAGTTGCACAGTCTAATCATAGAGAGGGTCCTTATGATTCTCCGACTAAAACATACCCACAAAATCCGTACTCTAATATTGATCTAGCATCAACATATTCTTCAACTGCTACAATTCTGAATGTTGATACTGCATCACTCTCTTCAGAAGCAAGAGGAGACTTCTTTGGATATGTTGAAGAGGGAATGGTTCTTAGAGGAAGAACAAGTGGTGCATTAGCTACGGTAACTAATGTAAGACTTGTTTCAGATCTCTCTGCAACTTTAATTGGAAGTTACTTTATTCCAGATAGCAATAACGTAAATCATCCAAGATTTGAATGTGGAACTAAAACTTTTACTCTCACTAATGATATTGATAACAATCAAGATGATGCAACAACAATTGCTGAAGAATCATTTAGTGCATCTGGAACTCTTGAAACAGTTCAGGAAAATATTATTTCTGTTAGAAATGCAAGAGTTGAATTGAAAAATGAGTTCCAGAGCAGAAACGTTAACAGAGATCTTGGAACTGAAGTTTTAAGTTCTGAGGTTGTTTCTTCAAGAACTAGAACTCAGACAATTATTACTTGGTATGATCCACTTGCACAATCTTTCTTAGTCGAAGATGAAACTGGTGTATTTGTAACTAGTTGTGATGTTTTCTTTAGATCTAAAGATGACATGGACATTCCTGTTGTCTTTCAGTTAAGATCTATGATAAATGGATTACCCTCTCCAAGAGTTCTTCCATTCTCTGAAATTGTATTAGATCCAGATGATGTTATTACTTCTTCTGATGGATCTATCGCAACAAACGTTCAGTTTAAGGCTCCTGTCTATTTGGAGGGAGGAACTGAATATGCAATTTGTTTAGCATCTAACTCCACTAAGTACAGTGTTTATATCTCTAGAGTTGGTGAAAACGATCTGTTGACAGATACCTTTATTTCTAACCAACCATATCTTGGATCGCTATTTAAGTCACAAAACGCTTCTACATGGGAACCAAGTCAGTGGGAAGATCTTAAATTTACCATGTACAGAGCAGACTTTATTGAAAATGGGTCTGTTGAATTCTATAGTCCTGAACTGACGGAAGGAAATAGACAGATTCCTACACTCCTTCCTGATCCAATTAGTCTCAATTCTAGACAGATTAGAGTTGGTCTTGGAACCACCGTGGCTGACTCTGGATATGAAATTGGTAACACTTTCTATCAACTGGGCACAAACGCCACAGGAGACCTTGTAGGCACTGCTGGATCTGCTACAGGCAACCTTTCGATCACTAATGCTGGTCTTGGCCTTACACCTGCTGATGGAAGTTTTACCTTTGCTGGTGTAAATCTTGTAACTCTCACCGGTAGCGGTAGAGGAGCAACGGCAGAGATTAGTGTTAATAATGGATCTATTGTTGCAAGTGGAGCAACGATTACCGCAGGCGGATCTGGATATCAAATTGGAGACGTTCTTGGTATTACCACCATCGGTATTGCATCGATGGGCAGAAATGTCAGATTGACTGTTGCTGGAATTGGAATTACTAACGAACTTATTCTTAATAATGTTCAGGGAGAATTTGTTGTTGGTGCTGCCAAGACTCTTGGGTATTTCACAAGTGCTGGTGCAGCTACAACGTTGAATAATGATCTCCCAGGAGCACCTGGAGGAGATGTTCAGATTTCTTCCGTGAATATTGATAATGACGGTCTCCACTTTACCGTGGACCACAAGAACCATGGAATGTATTTCTCTGATAACCAGGTGAAAATTTCTGGTGTTCGTGGTGATGTTAAACCAACCACTCTTTCTGTTGAACTTCCTGTAGGATCTACAGATGGTATTACTGTTTCTTCAGCGTCCTCGTTTACAACATTTGAAAATGTTGGAGTTGGAACAACTAACGTAGGTTATCTACAGATTGGTGATGAAATCATTACCTACACTCAAGTCGCCGGAAACACAATCAGTGGAACTGTCACTAGAGGAAATGATCCCAAGACATATCCTGCTGGTACTCCAGTTCACAAATATGAACTTGGTGGAGTTAACTTGCAAAGAATTAATAGAACTCATGATTTGAGTGATGTTACGCAAGCAGATCCATTTACGTTTGATACTTATAAAGTCAAATTGGATATGAGCGATACCACTGGAACTGATAGAAGCACTGATGTTGGGCATCCTAAACTTTACATGGGAACCACAAAATCTGCTGGTGGATTTGGTGTCAAGGCTACACAAAATATGCCTTTTGAGATTATCACACCAAACGTTCAAAATCTTACTGTTTCTGGTACGTCTATTTCTGCTGAAGTTAGAACTGTTTCAAGTAAGAGTTTCAGCGGAAATGAAATTCCTTATGTTGATAAGGGATTTGAAGACATTACCATCAATCAGAAGAATTTCTTTGATTCTCCAAGAATGATTGCATCTAAGATCAACGAAGATGCTAATCTTACAACGATTGAAGGTAATAAGTCCATGAACATGAGACTGTTCCTTACATCAACTGATACTCGATTAAGTCCTGTTATCGACTCACAGAGAGTCAGTTCAATTCTGACATCAAACAGAGTCAATAATATTATTACTGATTATGCAACAGATTCTAGAGTTGATACGATTGACGAAGATCCAACTGGATGTCAGTATATCTCTAAAGAGATTGTCTTGGAAAATCCAGCATCTTCCATTAAGATTATTCTTACTGGACACCTCACTGATGTGAATGATATTAGAGCATTCTATTGTGTTAATAACAAACCAGGACTTGAACCAATCTTTACTCCATTCCCTGGTTATAGCAACCTCAACTCTAGAGGTCAGATTATCGCTCCAGAAAATAATAATGGAGAATCTGACGTATTTGTTATTAAATCCAACACGTATGGATATGACAGCAGAGATCTAGATTATAGAGAGTATACGTTCACCGTTGATCAATTACCATCATTTAGAACGTATAGAGTGAAATTGAATCTGACTTCTACAAGTCAGTGCTTTGTCCCAAGAGTCAAAGAGCTTAGAGTTATCGCCCTAGCATAATATGGATTTTTATGGATTAGATGGTCATAAGGATCTCGCAAGAGATCCTGAGACAAATGCAGTTGTTAATGTCAATACCTTAGAGTATCAACAGTATCTTTCAAGACGTAACGTGAAAACTGAAAAGAATCATAAGGTACAGAATATGGAGCAAGAACTTGCTAACATGAAGAGTGACATCGATGAAATTAAGTTTTTACTAAAGGAGTTACTAAATGGATCCAAATGACATAGAACTTAGTAATCTATCAAAAAGTTTTGCATATCAAAAACTTGCGGCTGAGATAGATAATTGTGATGATCGAGATGAACTTAGAAATATCGCAAAATCTTTTATCAAATTATATTATAAACAGCAAGAAACTATTGCAGTAATAGGTATCCCAGATGGCAACTAAAACAATCACTTTTGATCCAACTTCTGGAGTTGCATATGGTCTTAATTTGACCATGTATGGTGGATCTGATTTTGAAGTTACTTTAAATGTAAAAACTACATCAAGTGGTGCCTTTGATTTAACTAATTACAGCGGGACAGGAGCTATGTCTAAGAGTGTTGCCGTTGGGGCAACGCTTGGAATAACTTCTGCATTTACTGTCGGATTTACCAGTGCGTATGATGGTGTGATGAAATTGTCTTTGGCTGCGGTTAATACTAGAGCAACTACGGAAGGCAGATATGTTTATGATGTTTTAGTAAAAGAGTCTGTTGGTGGAGGAGCAACCACATATCCTCTGGTTAGCGGCAACGTGACAGTAATTAATCCAGTATCGTCAGCACCCTAAATACACTTAGGAAACTTGTGAAATAAATGGCTCAACCAGCAAGTAGAACAGATCTAGTAAATTATTGCAAAAGGCAACTAGGGGCTCCTGTCCTGGAAATTAATATTGCTGATGAGCAAGTAGATGACTTGGTAGATGATGCTCTGCAGATATTTCATGAGCGTGACTACGACGGACTGACACAAGCATTTTTAAAATACAAAATAACTCAGGCAGATATTGATAGAGGAAGGGCAAGAGGAGGAACTGATAACGCTGCTGGGATAACGACCACCACCAATACCTCTACGATTAATGGTAGCACTGTAACTTTTTCCTTTGAAGAAAATAGCAACTACCTTAAGGTTCCCCCCGAAATTCTTGGTGTAAATAAAATATTCAGATTTGACGGATCAAATACTGTAACAAATAACATGTTCAGTGTTAAGTATCAGTTATTTCTCAACGATATTTACTATTGGGGATCGACTGAAATTTTAACGTATGCGATGACAAAACGATATCTTGAGGATATTGATTTCGCATTAAACACTGAGAAAATGATTCGATTTAATCAAAGATCGGATAGACTTTATTTGGATATCGACTGGGGATCTGTAAACGTTGATGATTATATTATTATTGATTGCTATCGTTTGATAGATCCAGACACTCATACAAGAGTTTGGAATGATTCATTTTTAAAACGATATTTGACTGCTTTAATGAAGAGACAGTGGGGTCAAAATCTTATTAAATTCCAAGGAGTTAAATTACCTGGTGGAATTGAATTAAATGGTCGTCAAATTTATGATGATGCAGAAAAAGAATTAGCAATAATCAGGGAGCAGATGTCGAATACATATGAACTTCCACCATACGATATGATAGGTTGATATCATGGTATTAAATCCTTTCTTTACACAAGGCACATCCTCTGAACAGAACCTTGTTCAGGATTTGATAAATGAGCAGCTCAGAACTTATGGTGTAGATATCTTTTATCTACCCAGAAAATTTATGACAGAGAATACTGTCATAAGAGAGATTGTGCAGTCTAAATTTGACATGGCACTTCCTCTTGAGGCATATGTTGACAACTATGATCAGTATTCTGGTGCGGGAAATATTCTTTCAAAGTTTGGAATTGAATCAAAAGATGAAGTAAGACTTATTATCTCAAGAGATAGATTTGAAAATTATATCACTCCTTTGATTGAAGATCAATCAAATGTAAAACTATCAACTAGACCAAAGAGTGGAGATCTTATTTGGTTTCCTCTTGATGATAGGATCTATGAGATCAAAGATATTGAATATGCAAAGCCATATTATCAGTTACAGAATCTCTATGTTTATGAATTATATTGCGAACTCTTCCGTCTGGAGGATGAAGTTATCGCAACTGGTATTGATGATATTGATAACAACCTTATCGGTGAAGAATATGATGGGCTTACTGATGATGGCATCAACACCATTCAGGGTCCAACACAAACACTTACTCTTGTTGGTGCTGGCGTAACAGCGACTGCAACTGCTGCTATCTTTGATGGTGGTGTTAGATTCTTTACCGTCACAAATAGAGGTGGTGGATATAGTGTTATTCCAACTGTTGGTGTTACATCAGCTCCAGCAGGAGGAACAACTGCTGTTGGTATTGCTACTATGATTGGTGGTATAAATGTATGCAATCAAAATACAAATGCAAAATTACAATCAGTTCAAGCAGTAAATGTAGCAAAATCTGGTGCTGGTTACACAGTTGCTCCTGGCGTAAGATTTAGTGTTCCATCAAATCAAACTGGAAGTGGCGCGACTGCAACAACAACAATTGGTGATGGTGTTGTTGGTATTATCACCGTTACATCTGGTGGCGGAGGATATACAGAAAATCCAACGATTACTATTGATGTTCCTGGTGGAGCTACAGCAACAGCAGCAACCACAGGAGTTGGTGGCACAATCGCTCTTACTATTGCAAATGCAGGTATTTTCTATAGTACCGCACCAACAGTTACTATTAGTGGACCGATAGGAGTAGGTACAACTGCAACAGCGACGGCGACAATTGGAACTGCAGGAACTATTACTTCTTTGACTTTGACAAATGTTGGAAGTGGATATACAACGAATCCAACCGTTACTATTTCTAACCTGACTAGTCAGAAAGATTCTACTAAGGCAGTTTCTGCTACTTTAATACCAATCGTTAGTGCTGCAGGAACTATATCTGCCATTCACATTACAAACGCTGGTCTTGGGTATTCTTCGGCACCGACCATTACTATTGGTGCTCCAGAAAGTTCTGGCTCTGGAACATTTGCATTTAATGAAATAGTAACAGGATCTTCTAGTGGCACGACAGCAAGAGTCAGAGTTTGGAATTCAGAATCAAGCACTCTTGAGGTTGGAACAGTTACTGGAGAATTCACTATCGGAGAAAATATTGTTGGATCTACATCTGGAGCATCTTATGCTTTACGTGTTGCAGATGCTAATCCAGCAGATGATGGATTTGCAGATAATATCAATATTGAAACCGAAGCCGATGCAATTATCGACTTTAGTGAAAGGAACCCCTTTGGTATTCCCTAAATAAAAATATCTTAATATAAAGATATTGTAGGACTTAAAAATGTTTGAGTATTTTTACAACGAAGTTTTGAGGAGGACCATTATATCTTTTGGCACACTCTTTAACAACATTTCGATTAAGCACGAAGATTCTTCGGATAACGTTGTTAGCGTTGTAAAGATTCCTCTGGCATACGGTCCTACCCAGAAGTTTCTGGCAAGAATAAACCAGTCACCAGATCTCAACAAACCGTTTGCCATCACTTTGCCAAGGATGTCATTTGAGTTTACTGGATTAACTTATGATCCTTCACGTAAGGTTTCTACAGTTCAAAATTTTACTGTAAAAGATCCTAATGATGGATCTATTGTAAAGAAACAGTATATGCCTGTTCCTTATAATATGCAATTTGAATTGGCAATCATGTCAAAATTAAATGATGATGCTCTTCAAATTATTGAACAAATTTTACCATACTTTCAACCAGCATATAATCTTACGGTTGAATTAGTAGAGTCAATTCAAGAGAAAAAAGATATTCCTGTGATATTGGAAAATATCACCATGCAAGATGATTATGAGGGAGATTTCACTTCTAGAAGAGTTCTTCTTTATACACTAAGATTTACAGCAAAAACATATCTGTTTGGTCCAGCAACCACCGCGACCAAGGATATCATCAAGAGAGCTTCTATCAGTTACCTTACTGGAACCGATACCTCCAACGCCACCAGAGAAATTACTTATACTGCAACACCAAGAGCAACTCAAAATTATACTGGGGATGCTGCTACTACTCTCGCAGCAGATATTACCAAGACAGCAAAAACCTTTGCAGTTGCTGATGGTAGCGCACTGACTGCTGAGACTTACATCAATATTGAAGGTGAGCAAATGTTCTTGAAGTCTATCAGTGGAAATAATATTACCGTTAGACGTGGAGAAGATAAGACAGCGGCCACTATTCACCTTGGTGGAACAGAGATTCATGAAATCACTGCTGCTGATAATGCGCTTATTGAAACAGGCGATGACTTTGGATTTGATGGTTCGTTCTAATGAAAATGACAAAAAACTTTGACGATCTAAATGACACATTCAATACCTCCGGTGAGGTTATCAAACCAGAGGTTGTTGAAAATAAAATTGAAAGAGTAAAAGAAGGCGTAGATGATATAAAAAAAGACTACGAATATACTAGAGGAAACTTATATTCGATTATAGAAAAAGGACAAGAAGCTCTTAATGGTGTTCTTGAACTTGCACAAGAAAGTGAAATGCCTAGAGCATATGAGGTTGCAGGTCAGTTAATTAAAAATGTTGCTGACGCAACTGATAAGTTATTAGATCTACAAAAGAAACTGAAAGATGTTGAGGCAGAAGAAAAGATCAAAGGACCATCTACAGTCAATAATGCTTTGTTTGTTGGATCGACTGCAGATCTTGCAAAGATGCTAAAGGACGGACTGAAGGAAGATCCTAAATAATATCGGGAGAGAAATCCCGAAGTATTTAAGTTACTAATAAAATGTCGAAAGAAGACTTGCCTTCTATTGATGATTTGGTCAATAATGACCTACCATCAGTTGAAGATTTTATAACAGAAGAGAATGCAGAGGAACTCCCTTCTGTTGAAGATTATATTGAGTTAGAAGAAAGCACTCAAACTATAGAAGACGCAGACGGAAATACATTTGCAGAAGTACAAGATATAGTACCACCTTGGCCAGAACTGGTCAGAATGATTAATGATGTCAGATCAGACATTCCTGACATCCCAGAAGTAAAGTATTACGATAAAGAACTTGAGGATCTTGCAGAGCAGATAAGCAATCTTCCTGAAGTCAGATACTATGATAGAGAAGTAGAAGCAATATGTGATCAGGTAGATCTCGTAAGAGAACAGATCAAAGGTCTACCCGAAGTCAAGTATTATGATGAGCAAGTTGATGCTATTGAAGATAGAATTGATACACTCCAAACTGAGGTAACAAACTTACCAGAGGTCAAATATTATGATGCTGAGATTGCAGCAATCTGCGAAGCTATTGATACAGTAAAAGCATCGATTCCACAGTTTCCTAAGTGGGTTAATGAAATAAATGAAGTTCCAGACTTCTCATGGATTGGCAAAACCTTTAGTGTTATTGATGATGATTTTGTAAAGGTCAACGACACTATTGAAGGACTGAGAGGAAAAGTTCAGTTTGATCTTGAACAACTCTCTGAGGATGTCGAAACAAAACATTTCAACAACACCATCAAGATTGAGAATGATATCTCTAATCTGAGTGAAAAAGTAGATACTCGTATTGATGAAGAGAAAGACAAGATCTGGAAAGAACTCAGATCGTCATCCCTCAAAATGTGGGAGTATCACAAAGAGTTTAAAGATGATGATCGCAAACTGAAGAAACAAATTCTTGGTGAATATAATACTCTTAAGCAGAATATTAATAAAGAACTCAAGGAGATCAACTATACCAGTACCAAGACTGATGAGTTACTCCTAAAGTATTTTACTGAGCTAAGAGAGGAGATCTCAGGACTCCCAGAAGTCAAGTATTATGATAAAGATATCGATTATGTAAAGTCTGACATTAAAGGACTTTACAAAATTGTAGAAGAGATTAAGTCATCTCAAAAACAATTAAAAGAAGAACAGCAGTTACTTGCAGAGACTAATGTTCCTCTTGGAGAGGATCCACCAGAGACTAATAATCCAGATCCACTTACGCCACTTGATCAGAACTTTGTTACTCTGGATCAGTTGCAGACACACTACAAGAGATTTGTAGAGAGAGTACAGTATCAACTCGGATCTATCGGTGGCGGTGGCGCAGGATTTATTAGAGATCTTGATGATGTAACCTTTGATGCTACAGATGGTCA
>Ga0209232_1001256_pt1 | contig 13926 bp, 29 predicted proteins | sample ETNvirenome_2_60_FD_184066 | JGI IMG/M metagenome (GOLD analysis project Ga0209232, IMG submission 184066) | Marine viral communities from the Pacific Ocean - ETNP_2_60 (SPAdes) (version 2) | ecosystem: Environmental > Aquatic > Marine > Oceanic | place: Pacific Ocean | collected 2013-06-22
TAAATGAAATCACCAAAGAAAAATGGTATAGGTGAAGTTGTCACCGAATACGGTGCTAGAGTGATGAAGGTTATAAAGAAAGGGCTACTAGGACGTAGCCTTTTTGATTTTTACGGGGATATAAAAGCCCAAGCCTTTAAAACTAAAGAGATGGACTCAGTCCCATCTACCCCTGCTGATGGTAAGGGTGGTGTTATATATACCAAATCTTCAGACGGGAAACTATACTACAAAAGTAACGAGGTTGCAGAGGTTGAACTTAGTGCAGATGATAATGCAACTACTGTTGTTGTTACTGATGACGAAAGTAGTAATGTAGATCACGCTATTACGTTTGTTAATGATTTAGATGGTAGCACTAGTGTAGGTTTAGAATCAGATGGTGATTTTCATTATAACCCCAGTATTGGTAAGGTTACTGCAAGCATTGTTGATGCGGTAATTGCTATTAATGTAGGTAATGATGTATCACTAAGTCCTACTAGCTCTTCCCTTCATAGCTCAATGACTTTACTTGAAGATGCTAATAGTGCAAGTGGGCCTATTTTTACTATTAAGAAAACTAGAGGCGGTAGTATTGCCGCTCAAGATAATGACACAGTTGGTCAGATTAGATTTCAAAGTATAGACGATAAATCACCTACGCCTGACGATATAGTATACAGCAAAATAGTTGCCACTGTTTTAGATGCTAGCGATGGTAACGAATGTGGTAAGTTAGATATATATGTAGCTAATGATGGAACTAGTCAAACTGGAATATCAATGACTGGTAATGTTAGCACTGCAGATCAAGTTGATATTACTATAGGTAATCTTCCTACTTCAGAGACAACAATAAATGGTAACGTTACTATACAGAATACTGCTAATGATGATGTTGCTCCAACATTAAAAATTTATAATAATAGAACTAATGATGGGGTGGATGATCAGTCAACTGGTATAATACTTTTTGCTGGAAAGGACGATGGAACACCTTCTGAAAAAACATTTGGTAAAATAGAGTGTATTGCTACTGATACTCAAGCTGGAGCTGAAGATTCTAAAATACTTATCTATAGTATGGTTAGTGGTGTACTTGTTAATAGGCTAACTTTAGCTGAGTTTGGTGCTGAAAGCTCTCTTACTAGTGATCTTAAAGTAGTTGGTTATGTAAAAAGCTCAGTAGGTTCATCAACTACTCCTAGGTTTTGGTTAAATTATCAAGATTCTGCTGTGGCTGCAGACGAAATAATAGGTGATGTTACGTGGTCAAATGAAGATGATGATGGTCACACCCTGCGTATACAAGGTGTAGCTACAGAAGCTCACGCATCTGGATCTGCTGGTGGATCTAAGCTAGAATTTTATACTACACCAAACACCACTAGTGCTTTAGCTTTAGCTGCCACTATTGATCAAGATAAATCTTTAACTGTAGAAGGGGATATTAACGCTAAGAGAATAGTGCAGGATGGTGATAATAGCTTTCAAGCAAGTAATGATGGTGTGGCAATACATGTTGATGCTGCTGACGTAACAGATGCGAGCACTTCTGCTTCGAGTACAACTAATATGTTTGCCCACGTTTCGTTTGAGAATCCTAGACTATTAGCTACGAACTCATCTGTAACAACTACACATGCTTCTACAGTCTATATAAAAGGAGCACCAATAGCTGGTACTAATCAAACTATTACTAACGCTTACGCACTTCATGTTGCTACTGGGGATTCATATTTTCATGGAGCAATAATTGCTAATGGTGGTATAACAGGTAACTCAGCTACTGCTACAGCTTTAACAGCAGGAGACAAAACTATATCAGGGGATCTAACTGTAACCTCTGGAACTTCTGGAGATGCTACGTTAACAATATCTGCCGACACAGATAATAGTGAAGAGAATGATAGCCCAAGATTATGGTTTAAGGCAGATGGGGATATAATAGAGGGAGCTATACAGCATAAAGACAATACTTTTGATTTTATAAGCAATGTTAGTGCTAATGGTGGTTTTAGATTCTTAACTGGAACTACTAACAACACAGGAACAACTGACCCTGAAACTGGTGCTACTGAGAAAATGAGAATTGATCCAGCAGGATTAGTTACTATAACTCACACAGCTGCAGATAGTGGTAACGGATTATTAATAGTAAGGTCAGATACATCTACAACAACAGACGACTTACTAGGGGCTATAGGTTTTGATTCTACAGATGGTAACGTACCTTCATCTACTCTAGAAGCATCTGCATACATAGCTGCTTACGCATCTGAAGCTCATAGTGATGGAGACAAAGGTGGTTACTTAACGTTTGGTGTTTCACCTATAAATCAAAATGATGATACAGTATCTACAGAAGCCTTAAGAGTTACTGAATTATTGACTACTGTTACAGGTGATTTAAGAATATCTGGTAATCAGATTGAAGATAATGATGGTACAACATGTATAACGTTTGACTCTTCGGGAAACACTTCAATAGGAGGAACTTTATCTTGTGCTGATATAGATATTACAGGAGCAACTAACGCTTTAACAGTAAATCCTCAAACTGGTAATGTAGCAATAAGCTGTATAAGTACAGATGCAGATTGCCATATTAGAGTTCAAGATAACTCTACAGCAGGGACTAATTTAATGTCTATGTCTGCTACAGGGGATGATCTTATAATGAGGAATGATGAGGGTAACTTTAAAGTTAAAATGGCTAACAATGCTACAACAACTTTAGATTTAGATCAATCAGGTAATCTTGAAGTAAGTGGTAAAATTACAACAACTCATGATTACCATTCGACAACATTTGAAAATCAAATTGCAGATGATGTAGGAACTGGAAAAATTTTGAAATATTCACCTGGGGCAAACGATACTTTAAACGGTTCAGAAATATATTTTCTACACACAGATGGTACTTGGGACCAAGCTGACGCTGATGATGTTGCTACTGGAGCTTCACAAATGTTAGGTGTTGGGTTAGGAGGATCGTCACAAACTGTAGGAGTATTACTTGAAGGGTTTATTAGAATAGCATCTACAGAAATATTAAACACACCTGGAAGTGGTGCAGTTGATGGGTTACCTCTCTACGTTTCAACTACACCTGGCCATTTTGATTTTACAGCTCCATCTGGGAACGATGATTTTGTAAGGATTGTAGGATATGCAATTGATGATCATGGCGGGGATGTTTTAGTTTACTTTAATCCAGATAAGACTTGGGTAAAAGTTAGTGCATAATGGCAACAGTAATATTAAGACCGACATCGACAACATCACAAGCAGGATGGGCTTCAGATCCAATAGGAACTGCTGCTGATAATAATACGTCTACAGGAGTTACACAAAATAATACAACTTGTAACTGGACGGCAGTATTAGCAGATCTAGATTCAGGACTTAGTGGAGCTACAATAAATAGTTTTACAATATCAGCAAATGGAAAAGCTGGTAGAGCTGGAGCTTGTGCAGCAACAATGTCATTAATACATTCTTCTGATGGAGAATTTGCTGTTGAAGTAGAGAGTTGGACTGGTACTCAAAATACACAAACAACATCTGCTGTCAACAAGCAACAAGATGGTTCATCAGCTCTGACTTATGCGTATATAAATAATTGTAGTGTTAAAATAGATCCAAATACTCAAGGTATAACCTTATATGAGTTATTTGTAACAGTAGATTATACAGCAGCTGCATCAGGATACGGTAATGATGTAATAGGTGTAGCAACAGCCAACATAGGGAAAGTAAACGGAGTAGCAACAGCTAATATTGAAAAAGTAATAGGGGTTTAAAATAAAATAATTTTTATATATTTGCAAACACACATAATTTAAAACAAAATGGCAACAGTAACATCAAAATTAACACTAACTAGTGCAGATCTATTATCTCAAAATTTAAATATATCTGTATCTAAGTCAATAACAACCGACAACACTACAGGTGTAGCTCGTAAAACAATTACTTCTACAGCTAAAGGTACAGCGTCTGGTCAGGTAACACTACATACAGCAGCAGACTATACAGCTCCTGCCTACCTATATGTAAAGAATATGGATACCACTTCAACAGACTACGTTTTAGTATACGATGCTACAACTAGTGGTAACCCTATACTACTATACTTACTTGGTGGACAGTTTGCTTTCTTACCTATAAACAACTCTATAGACCTGAAAGCTTACGCAGCAACTACAAATACTCCTGTTGAGTTTATGGTATTCGGTACAGAGGCTTAAGATTTAGATCTTTTCCTAGCCTCACTTTGAGCTTTTTTGCAACCCTCACATCGGCAGCCATATCTATACGCTGTCGTTGAGGGGCAAGGTTTTGCTTTACCAATTCTAGCAGCTCTATAGTTACATACCTTGTGAGAGAAAGCTATATTGTCTATATCAAAAAACAAACCCCTAGGATCTTCTGAATGAAGCCAAGGGGTTTTATGTTCTACTGTGAATTTATCACAATCCTTTATCTCTGCACCACACTGATAACACCAGTGCATATCTAACCTCTTCGCAAACTCAAATAATAAAGTCTTCTTTAACCTGTTTGAAGCAGTCCCAGGATCCATACCCAACTGCTTAGTCTTTTCTTGCTTAATTCCCAAAACTAAAAGATTGGTTCGTCCAAGTCTGTAACACTCAACTCTAACACTTCACCCAACATAGATTGAATGATGATGACGTAATGAGAATTACCAACGTTAAACCCTGAAGCCATAACGTGAGATTCACCATCTTTTGACGCAGAAGCACCACATATATTTTGAAACATAGATTTTTGATTTTTTTGCAATATATAATTTTTTTTGAGAAATAGAAAGGGTGGGGGTTATATATGTATATACAGGTCGCCAAACCCAAACCGAAACGCAAATCCCAAATGGGGGTGGTCAGAATAAAATCGTATGCACTGAATGCAAAAGTCGTTTTCTATTTTCAGTCTGATACACTAACTATCCCTATCTAATGTGTGCATATATATATAGCATTGCCGAAGTGCTTTTATATCGCCCCTAATGTACCTTAAACGAGGCGTATCATATATACTATATAGAGAGAGGTGGTGAAAGAGGTGGTATAATCTCCCCAACAACCACACCAACCCCCAAAATATACAATCAACCCTAAAAAAATCGTACCCTCTCAATCCCTTGCTATCAGTACATTTGTAATATTTGTTGTAACATTTGATGTAAAATAATTTGACACGTATTGTTTTTTATTCGTATATTTGTCCCAACAATGATTCAATATCGTTGTCGTTCTTTAACATACTGATTTAGATATAGCGTTCAGCATAGGAGTAAGCAACGTGCTTAGGCATTGCAGTCAGACTTACATATATCCTTAGAATAGCATCTGACTATCGAGTCCCTTTCGAGGGTGTTGAGATAGTTTTATCAGAATAGACCTTTAGCTTGATTGAGGGTCGTAAGTCTTAGTAACGATACATAGCAGTAGCCTTGCCTACCCAAGTGTATTAGAGCAATAATTCAATCAGCGTTTGTCAGTATCGAATTAACTGAACGGAAACCACTGCCGATAACTAGGTGGGCTTGGATAGGCTAATAAGTTTATCATCAAGTTAGGTAAATCACCATAGGGGACATAAAAAGTCCGTACCGATTAATATGGAAAGTCTATCTGAGGGGATACCGATGATACGCACTGAGTAATGTAGCAGTGTGTTGATAGGTGTGAGAGTTAGTGACAGATACTCTGAAGTAAGATAGACACCACGCCTTTGTGTGTTAAGGCGTGATTAATGACAACACACACAATCCTTTTGATTTGGTGGGGGAAGTTTCCCCCATCTTTTAATGCTACCGATGGTCGTTGCAAGTCGACATATAAAAGCAGAGCAGAAGAAACAAATCAATAAACTAATCATTAATTTTAAATTATTTATTATGGAAAGTGTAAGAGAATTATTAAACGAACTGAATAGATATTCAGTAGTAGATGCAAACGCAATCAATAGAAAGGTGCTATTGCAAAATGATATAGAGGTAACATATCATACACGCAATAATTTACACAATAAAGATATGGTATTCCAAGCAGTACTTGTTATATCTTACAAGAATAGTGAGCCTATAATATGGGGATGTACTACAAATGAGGATAACTACCAAGTGGTTAGATGGTTTGAGTTAAAAGATTCTGGTATGCTTAAAAGGAAAACCAGAGATAGAGATACAGATACTCAAGTATTAGCATCATTAATTGATGTATCGAAGTTATAAAAAATGGGGGGATAAATCCCCCCTTAACCTAATCATTAGAAACTATGAACACAACAAATGACAAAATTGTATTACTAGACTACACAAATGGAGATGTAGTTATATTAGAAAACCTACCAACAAGAGAGTACATTGATGAGGAGCATGAGGGGGATTGGGAAGATTGGTTGCATACCATACAAGATGAGAGAGATGACATACCACGTATAAAAGATTGTGAGTGGATGCACACCACTAAGTACGGAATAGAAACTATAAAACTATAAAAACTATGGGAAGTTACACAACAATAGGCTACTTGCAATCTAAGATGATACGCATGCCTTTAAACCTAAACACGAGTTGGAACAACGAAATCAATTCACTATCATCCATCCAAGAGATTATCAACTACATTGATAACAATGGTACAACAGATGAGCATTGGCGATTACTCCACGCTATCAAACAAATGGAAAAACTAAACAATACAGACAACCTATTAAACGACTAAGACTATGAAAAAATTAACCTTAACACAAGAAGAAATATCGTACCTACAAGATATACTTGATTACCAACAAGAGCAAATGTTTTACACTAAAGACACCTCTTGGTCAAGCATTGAGGATAACTCTCAAGAGTGGCACGATAAGAAAAACCTAACAATAGTAGACGAGTTAATTAACAAACTAACCTTATAAAATTATGAAAGCAAAACAAATGGAAAACTATCTTCTTGAAACCTATGGAAAGGTAGTACACGACATGGACAATATGGAGTATGCTTGTTCAGAACTTGCAAACCTACACGATATAAAAGCAGAGGATATATTCTTCTTCATGGTAGAGGATAGACCTATACAAGGTATGTACACACATAACTATGGGTTTAACACGAGAGAGGGTAGAGCCTTGAAACAACAATTTGAAGCATACTATTACGAATAGAAAATAGTATGGGCTTATACACAAACGTAACGAGTGGGGTTATCCCTTTAGTTTTGGCAGACATTCCTCCCGATACCCGATGTGGTCTCACTTAGGTCGGACATTGCTACCAAAAGAGTGTGATATTTCACAAGTTTGAAAAGTTATGTCTTATCTGCCACCCTTACTTTAAGGGAACGAAGTTACAAGAAATATTTTATAAAGTCAAGGAATTTAAAAAAATTAACAATTATGAAAGTAGAAGAAATTAGATTTTGGATAAAAGACAAGTCTTGTGGTGGGTACATCAAAGTAGACTGCGTTAAAAGAGATGAGGGTGGTTATAAGATTACATATTGGTCTAACAATATGGTAGATAGAAATAACGCTACCTATATATACCCTAATGCAAACTACATGAGTCCGACTACAATAATTAGATATATTAAAATGAGCGAGGAAATTTATGACAGATTAAAAGGTAATGTAAAATAAATTTGCACATGTAAAATATATTTACTAATATTGCCTAACCAAAAACTAAAAACTATTTGCTATGAATATAAGATACTATTCAATTATACATTACTGCAAGAAAAACGAGGGGTTGCTCTCTCTATTAGATACTAATCTTATTCTTACTGGTGGATATGAAGTAAGGAATGAGTTTAATTTTGATGATAATTACGGAGAGTATTATTAATTAACCTTAAATTATTTTTATTATGAAAAATGAATTGACTAAAAAATTAATGAATCATCTTGACAAGATGCAAGAGTGTGATGCTAGAATATTAGATATAAACGATTTAATTAAAGAAAATGGCTATAAAAAAGAGTATGTAGATTTACTGGTGGACTTTAATGTTATCAAGACAAAAATACAATTTCAAATAGAAGATACTCAAAGAGGTTTAGAGATAATGCAAAGGAGTATAGATTATCAAAAGAAACGTGTAGTTTAGTTTACTACTAGTTTGGCTCGAATGATTAGAAGCAGGGTAACTCCTGCAGGGCTATACGGGAACGTGATAACGCCCAGTCTAACCAACTGCGTGAAAGGTATTGTTCAGCATTGAGGATTGCGTGATACCAAAGGTTTTTTAATTAATAACCAACAAACTAAAAACTATGAATACACAGACAACTCTACAAGAGGGTAAAGACTACGAGGTAGTAGTGGATGCCTATGTTACCAACGAAGATTTAGAAGTTTCCACTATCATGTACCATTGTAGAAAGACAATGATGGCAGTAGATATTACAGACTTTCTATACGACTACCTTAGTGTAGATTGTATCAACGATTTAGACCAAAGAATTATTAACAACGCAAAAGACTAACACTATGGAAGATAACAAACTTATAGCAGAATTTATGGGGTGTACTCATCCCTTTAATAATGTAACAGATGCTACCTTATATAATGTTAGTCATGGTACATTTGAGGCAAGTGAATTAAAGTATGATACATCTTGGGATTGGCTTATGCCAGTTATTGAAAAGATACAAGATAAGCACCTTGAGAATCCCGAATTAGATTATTGGAGTGTTGATGAAATTAGATTAGCAGTACCTAACATACAACAAGTACATTATTTAGTAGTAGAATTTATTAAAGAATATAACAATGGGAAAAACTAAAGAATTATTTATGGAAATGGCTCAAGGCTTTATGGAAGGTATAAACATAGAGAGAGAGCTAAGAGGTAGAATGGCTGATGAAGAATATCAGTACACTATATATAAAAAGAATAGAAACAAAAAAACTAAAAGCAATGGAAAAGAACAATAAACTTATAGCAGAATTTATGGGGGTAGACCAAGTCGATATTGATTATGCGTTCAATGAACATGGTCAATTAAAATATCACTTGTCTTGGGATTGGCTTATGCCAGTAATAAAAAAGTGTAGGGCAACAGAGGTTGATAAAGATCGTGAATTATCAAAACAAAGGCTAATAGATAATATAAACTTTTGTCTTTTCACTTTAGACTTGCTTGGTACTCATGGCAACATTATTGATTTTATAAAGTGGTACGAAAGAAAGCCTATTGTAACTACTTTTTAAGTAGAATTTATTAAAGACCAAAACAATTAAAAATTATGGGATACAGAAGCGAGGTACACATAGCAGTACCAAAAAAGGCAGAGAAAGAATTAGATGAACTTTTAACTAAACATAATCTTATGGCAGAGGATGAGTATAGTTATAAGTTTAAAAAGAAGCATCACACACAAAGGTGGAAAGAACATAGTCATGGCGTTACCACAGATAAATCTAAAGATATTATTTTATATCAAGCAGGTAGCCTTAAATGGTACGAAGAATTTAATGATGTTTGGGAAATATCAAGATTAGTAGAGGAATACGAGCCAAGTGGTGCTTGTATTGTGTGTGTTGGAGAAGATAACGCAGTACACTCAGATATAGGAGACTATTGGGATGTATTTAATATATATATGAAAGTAGAATTAACTTAACCTTAAAACTAAAAGACATGGCTAAGATATATATAGATAATTCAAAGTATATGGAGTTTATAGATGATATAGCTACTAAGATGACAGAGATAGCTTATAAACATCCATACAGAGAACTTAAAAATGATTTAGATAATCACATTAGATTTATGTTCACAGATGAAGCACAAGATTTCTATAATGATAGATATGATGAGGTGGAGACTCTTTTGATAAGAACCTTAAACATACATAGTAATAACGAACTAATAAACGATAATTAATATGGCACTATACGAAGTAGAAATAAAATGGTGGGATGATCTTTGCGTTGAAACAAAGATTGTCTCTACAAGTCCAGCATCTGTAGATGATGATACTATCTTCTACACATTTGAAAACGAGAATGAGATAGAATCATTTACCCTTGAAGATCCGATAGGAGAATTTCAAGTATTGTCTTATACAAAATTATAAGCTATGGAAACTAGACAACAATTTATAAGTAGGATGATATGGATGGTAAGGGAAATAAACTCATCTAAATTTAGCTCCCTTGACTCCCTACCTATGCTAGAGTTTGAGCTAAAGATGAGGGATGCTCAAGTGTTAAAACAAATTAGAGACTTAATAGTAAACTTTCTAGATATACAATCTAGAGAGGTAGGCAGATCTGATTACTTTAAGAAAATATCAAAAGATATATCTGTAAAAACAGAGATAGAGTTTAACAAAATAATTAGAAAACTAGAATGATAGTGGATTTCAATAAACATACATGGGTACATCAAGGAAATATAAACAAAGTAAAAAAACTAATTATGGAAGTAGAAGAATTTCAAAGAATAAGAATAGAGGCTATGGAGAAAAAAATTAGAGAGCAAGAGATATTGATAACTCAATGCTTTATAACAACATATAATACTCATAAAACGCTTCATTCTTTAGAATCGTCAGAGCCATTGATTAAAAATGTTATAAATGAATTAGAAGTAGAACTAGATAAATTTAAAGAAGATGAATAATCAAGTAAGGACAATTGACGTAGATCAATTATGGATGAGGGGTAAAAAAGATCCTTGCATTAAGTACGTGTTATATGCTAAAGTAAATAGAAGATACATAAGGCGTGTAGTTAACGATATAGATGACTTAGCTTTAAGTTTAAAAAATAAAAAGTTATTTAGCTTACACCATACGACTAATAAAAACAAAATATATAACATAATAGACTCAATAGATAGATTTTTTAATAACGATGACCTTGAGGAATTGTTAGAAAAAGAGTTATCTTTAGTAGAATTTATCTACAAAGTCTATGCAATACGAAAAAGAAATGCTGGAGAACTTGCTTAAAGAGTCGGGAATTGAATATAAACTAGACAACCGAATAAGACCTAACAAGCACCCAAACATGAGACGTTTAGAGGTAGCTTTAAAAAATCATGGGGTAAACTATATGTACTTTCATCAGACAGATAGTCTAGCGGTAACTCAAGTAGACATAGGAGAGCATAACGCTTTATGCCACACCCTTATGATGCCATCAGAAGATGGTATAAGTATTCTCATGGTAGTAAATAACGACATTGATTTAGAGTTAGTTATGGAAGGTATAAGTGAAAGCCTAGATAGAATAATACCTGAGGATATATCTTATAATATTTTAGGAATAATATAGTAATATGTAAAATAATTTACATACATTTGCAACAGAAGTTAATTTAATTTAAAAACCAAAAACTATGGAAAAGTCAGAAACAATTGGCAAGCTAACCCTTGCCCTATCAAAAGTGCAGGCTCAATTAAGACCTGCTAAAGAAAACTCAAAGAACCCCTTTTTTAAGTCAAGCTATGCCGATCTTGGGTCAGTATGGGACTCTGTTCGTAAACTACTAGCAGACAATGAGTTAGCTATTATCCAAATGCCTACTGATGTGGGTGGTGTAACAACAATCTTATCACACTCTAGTGGAGAATACCTAGCTTCAACTTGCTATGTACCTGCGAAAGAAGACGCACATGGTGTAGGCTCTGCTATATCCTACGCTAGAAGATATGCACTTGCGTCTTTTGTAGGGGTAGTTACGGGTGATGATGATGGTAATGGTGCTGTTAAAGGAACATCTACTACTACCTCTAATAAGTCTACATCTAAACCTAAGCTAACTGACTCTCAATATAAGGGTATGATAAAAGCTATAGAGGAAGGTAAGGGTAGCGTTGTTGAGCAAAAAATGGGTGGGTACACTATGACCAAGACTCAACAAGATAACCTTAACAAGGTTCTTAAATTATCTAAGACCTTAGTGTAATGAGTTTAGATAACTTTATAAAGAAGTTAGTCGATGACTCCTTCTATTACTCTGACTACGAGTTTGTAACGAACTCGCAGTTAGGGTTAATAAAGAAAGACGTCAGGACTTACAAGATGATGAGGGATTACCCTGAGTTAAGGAAAGAAACTCTACCTATGATCTTTGGTAGAGCATACCATGTAGCTATGCTTGAGCCTAATGAGTTTATGCAGAAGGTAAAGGTGTTTGACTCTGCAACAAGAACTACTAAGGGGTATAAAGAGTTTAAGGCTAATAACTTAGATGCTCCCACTATAATCTTACAGAAGGAATACGACAAGATTATGTATATGCAAGATGTATTGTTTTCTCATAGTGAGGTTAAAGATCTTTTGCAAAAGGAAGGAGAAAGGGAGATAGCTAACGCTTGGAAGGATGAGGATACTGATGTTTTCTGTAAAGGTAAAGCTGACTATCGTAATGGTACAACCCTTATAGATTTAAAGACTACTGCAGATGGTAGTTTCTATGGTTTTTCTAACTCTTGTAAGAAGTATGGATACGATAGGCAATCAGCATTCTACATGGATGGTTTTGGTTGTGATGAGTTTGTATTTATAACTCAAGAAAAAGAGAGACCTTATAATGTTTCTATATTTTATGCTGGAGATGAGTTTGTAGAGAGAGGTAGACAAGAGTATAAGTATCTACTAGATATATACAGAAGATTCTTCATAGATAACGAGGAGATCGTTGAACAACATTTAATAATGGAAACGCTATGACACTAAAAGAAAAGTTAAAAGAAAGTAAAATATACAAGCCTTGGCTTGCAGAAAGATTAGGGTTAAGCCGACCTACCCTAGACAAATACTTAGATAAACCTGACGAGTTTAAAATTAAACACCTTAGAAGGATTGCTAAGTATATAGAAACAACAGAAAGGAAGGCACTAGTTAATTATTTTATAAAAGCTAAAAGCTATGAGTAACAAAACAACTGACAAAATCTACGTAGGAAACGGAGTAGAGAAATTTGATGGAGACTTAGTACAATTCTCTTTGAACTTGACTAAGTTAAAACAAGAAGCTGGAGATTATATCTTCGATGGTAAAACAGGTGATAAATTTGTAACCTTAAAGGTTGTAAAAAAACGTAATGGTGCCGATGAGTATGGTAAAACACACTACGTTGAGGTAGACACTTGGAAACCTGAAGCTAAGAAAGAAAAGACAGCTGACGATTTACCATTCTAATTTAAAAGAGGCTGGCGTATGAAGATTTTTCTTGTATAAGTGTACGTCTATTGAGGTAGATCTTATGTGTCTACCGCCAGTATGCAAGTCAGCCTCTTTTATTTTTAAACAACCAAAAAAAACTATGAAGTACAGAGTATCAGACACAGATGTTATCAATATAGATAAGGTGGAGTTTATTGAGATTGATGGTAGTTGTATAAACTTCCATACCTCAACGAATACTCATCAATCTATATACAATAACGATATGGAATCTAATTGTGTTTTCAATAATATTATTAATCATTTTGCTACTATAGATCTTAGGTTTAGTGATACTAAAAAGCCTGAGAATGAAGCTGAAAGAAAGGAAAAAGCATTTGAAATGTTTTGGAATCTATACGACAAAAAGGTAGACAGACCTAACGCTAGAACAACGTTTATGAACTTGACACTTACCGAAATGGGTAAAGCTATAAAAGGAGTTAAGGCTTACGTTGATTCAACGCCAGATAAAAAATATAGAAAAAATCCTAGAACTTGGCTTAACGCTAAAGGTTGGGATAACGAGTTGCAGGTAGATAAAAAGAAAACTAACCGATACGTTAAACCTAAATACATTTCAGATGAAAGATAATATGGAAATGGAGATGAGACTTATCGGTAAGATTATGTCTAATCCACGAGACTATTACGACTGCCACAGCCTTATATCTGAGGAAATCTTTACTGATCCTTTAAATAGGAAGATATATAAGGTGGTATCAGAT
>Ga0209232_1001257_pt1 | contig 13917 bp, 18 predicted proteins | sample ETNvirenome_2_60_FD_184066 | JGI IMG/M metagenome (GOLD analysis project Ga0209232, IMG submission 184066) | Marine viral communities from the Pacific Ocean - ETNP_2_60 (SPAdes) (version 2) | ecosystem: Environmental > Aquatic > Marine > Oceanic | place: Pacific Ocean | collected 2013-06-22
ATGCAGTGGTTGGCATGGCTACAGGCGAAACAAAAACCATTACCCTTGATGCCGATGATGCATATGGGCAAGTAAACCCAGAAGCGTTCCAGAACGTACCAAAGACACAATTTGATGATGATTTTGTTTTTGAGGTCGGTGGTGCGGTTATGGGTCAAGGCCCACAAGGTCCATTTAGGGCGACTATCACCGAAGTTCAAGATGAGGCAGTCGTGCTTGATTTTAATCATCCGCTGGCCGGCAAGGAGCTTACTTTTGAAGTTGAACTTGTTGAAGTAGAAGAATAAAAGATATTGACTATTAGCGATTCTTGTGTTAAATTATGTTTGAGGACATATGAACAAGAAAGAAGCGATAAAGATTTTAGATGAAACGCTTGGTAACCACATCGACAAAGGACACGAGTTTCTTTACACGTGTCCGGCATGTGGTCACCACAAGCGTAAATTCTCTATTAACTTCGATAAAAATGTTTTTAAGTGTTGGATTTGTGATTATAGGGGTCGTAATATTAGGCGCGTTATTCGCCGTTTTGGTTCTTATCTACAATTACAAAAATGGGACTCAACTTGGGGTCGTGCAGACCTGGAAAGATTTGCTGACCTTTTTGATGACATACAGCCTGAAAGAGGGGACCAAAAGGTACCTCTACCGGAAGAATTTGTAAGCTTATCTTCGAATAAACTACCAGCTACCGGTCGCTATGCTATGAAATATCTTGATTCTAGAGGGATCACAAAGGCCGATATTCTTAAATGGAAGATCGGTTTTTGTTTTGAAGGTGAATTTCGCAATCGAATCATTATACCGTCATTCGACGAAGATGGCGATTGTAGCTACTTTATCGCTAGATCCTATACTGGTGATAGCTATAAGTATAAAAATCCAAGAGCGTCGAAAGATATAGTGTTTAACGACCTATTTATCGACTGGAGTGATGACCTAGTATTGGTCGAAGGAGTTTTTGATGCACTTGTCGCCGGAAATGCTGTTCCTATATTGGGTTCAACCTTACGGCCCGGGTCCGACTTATTACGAAAGATTGTACGGAACGACACGCCAATCTACATCGCACTCGATCCCGACGCCGCAAAGAAAGAAAGACGGATTATTGAAATGTTGCTTCGCTATGATATCGAACTTTATAAAGTCGATGTCGAGGGGTACGAGGACGTAGGTTCCATGCCTAAGCAGGTTTTTATCGAAAGGAAGAAAAACGCATCGTTTATCGACAGGGAGAATTATCTGTTGTTGAATATGCTGTCCGCCATATAGGAGTTATGATGAGCAAAAAAATCAAAGGCTACATTAACAATGTCTTGCGAGAAAAAAGAGAAGAGTTTAGTGGTAAAGCGGTTTGTCCGTTTGCTGGCCCTGAGCTTGACGCCAATAAGTTAATGATGGCTGAAGTTGGCGAAAAGAACTTGATAGAATTAATCCAAGAGTTTAAGGAGTCCGGTTACGAAAGCGCCCTGCTAACAATAAAAGAAAATGTACCAGCAGAGCAAACAAAAAAGTTTCAAGTGTTTGTAAATAAACTACTGAAACAAGAGGGAATGCCAAACCACAAGAGTATCTGTTTTAATCCAAATGATCAAGTATCAGCCGAAGGTTATAACCCCAGAGCCCGGGCCCCACACTTCATGGTAAACATTGCACATAGAAAAGTTTTATCAGAAGCAAATAAGTCACTCAAGAAAACAAGCTACTACGACAAGCTGCCGGATGATTACTTAAACTTTCTTGAGATTAGAAAGAAGCAAAAAATATAATCACTATTTCCCTTTATTAAAACACACAACTATTTATAGGCAGCAACATAGGTATTATAATGTCAAAAAAACATCTGGAAGAACAAAAGCTATTAATTGAAAACTTTAACAAGTGGATTAAGGAAGCTGAAGAGTCTACCGAAGAACTGGAAACCCTCTCTGAAGAACAACTCAATGAAATAATTGGTGTCGCTTTAATCGGAAAACTCTTGGGTGCAATTTGGTCTGCTCTTTCTTTCTATGATGATTTGACTGATGTTAACAAGCAAATTCAAAAAAGAAAAGATGTACCTGATGAACTTAAAAAACTCAGCCAAGAAGCAACTGATAGTCTTGGCGCCCTTAAAGAAAGAACTGGTATAGTTGGCAAAATGGCCACAGTCTATGGGCACGATTTGAACCCTGTGGCCGTTAAACAGAATGTTGCAATGGCAGTATTGAAAAGGTTGCTTGGAAGCTCTGGCTCTGAAGAAGAAGAAGCCGCCCCGCCAGAGCAAAGCAAAGATCAACAATTGAACAGTTTTTATAAAGATATGGGAATCGAGGAGAACGACAGTGAGTAAATCACACTATGCACAACAGAAGTTATTAATTGAAAACTTCAACAAATGGATTAGCGAAGAGAAATGCGGGGAAGAAGAGATCGACGAAACCGCTGGCCACTATATGGAAGCGGAGCCAATCGAAGAAGATATTGGTGTCGGCACTCTTGTACTTACGATACAGACTATTCGTACAATTGCAAATGCTATGCAAACTATTGTACGCTCCGAGAGGGGCCGAAAGGCAATTAGCAGCATTCCCCGGTACGGCCCAGAAATTTTAGATGCATTGGATAAATATGGCGATGAATTCTCGCAGTGGTTCCAAACTAAATCAGAAGAAATTAAAAGCAAACACCCCATTTTCTATAGGCTTGTTTACTATCCTTATCTAATGATTGGTTATGTAGCGGACTTTACTGACATGGCGGCATTGGAGTTGACTAATTATGGCGCGAAATATATTAAAGCAAAACAAACGGACAAAGCCACCGATGAAAAAGAAAAAGCGGAATTAGAGAGAGCTAAAAAAGAACGGATAGGTGCTCTCCAGTCCGCCGAACAGGTTAGAGACAACTTGCTAAAAGATATTGATAGAACACAGGACGCCTTGGATATGGAAACACCCGACGATGTGAAAAGAATTAGAGTTAGTGATCCCTCATCTACCGCAGTCGGGGTACCGACAAGAAGCAGGGCGAAAAAATTCAAGTTTGAGCCTGGCAAAAAATGATGAAGATTAGCGAAGCTAAATTAAAGAGTATTATTCGCGAAGAAATTGAACTTCGTGTTATAAAACAGACTATTACCGAGGTTGTCACAGAGATGCAACTTGGAATGTCTCCAGAGCAACAACTTCTTTTTGAGGAAACTGTATTAGATGCACTTAAATCAGCATCTAAGAAATACGGTAAACCATTAGCACTCTTGGCTCTGTTGGCTTTTGGTGGCGAAGTCGCAAATAACTTACAGATAGCACAAGGGGTGGGTGTCACACCTGCTGCCGCTGAACAAATCGGCAATGCGGTCGAAGCCAGTCGTACAATGTCAGACGCCAGAGCAGACTTTTTAAAGAATTCTATTGAGGCCAGCGGCCGTGAAGGTGAAATACCTGCAGACCTAGAAAAAGGTGTCGGTGCTGACGATGCGAAAGATATTGCAATGGATCGTCTTGAAGCCGAGTTTGCTTCCAAGGGTAATATCGAAAGCACCGGACAAGCACAGCAAACTGCTAGCGGCGCACGGTATATCGCATATATTCCATACGATAGCTTACCCGATGGATTTAAAGACACATTTACTCAAGGTGCTGAAAAAGAAGATTTGAAGAAATATTATCAAACAATGGAAATACAAGACTTAGCCGATTTAGTCAGAGACTTTAACAAGTGGGGTTCCGAAGGCCATGGCAACTTTTACAATTCAGAATCAACCGGAACTCAACTCCTGCCTTCATCTTGGTCAATTGCTTACAAAGCTTTGCAAGATAAAACAGCCGAGCGAGGAGCTAAGGGCAAAAATACTTTCAAGGAAACACTTGACAGCGCCACCGTGTAGTGATATAGTATAACTATTAGAGGGGCCCATATGTATGACTTTAGTGCCCTCTTTTGGATAATGTTGAACTAGGAGAGTTTGTGAGCATTAAAATCGCGCACGTATCAGATATTCACGTGCGAAAGTTAAAATATCATAAAGAGTATCGAGCAGTATTTGAGCAACTTTATGAAAAGTTGAGAGAAGAAAAGCCGGATATTATTGTAAACACTGGCGACACTTTTCACACTAAACTTGATTTGAGCCCCGAGGCCATCAAGATGATGAGTGATTTGTTTGTTGGTCTGGCAGATATCGCGCCCTATCATATGATTTTAGGTAACCACGATATGAACCTGAAGAATAGCAGTCGTCTAGATGCTATTTCACCCATTGTGGATTATCTAGAACATCCCAATATTCACTTCCACAAGCATGCTTCGGTGGTAGAGGTAGCAGACGGCATTGATTTACACGTTCTATCTATTGTTGATCCTGACAACTGGAAGAAGGACTTGCCAGAAGATCGTGTTAACATTGCTTTGTATCATGGCTCGGTTGTTGGCTCGGTCACAGACACTGGCTGGATGATGACACACGGCGACATTTCTCTTGATGAGCTTGAGAAATATGATTATGCACTGCTCGGAGACATTCACAAGACAGATCAGAAAGTAGATACTGATGGCAGAGCCAAATACCCCGGCTCCCTTGTGCAGCAAAACCACGGTGAGTCAAACGATAAGGGCTACCTTATGTGGGACATCCAAGACAAGAATACATGGAATACAAGACATGTATCACTTGTTAACCCAAAGCCTTTTATCACTATTGAGCTTACTCGCAAAGGCCGAATGCCAAAGAATATTTCTATTCCGCTCGGCGCGCGCTTGCGTCTCGTTAGTAACAATAATCTGCCGCTGGATATAATGCGTCGAGCAGTAGACATCGCAAAACACAGGTTCAAGCCAGAAAGTATATCTTTCCTTAATCGTGCTTCCGGCGAACGCGGCTCCGTTGAAGGCTTAGCCGACGACCTTAAGACTGAGAACCTGCGCGACATTAGTGTGCAGGAAGAGCTAATGGACGAATACCTTGTTGATTTCCAAGTTCCACAAGAAACTATGGAAAAAGTCTACGAACTTAATAAGAAGTACAACAAAATTGTTGAAGACAACGAGGACATCTCCAGAAACGTCAATTGGAAACTGACTAACTTTGAGTTTGACAATCTGTTTAACTACGGAGAAGATAACAGTGTCAACTTCCACGAACTTAGTGGTATTGTTGGCATCTTTGGTAAAAACTATTCTGGTAAAAGTTCTATCGTGGATGGTGTACTATGGACTCTTTTTAATTCAACTTCGAAAAATGAACGCAAAAATCTTAACGTTATTAATCAAAACAAAGAATACTGCCGCGGCAAGGTAGAAATTCAAATCGGCGATCGTACATTTACAGTTGAAAGAGTCGCAAAGAAATATACCAAGCGACTCAAAGGTGAAGAAACCCAAGAAGCTAAAACAGATCTAAACTTTGAGATGTTCGATCCTGTGATGGGAGAAACAATCTCACTGAATGGCACAACCAGAACCCAAACTGATGCCAACATTCGTAAGCAATTTGGAACGCTGGAAGACTTCTCAGTATCGTCACTGTCCTCACAACATGGCGCATTAGCGTTCATTGATGAAGGTTCGACACGACGTAAAGAAATCATAGCTAAGTTCTTGGATCTAGAGTTGTTTGAGCAAAAGTTCAGACTAGCCAAAGAAGACTCCGTTGATCTCAAGGGCGCCCTGAAAAGATTAGCTACCAAGAACTACGAAGAGGACATTCAAGAAACGGCGGAAACTCTTGATAACACTAGGGTGGAATTACAAGAGCAGAGAAACAAATGCGAAGGGTTGAAGAGCAATCTAGAAGCGTTGTCGACCAATTGTTCAGAGATACAAAATAAGATTGACTCGATTCCAGCCGAGATTATTGATATTGTCAATATCACAAAGCAGATACGTCACAAGGAAAACCAGGTGACATCTTTGCAGCTAAAGGTCGGAGAGGATGAAGATGCACTCAAGATAAAGCAAGGTCTTTACGAAAGAGTGTTGGAGTTTATTGGAAACTTTGAACTGGATGAATACCAGAAAATCAAACGAGAAATAGATAACAAAAAGCAGAATTTAAACAAGCACGAAGTCGAGGTTGACAATCTCAGCAACGAACATGAAGATATTATCAAGAAAGAAAAATTACTGGATAAGATCCCTTGTGGTACATCGTTTCCAACTTGTCGGTTTATTAGAGATGCCCACGTAGCAGTTGCGAATAAAACATCCGTAGAAGAAGAACAGAGCAGGATTCTAAGTTTAATTACTGACACACAACAACAGATTGACCTGCTTGATCCTGCGCAGGTAGAGGCTGAGCTTGACAGATTCGACAAGATGAGAGAAAGCAAGAATGTTGTGTCGGCTGCTATAGCTGATTTAAATCTAGAGATAGAGAGAAACAAGAATACAATCTTGACTGTTAAGAATGATTTGACTGAACTGATTACGAAGCGAGATGAGTATGAACAAAACAAGGAAGCGATTGAGAATCTTGAGGTGCTGGTCACTGAACTAAATAAGTGCCACTATTCTATCGAACAAACAAAGGGCAGCATCGAGACTTGTGATACATCCACCCTACAGCTAGTAAAGGCGCTTGGTTCACAAGAACAAAAGCTAGAAAACTTGCGAGACCAAAAGCAAGAGTATCATGACCTACAAACTGAATTCGCTGCATACGACTTATTTATGCAGTGTATGCACCCCAACGGCATCGCTTACGACGTTATCAAGAAGAAGATACCTGTTATCAACTCTGAGATTGCCAAGGTGTTGGCAAACATCGTAGACTTCGAAGTCTTTTTTGAAGCTACTGGAAATAAATTTGATATCTCAATCAAGCACCCTCAATACGACGAGAGACCAATTGAGATGGCTTCCGGCGCAGAGAAATCATTGTCCGCAATGGCCATTCGATTAGCGTTGCTTGGAGTATCTTCCTTGCCCACCGGTGACTTATTCATTCTTGACGAACCTGGGACGGCTTTGGATGAAGACAATATGTCGGGCTTTATTCAGATTTTAGAACTAATTAAGGTATATTTCAAGAATGTCTTGTTGATCTCGCACCTTGATTCTCTTAAGGATTGTGTTGACATGCAAATTGTTATAGATAAAAAAGCAGGATATGCAAAGGTAAACCAATAATGAAAATTACAAAATCAGAACTCAAGCAAATTATTAAAGAAGAATTGACCAACACAATTGGCCAAGAACAACAGATTGACGAGATTATGCCGGCAGTATCTTCGCGACTGATGCCCCTTATCATGACAGCACTAAAAGACCCAGAAGTTCAAAAAATGCTAATTGACATGTTAATGCCAATGATTAAACAAGCGACGGGCCACATCGAGCGCATCCCGACAGACACAGATGGCTTGTCGAAGTAGGATAACCAATAGGAAATAACAATGTCAGACGAAAAAGAAGATAAAAACGAATTTGATTTTCTGCCTCCCGCAGAACCACCTCCCGCGTTTGCGCAGGAGAAAGACAGTTACCACGAACAGGTAGATGCAGAAGACTTCGGTATGGTTGAGGACTTCGGATTACAGATGGAGTACTCCGATGAAGACTTGCTCCCAGAGAACACCGCGCCTTCTTCCCTGAACGTTGGTTTTGTTGGTGTCGGCGGTGGAGGCAATAAAATGGCGAATGCGTTTATTGAATTAGGTTTCAACAAAACGCTACTCGTAAATTCAACAGGTAAAGACATTCCGAAGAATGTAGAAGAGGATCACGTTGTCCTCATCCCCGATTCAGACGGGATTGGAAAAAACGTAGACTATGGAAAAGAGGTTTTAAGTCAAAATGGCGCGATTGTTGAAGATGCCCTGCGTATCAAGCTCGGTAAAGTTGATTGGCTATTCGTCCTTGCTGGCGGTGGCGGCGGTACCGGTAGTAGTGTTACCGCTTTGCACCCTGTCTTTGAGCGCTACATGCGCTCTGTGCAGTCGAGTGGCAAGGTCGTTTACATAGTTTCGTGGCCGACAGCACAAGAGAACCTCAACCCCACAATCGCTCGCAATGCGTTAACGCTGGCTAATGATGTAGCTAAGCACCCGCACATCATCTTAGATAATGAACGAGCCACACGCTTATTGCGCGGCCGAATCGGTATGCTTGGTATGTACCCTGTCGCCAACACACAATTTGCTAAGTCATTAGCCCAAGTGTTAAAACTCTCCACTGAGGATTCACCGATCCAATCTTTCGATAGCAAGGATTTGGAAACATGTTTGGTTAATGACGGTCGCGCTTTTATGGGCTCGACTATGATAAAGGACCCAAATACTGCTAAGCTTGGATCGGTGATTCTCCATAATTGTATGAATCGTTCTGCGTGCCCTCCACCGAAAGGTAAGGCGGCCGCAGGCTCGTTAGTGCTGGTTGTGTCAGAGGAGATGGTGGCTGACCCTAAAGTCAGCAAGAATATTGAGTCGGCAATCGCTTATGTCGGCGGCCGATGCGAGACACTTTTCTCTGGCGTTTATGTCAGAAAGAATGTGCCTGGATTGATTGCGATACTAAGTATGAATGGATTAGCAACATGAAAAAACTATTTGAAAATTGGCGAAAGAATTTGGTAGAATATGGATCAGATCAGGATGGGCAAGCTAATGCTTATGATCATTATTACGATATTAAAAAAGCCATCGCCGATGCTCTAACAGAGCAGGGCAATGATTGGGCTCTTGATGAGCCAGAATGGGAGGAAATTTTAATTCCATCTGGCGGAAGTGAGCAAGACCATGATAGGTTTGTTCAAGAACTCCAAGCATTTATGCAAACTATGCAACTTGGAAATATAGAAGATTTGGGTGTCTCAATTGAGTCATACTGATATGAATGGATTAGCGACATAGGAGATTATGATGAAGAAACTATTTGAAAATTGGCGAAAAAACCTTAACGAAGCAGCATACGAACCCGGCCGTGCTGTTAGTGGCATTGATCAAGAAATTGAAAGAGAAGATGCGTTGAGTTATCAACATGTGAGAGATGCTTTTAAGTCTGATCTACAGGACGTTGGTATGGATTGGTTAATGGACGATCCTAATGAAGATATGTACTCGGTACTCGATCAACTGCAAAGGAACTCTGATAACCCAGACGAATTTGTAGACAATATAAAACAGTGGTTGAACAATCAAGATCCCGCGCAAATCGGTTATACGAATCTGGGAGATGATGTATTGAATGAAGGTATCGAAAACATTACTCCCGAGAACATTCAGATAGCTGCCGATGCTTTAAGGCAAGTTGCTACTAACTTTGCACCAGCTATAATCATTCCAGCAATCATGATGATATATCAAGAGTACAAAGATAAAAAGAAGGCAGACAAATGAATTGGATTAAATCACTTTGGGATAAGCTTGTAAACAGTACATCAACTTCGCCAACCATTGTGTTGGTGGAAGAGGTTGAAGAAGAGCCAACCGAAGAAAAGCATGAATCTGTTGAAGAATTGCTGAAACAAATTCTTTTGGAGGGCCGCGTCAGCGAGGCCACTATAGATAGCCTCGATATATTAAATCTTTTCAAAGAGTGGTATGAAGGTATTCCTGATGAAGAAGAGATCAGAGCAAGCATTCAAGATTTTAAAGAAGCTATGGGCGGCGCGATTAACGCGAAATTAAATAAAATAAAATGAATATTACCAAAAAAGAAATACAACAAATTATTAAAGAAGAGTACGAAATAGTTCGGCTTGAGCAATTAATGTTTAAGGAACAGGCTCGTATTGACAAACTTCACCAAGAAATGCAACTTGAAGTCTTATCAGAAGGCTGGAAAGAAGAATTGCCGCATATTGGACTAGATGTACTTGGTCTGGTGCCCGGTTTTGGAGAAGCGGCCGATCTAACAAATGCTGGTCTTTATGCTAAAAAAGGCGAGTACCTCATGGCAGCCCTCTCAGTTATTTCTATGATTCCAGCCGTTGGTGACGCAATCGGTAAAAGCGGCAAAATTGGTATGTATATGAGTAAATTCGGAGCAAAAGGCGGCACTAAAGCCGGCGGCGCCATGGCTAAATTATTGTCTAAGCATATGCCTAAAATTAACAAGATATTAAGCTCTCTTAAATCTAATAAACTTATTGGAAAGTATGTTGATGATATGGCCAAAGCAGTAACAAAATATGCTGATGATATAGGCACGAAAGCTGCGGATGAAATATTGCCTCAACTGCAAAAAGCGATTGGGGTAGCTCCAGCATCGAAAGTTAGCAAAAATAAGTATATGGCAATTGCCCAAAAGGCTAACACCAAACGGGTAACGAGACAGAATAGACAGGCGATTGCTCAGAATTTATCTGGTGGAGAAGGTGAAGGTGGTGAACAAACACCCGCCGCAGCGCCCGCGCCGGCGCCCGCTGCAGCGCAAGCGGCAGCGCCAACATCTACCACTCCTGCACAGCAACAGAGCCGGAAACCAACACCCGCAGATGATGAAGAAATAAAAAACGCAGCGGACGATATACTGAAACAGGCTGCCAAACGTCAAAAAATTGCAGAAGATAAAAAAATGGATGTCATCAATAAGATACTGTCGGCTATTGAGCAGTTTGGTAACGATCCAGAAGTAATAGATGTTTTAGGTACGGACGGCCTGTCTGGTGCCCTAGAAGCGATCAAAGATAAGATTCTTAGTAACCAAGATACTGGAGAAGACAATGATAGTAGTCTGGCTTCAGTTATGGAAAAAGAACTTACCAAGCCCGAGAAGAAAGAAAAAGAAAAGATTGTCAAAGGCATGAAGAAGGATAAGAAGGGTTTTAAACAAAGATATGGCGACGATGCAGAATCAGTTATGTATGCAACTGCAACTAAATTAGCCAAAGAGAAGAAGTGAGGAATTGATGGTGGCAAAAGCAACAGCATTTATGGATACTTGGTTAGCTAAGCTTACCTCTCGTAAATTGATGGTGTGGCTTACGGCAACCGGGCTCACCCTTGCTGGTCACGTAACCAGCGAAGACTGGGTAATTATTTCAGCAATCTATATCGGAGGCCAAACTGTTATTGATGGTATCGCTAGATTGCGAGGTTTCAATGACTAAAAAAGCTGTACTTGAGTTTGTGTTGAAAAATTGGAAAGTGTTGCTAATCGTAGCACTACTTATCGTCGTCGCAATGAAAAGCCACAGTGACTACAAGCTAATGCAAGAGGCATACGAAACCCAAGCAGATTCGCATCAGGCACAGATCGATGGATTAAAAGAGATCCATAAGCAAGAGATTCGCAAGAAGCAAAGATTAATGGAAGAGCACATGCAGTCGATTGCGGCTATTGAAGAAGAATATGAGAGTGCCCTTGAGATGATTCAACAGTTAAGAGAAGACAAGAAAGGCGAATATAGAAACAAGTTCAATAGCGATCGAGAGCAACTAATTAAAGATATAGAAGAGAAATTTGGTATCGAATATGCTCCTTAAGTTTTTGCTAATGTTAACAATGACGGCTAACGCTACCGAGCCAGCAAAATTTACTGTACTAGAATATAAAACTCCTGCCCCTTTTGCTGGTGTCTTGTTTGATGAGAAAGCAATCGCCAAGATGATGGCTGATTTTGATATTTACAAGTACTCTTGCGATATAAAGACTGAATACCAATTAAAAATTCAGCGAGAGGAATATGATTTTAAGTTGGAAAATATGAGAATTGAGCATGAAGCTTTAACAAAAGAATACGATTTGTTTATAATGCAAAAAGATAAAGAAATTGACGCCTTAGCCAATGCTCTAAAAAAAACTTCACCCCGCTACAAATGGTTGTATTTTGCTGGTGGGATCCTCATTGGTACTGCAGGCTCATACGGCGTATATAAGGCTATAAAATGAATGAAAAAGATCCTAACCAAATAGCTGCAATTGAAAAAGCAATTGCAGAGAAGTATGGCAAGGAGACAATTGAAAACCCTCGTTCAAAATGGAACGAAGAAAAAGAAAAAGAATACCTTGAGCAAATGCAAGACTTATATTCTAAACAGAAGAAAAATGATGACTCGAAAGAGAAAATAGAGATAAATGGTATAAAGGTATCAAAAAAACTACTTAATAGAGAACAATTACGCTCCTGCCCAGTATGTGGTAGGTTTCCTAAAAAATCTTTGGATGACGTCTGTCTATTAAAATTTGATTGTTGCGGTCATTGCTACATTCAATATGTTGATGGCAGAGAACAAAGATGGGAAAATGGTTGGCGCCCAAACGATAATAAAGGAAATAAATAATGGCTACAGTATACGAAATCGTTCAGGGTTTATCCCAAGCAGCAGCAAACGCTTATGATGGTGCACTTGATGAAAGTGGCGAACCGCTTTTGGTTGGTTTGCAAAGAGAAGAGGGAGATCCTATTCTTGATAAAAGAGTGATGGACGGCTTTAATATAAAGTTTTACGGCAATATGATGTGCCTGTCCTACATGTCAGAAGTTACTTTGAAAGAAGTATATGCAAATGACTTTGAGACTAGAATGGAAGAGCAGATCGCTGAGATTGTAAAGTTTCTCAAGAAGGAATATCGTAAGATTCGCAAGGAGTCGGTCACCCTCACGGCAGATGGAGAGATTGATGTTAGAGTCGAGAACTCCACCAGAGTACGCTCTTGGGTAACCGCCAAAATGCATTACAAGGTTGGCGGCTTGAACGAAGAGAATGCTGTAGCCGCAGAACAAGATACTAAACCAGAAGATTCTTTTAGAAAGTTTATCGATCAAGGTGGCTGGGACGGCGCCGGTGGTAAGCGCCCACAAAACGATACTAGGAAGAAGGAATCGTAAGATGAAAATTACTGCTGATAGATTAAAACAAATCATTATTGAGGAATACCTCAAAGAAGAAATGTTCGACGAAAGCCAAGCAGCAGAAGACTTGCTGAGACAACTCATCGGTGATGAGGAATATGAAAGGCGTAGAGCATTAGATAATCCTGACTCCCGTGGTGGAGACACCGCTCCTATGGATAATCCGAACAAAGCAGCTAAGACGATGGCTATCGATATGGATACTAAAGCAGATGACATAGAGGCAGTCTCCGGCGCCGGATTAGAAGATCGACTTACGGATCTTATCCAAGGCATGCCTCCAGAAGAAGTAGCTGATTTGTTTCAAGCAGTGTTCGCCAAGATTCCGGGTGTTGAAATGAGCAGCCCAGAAGAAGAGCCGCAATCACTCTATTCGCCCGGCGCCGAAGGCCGGCCACAAGCAGGCTTTAAATTACAAGAATTACAAGAACTTATTCGTAGAGTATTCAAGGATGTATGAGTTTCCAACTGGACAAAAAACAACAAATCAAAGAAATTGTAAAGTGTGGTAAAGATCCTGCTTATTTCTTAAATAATTATGCAAGAATCTCACATCCGCTTCATGGTCTGATTCTGTTTAATACCTACGATTTTCAAGATGATCTACTAAAAGATTTTAACGATTATAGATTTAACGTTATCCTCAAAGCCAGGCAGCTAGGCATTTCAACTGTTACTGCCGGATATATTACTTGGATGATGTTATTTCACCGAGACAAAGCCATTCTTGTAATGGCCACTAAATTTGCAACAGCGGGTAACTTGGTTAAGAAAGTCAAGAACATTATGAGAAATGTTCCAGACTGGCTAAAGATTGCCACTATCTCTGTAGACAACCGCACATCGTTCGAATTGTCCAATGGTTCTTCAATTAAAGCTGCCTCAACTTCTGGTGATGCTGGTCGTTCTGAGGCACTGTCGCTGCTTGTGCTTGATGAGGCTGCACACATTGAGGGTCTCGATGAGTTGTGGACTGGTCTGTATCCCACACTGTCCACCGGTGGGCGGTGCATTGCACTGTCGACCCCAAATGGTGTTGGTAACTGGTTTCACAAGACCTGTGCTGATGCGGAGACTAAGACAAACAACTTCAACTTAACTACGTTGCCATGGGACGTACACCCAGACCGCGGCGCCGA
>Ga0209232_1001258_pt1 | contig 13910 bp, 12 predicted proteins | sample ETNvirenome_2_60_FD_184066 | JGI IMG/M metagenome (GOLD analysis project Ga0209232, IMG submission 184066) | Marine viral communities from the Pacific Ocean - ETNP_2_60 (SPAdes) (version 2) | ecosystem: Environmental > Aquatic > Marine > Oceanic | place: Pacific Ocean | collected 2013-06-22
TTCTCTAACTTTAATAAGGTTATCCATGTATAAATTTCTTTTATCAGGAGTTGCAAGGCTTTCTATAATCTTATCCATTTCAACTGTATTAAGTTCTTTACGACCAGAATATTTATTTATACCAGCCTCACTCTTTTTAAAATAATTCCCTATAATACCTATAGGAGACATGATCTGATTAACTTCTTTATACTTAATTCCTTTGCTGGTTTGAACTGGCATCATTACTTTATTATATGTACCAATCATATTCATGGCAACCATTCGCTCATTGCTTGTCATTGGGTGCTCATACCATTGTGTTAGTTTAAATTCCATGTTCTTATTGGTATACATGCTGTCTAGATAATTATTTATCATATAAATATCTTTCATTTTAATAGTCGTAGCATCTTTAGGCATCCCTTGTTTACTGGTAAAATCAATATACCAGTTATTAAAATCTTTACTTAAAACAGGATGATTGCGTATTGTCTGTTGAAATTTTTCTACCTGTGCAAGGTCTTCTTTAGTAACAGCAATCCCTTTAAATTGTTTACTATCAACAACTTCATTAACTGTTTTAAAAATAGTCTCATTATTATTTAAGACACTATCTTTTAAATTAGCTTCTGTTATTTTTATGGTAGGCTGCTTTAATGCTCTTTCGTAAATCTTATCCATTTGCTGATAAAAAGTACGTTTAGCTCTCATAGGTATCATTCTTGATGCATGGATTGACTTATCATATTGTGGCTTATTTTGTCCTTTTTGTAATGGACGTAATGGACTTAGTAACCAATAACTAAAATAATCTTGAAGTAATCCTTCTTTTAATCCAGAAGAACGTTCAAGCTCTGATAACTTAAACATCATATCATAAATCTTGCCATCAAGATCTAGGTTCATTGCATTGTCACGACCTTTATCTTTCTGAATTTTTAAAGCATATTCTTTTACATCGTAAGCATGTTTTTTTACTTTCGGTAAAACATCTTTAACGGTATTAACAACTCTACCTTGTTTAGCATATTCATTCTGTATTTTAGCAAATTGCTCTGTTAATAATTCCATCGTAGCATATTGACCAAGTTCTTTACCAATAAAATCAAGAGCTTGTTCAGGTTTATCTCGTATTATTTTTGCTATGCTTTTAGTGCTTTGATCTGAAATTAAAGATAATTCTTTAGCTAAAATATCATAATGTTGTTCAAGCATTTTTGCTGTTTTATTGTCTCTAATTACAAATTTACCTTCAGCATTTTTGTAATAATTTTTAGAAACTTTATACATATTTTCTTGAGCTAATACTAATTTTTCAAACATAAAGTTTTCAGGTGTAAACCCCATATCTGTAAGCTTTTTATTTAACTTAGGATATACGGTGTTAATGCCTTTAGCATCTCCTATTTTATTATTAGTTGATTCAATAGATTGTAAATACTCAAATAAAGTTTTTTGTTGATTCGTATCATAATTAAACTGACGAGGCTTTACATTATCAATTGCTTCTTTAATACCCATGATAGGTGTTTCTTTAGCTGCTTTCATAAAATCAGCATACTTAGTAATCGGTCTACCTTTTTGTTTAACATCAAAAATAGAACGAAATAACATATCTCTAAATTGATTATAAGGTCTAAGGTTAGGATCTTTACTAGAGTCAGCAGATACATTAACTATCTTTGTACCTAAGTCTAAGAAAAACCGATGAGCATTTTGGTTGCCTATTGCAGCGTTTTCTTTTAAACGAATAGTTAATCCATTTATTTTAAGATTGCCACCATTAGCATGAACATAGTCATACATATTTTGCATAGCAATTTTAGCTGATAGACCATAACCCAATCCGTTCTTTCCTGTACTAGCATTGCGTGCTACTTGGAAACGATGTGGAGGTGAGAACATCATAAACTTTTCATCCATAAAATCTTTACGTTCTTTCTCAGTTATATTGCCTTCAAATAGTTTATTTAATTTTGCTTCATATTCTTTTGTCCAATGTTTACGCTCATTCTTTATAGTATCTTTTTTATAATAATCAACTAAGCGTTTATCCATACCTTGAAATATTTTAATCGAATCAGAATCTTTGTCTGCTCCACCTAAGTAAGCATTGTCTTTGTCATGGGTGAAGGCTCCACCACCCTTTCGATTTGTAAATCCTCTGAATCGGAGTTTGCGTACTCCAGACATTGAATCAGCAGGAGTCCGAATAACCAAAAAGGTAAAAGCATCTTCAAATTCTTTTTTAGCTTTGCTAGTGAGTCCTCTGGATTGTTCCCTAAGATAAATATCCCAAACTTTGCCAAGGGTGTTTCGTTCACCCCTAAATACCACAGGCATTTGTTTTTTACCGTTGTCAAGATAGATCTCTCCTTCTTTAAGTGTACGAATGTTCTTTGCTGGATCAATACTAGCATAGGTTAACATCTCTGGTGTATAGCCTTTTAACCATGATTTACCAGCAGTTTCAACATGAGGATTGCTAATTCGTTTAGTAAAATACTTACGAAGAGCATTAAAATAATTGTTCTTATTAAAACTCATAGAGTGTTTTGCAACATATGTCCCTTGTAATGCTTTAGCAAGGACTTCGTTACTACGATGAAATTCTCTAAAAGCAGTATCAGCATCAGGTTCAAAAGATTCATGTCTTCTTAAATCTAATTCTCCTGATATATCTAACTTCATTATTTTATCTGAAATTAATTTACCCATTGGAGAATCTGCTCTATTTAACAATACCTCTCTCATAAATTCTATTGGCATTTCGTCAAGTGTCATATCTTTTTCTACAAACTCTTTACGAAAAGCTTCTATATCTTTACTTTTGTTATAATTTTTTATTGCAGTTACTGCTCTTTCTGAGCCTTGTAAAGAGGGTTTTAAGACCGTATCAATATATAAGTCAGCATATCCTTTGGCTTGCTGCTCATTTGATTGACCATAAAACTGTAAAGGTAATGATGCTCCTTTGGCATCTTTTCTGGTATTTTCATATGTACCAGAACTTACTTGAAGTTTTTCAATTGGTAATTCAATAGGTCTTAAATCATTTGAAATAAAATTGCCATCTTTGTACTCTAATTTACTTTTAGGATTATTTCCAACTAACTTAGCCGAGCTGCCATATACAACTGCATGTATGTTATTATTTTGCATCCATTTATTTAAGGCTGGAAAAGCTTCCTGTCCGTTTGATTTTGTAGCAAAAAAACCACCTCCAGTTTTAGCAGATATAACTGGTTTAAATTGTCCAGTTATTTTTGGGTCTTGACCCATCGCTCTTGTTGTAGCATCTAATACATCAGATCTAAATTCAATTAAACCATCTGTATCACTTGTATTAACTTTATATTTTTTACCACCAACGGTCATGCTTTTCGGATCATCGATAACAATAACACGTAACGTTTGTCCATTGTTCATGTCAGGTATTCTAACAAAACTTTCCCGAACCATTGGTGTCATTCTATTAGCAAATAGCTGTATACGTTTGTTTAAATCAGCTACGCTTTTACCAAAATTTCCTTTAGCATCAATTATTTTATAAGCATCTTCTACTCTAAGGTTATTCATCTCAGCCATATTAACAACATTAGAAATAAACTTACGTTCAAAGAGTTGTTCTACTTGTGGAGTATCTCCAAATATCTTTTTTTCTAAAGCCAATGAACGATTGTACATACGCTCTAACCGTTCAGGTTCTATTCTAACTCCTGTTTTATTCTTCGCATTAGATAAAATATCCATAATATTTTGTTTAGTATATTTACCATCACGAAATAAACTGGTTAATACAAAGTCTTTATCCTTAACTCCATGTACAATATAGCGATTGTTTTCTGCCATAGCAGATTGAATTAACCCTAAATCTTTTTGAGATAGTTCATAGGTTATTTGATTATCTTTCAAACTTTGTTTGTGAATTTTAACGGCTTCTTTAGCAACGTTACCATTGTTGTCTAAAGATCGTTTAACTGCGTGAGTCATTAACTTAAAATCTGCGTTAGGAACAATCGTGCTAGCAGGCATTTCTGCAAACTTTTCTCCGATATCCTTATCACCAACTTTCTCTTTAGTAATCTCTCCATATACAGCCGTTTTGTCGCCAATTTCGACCATTATATTCGGCTGCATCTGTTCCATTTTACTGCGATACCAACCACGCAATCTTCGGTTATGTTTATTGGCAATTTCATTTCCAAATTGTCTACGCATTTCTGCCATAAATACTTCTACATTTGCTTTACCTCTTGTAACAGAATTTGTAGCAGATTTATCAATAGACTCTCCAAGATCTATTTCGGTAGAAAACTTTTTATTCTCTCTAAAAATTGACTTTGTTATATCTGAAAGATTAAACAACTCTTTTTGAGTTGTATCCATTTGATCAATTTGATCATTATTAAAAATAGATGTTTTATATGTAACCGCATTTTCTTGCATTTTTTTAGTATTTTTATAAATACCATATGCTGTTTCTCTGTACCATGTGTTTACATCATTCTGATTATATTCAATTTTATTTTTAGTAAAATGATTAATGGCACGTGCTGTCCAATTGGTATTGGGATTTTGTTGTTTTAAATAACCCAAAGCAATTCCACTAGACCCTCCTGCTCTTGGATCACCGCCAACTTCATATCCCATTGGATGCTCATTCTTAATAAACTCTTGTGCATCCTTTGTAATATTTTTCCAGTCTTTAGAATCTTCAGGTCTAAATACTTCTTTACCGTTACGATTTTCTTTAACCCATTTGGCTGCAGCAATTTCACGAGCAGGACGTGTATTATAACCAAAGAATCCACCGAGTAAATATTCATAGATTTGCATTTCTGTAGGCTCACCACGTAGTGTCATTGGCAATCCCTGTACTAATGAACCGACTGTTCCTCGTAATACTCGGTTAGCCTGATCAACTTGTTGTGGTGTACCTTTATATAGATTGCCTACAGAAACAAAATTGCCTATGCCACCAAAAGCACCACCAGCAATTAAACCACCCACATAGCTATCAACAATAGCATCTTCGCCTTTCCAAACATTACTAATAGCACTTGCAGAAGCAAGACCTAATGCCTCTTCTGTAATTGCACGAGTACGTGAACCTTCTTTTAAAATTTCAAAAGACTCTAATCCAGTTTTTGTTAATCCTTTATTAAAGAATTGTTTTGTACCACGTGAGGCAATCATAGGAACAGCAACACGATCCATAACATCAATACCGTCTAAAGCAGCCTGCGTAAAACGACCAATCTGTTTTTGACCTGTGGCTTTCATTCCTAACTTAGCCAGACCAAGGACAGGTGCTTTTAAAATAGCAGGAGCAAATCCTGCTAGATGACCAAGCTGTCTAAAAATAGCTTCACCTGTGTTACGAGGTTCTTTAGGAATTAAATCAAGAGTCGTAAGACCTTCAATAAATCCAGCTTGTGCTTGTTGAAGTCCACGTTGTAAAGAGAAGTTGCTTTGCGTTCTCTTAAACTTAATTTCATTTTCTTCTGCTAAACGTTCTAACTGATCAAGCTGATCATCGTTAAACATGGTAGGATTATTGCGATAGGTTCGTATTAAGTTTTGAACCTTTATCGACTCATAAGGTGATGCCATCTATATATTGATACCTACATTACCTATGCCAGAAAAATTAGTAGAGTTTCTTACAGCATCTAAAAGATTGCGTGCTCTTCCACGAAACAGCATATCATCTGCTACTCTTCCTGCATCAACAACTTTTCCACCCATATTTCTAGCTGTTCTGCTTCCCATTACTCCACGTGCACCTTTATAAACTCCACCAATACCCAACGGTAAACCACCTAAAGTTCCTAACGTTCCTGCAAAACGTTCCATACCACTTTCACCAAATACAGATTCACCACGTGATACAGGTCTTAATCTATTTGGAACCATTCCAAAAGCAGCCGTATCAACTAAATCAAACAGTCCTTTAGACAATGCTTTACTTTCTCGCCTAAAATCAGTTCCCATTGCATTTGCTAAGGTAGCAATTGTTTCAGCTTCTTCATCATTATAGCGTTGAGGGTTATCGTTATAATCCATAATTAATTCATATACTAAATTTGGATCCATTATTGTCCTCCTTGTAACATTAACATATTTAATAAACTTCTTGTAGATTGCTGTGGAGATAAAATTTGATTTAACCCCAGCGAAGGCAACATATCTGTTTGTGGTAATTGTAATGGTGTCATTTCAGGTCTATTTGGAGTCAATCTATCAAATTGTTCTCCATAAAATTGATCTCTAGTAGGAGCCATTAAACTTCGATAATAATCTGCATTAAATAATCCACCAGACCCTAGGTTAACATTTTTCATGTTTTCAATATATTCTCTTCTGTTTTTATCAAATCTCTCTCTTAATTCTTTTTGTTTATTTCTTGATAAAATTTGTTCTGCAACTAATTTATCTGCTCTTCTTGCATCAGTTATATCTTTTCTATCTAAATTAAATCTCCTTGTATCTTCAGCAAATGTACGATCACGTAAGTCTTGAGCACGATTAAACTGTCGAGCTTGTTCATTTAATTGTCTATTTGCCATAACATAACCAAGCAAAGTATCTTCCAATTGATCTGCTATAGCAAAGCCTGATGTATATTCATTCATATAAACTCCTGTTTAATTTTTAACCATAAGGATTATTAGGATCAAAACCCATTAACTCTCTTAAGCTACCTTCAAGATTTTCCAAATTATTAATATCTTGACTATAAATGTCAGGATTAACAGTAGGTGCTGCTCCTGTACGAATAGTAAAATCGTCTTCTCCTGATGCTGCAATATTGCCTAATGCCTGTGTTAATGCATCTGTATAATCCGTCATAGCATCTTGATAATTATATTGCATACCCAATATATCAGACTGAAAACCAGCCATAGATTGATTTAATCCAGTTTGATAAGCTCTATTTGCGTTTCTAATGTTAGAAAACATATTTGTACCAGCTCTACCAAAACCACTTCCAATACTTGACAGTCCTTGACCTCCTGTCATTCCTAATAAATTTGATTGCCCTGATAATCGTTGAGCATCCATATCAAATCCTAAACCAGTTCGAGCCATACCTACGTTTGTATTCATACGATTGTAAGCAGTTGTTATTCTATCCATACTTGGCAAATAAGCCAATGAAGCATCGTCTAAATCACTTACTTGAATACCTTGATCACTTAAAAATTGTCTTTGATCTGTATAGTTATTTGGATCGGTTGGCACAGTTCCTTCTTGGATATACGGTGCAATATTAGATCCACTCCAATTATAATTATATTGATTAGGATTTGTAGGATTATATGCCGATTGATCTTCCCTATTTATATTTCTTGGATTGTAAGAACTTTCATTAAAGTAAGTTGACATTCTAACCTCCTTGGAATAGGTTTTGTAATGACGGTGGAAATAAGAAATTTTGATTCATTCGTTGCGTTCTTGCTGCTCTTGCACCCATATTGACCATATTTTGAGTTATTGGATTTACGTTTGTTGGCAAGTCAGTTCTAAACAACTCATCCGTAGTCATATTGCCTATTGGCATATTACTAAAATCGACTCTAGTCGTACTTGCTGTAGTCGTTGTTGGTTGTACATTATTCATAATATTTGAAGTAATTGAACTTGGGTCTGTTCCAGCAGTTGTTGGTACACTTGTTGGTAGTGTTGTTGGCATTTCTCCAGTAACTTGAGGAGGCCCCATAAAATTAGGATAACTCTCTGGCATATATCCTTGACCACCTAAAGGTAATCGTGTACTTTGATTAATTGTAGAAGGATCTATTCCTGTTGCCTGTGCTAATAAACTTGTATTTGTTTGACCACCTAATATGTTTGCTTGACCAGCTTGTGCTTGTGCAACTTGCTCGCCTAATTTTGCAAGCATAGGATCTCCAGTTTGACTTAATCCCATTTTAGAACGAACAAGATTACTGCCTCGAGTAAATGTACTTGGATTCATTCCAGCAAATGCTGCCGATTTAATCCCTGTCGTAACTGCTTTAGTTAAAATAGCTTTATTCATATCTGAAGAATAATTTTGTACATCTTTGCGATATCTGTCTTTAACCGTATCGCTAAATTCTTTTTGTTCTCCTGTTGATAGGTTAATATTTTTACCTAAACTTGTAGCTTGAGACTCTCTACCGCCTGCCCATTGCTGACCAAGCTTTGAACCTAAACCAGAACCTAAAGCAGCCAAGCCACCAATACCAGCCAATCCCCAGCCAACTGGAGTTAACCCTAAAGCAGCAGCTCCTAATAAGCCTGCTCCACTTCCAAGCATTGAACCAAGACCCATAAATGAAGAAGATCTTTTACGTCTACGATCTTCATCAGCCATTTTATCTTCAAGCCTACGCTGTGTTTCATTTGACTGTAATTGCAATAATAAGTTTCCTACTGCCATGTTAAACTCCTATAAATGTTTTCCAAATAGATGTAATCCAAAAAATACTTGATTCTCCATCTTGTAAATCTGAACTTGATGTTTGTATTGTAATTGCTGCTAATGCATTTGCTGGAATAACAGGTGATGCACTCCAATCAGATGTTTTAATTACGGTAACGGTGTTTGCAACAAAATCTGTTGAATGTACAAAAGTAGCAACACTATCTTGAGTATTATCTCCATTATCAATTCTTTCTATTCCAAAAGTAATTGACTGGGTATTGTCATTCATATTTTCTGTTCGGATAACTAAGCTGTGACAAATCATTTTAAATGGAGTTAAAAAAGAACTTTGTTCATGAAGTCCAGTCGTTTGTTCTCCAACACCAGACCAAGGCACATAATGTTTTGTTGTTGCAATGTCGTCTTTAAAATTGTGATTAAATAGTCTGTAATCAATAAACTTTTGTTTATACTCTAATTCATTTGCAATTAACTTTTTATCAACAATTGTATTGCCATCTGTAGACATATTTGAAGACCATAAACGTCCATTTTGTTTACGGTATCTTTTTAATATGCCATCTTTATGGTTAAATAAAACTTCTTCACCTTCTCTCATATTATTAATAGACGGATGATTATTGACCAAACGAATTTTGTCTTGTTTTCTATTGTTAATAAATCGAGAATCTCTATCCATTAGGTAAATCTCTTTTTTAACACCCTGTATTCAACAGTAATATCGTTAATATAAACTTGACGTGAATGTGAAGATGTATTCATTTTTACAGAAGCTTTACTCACCGTAATTGGATTAGCTGGTGTAAGTTTAACCGTTGACCAATTGCTTGCTGAAGTTGCAATTGTACCTGATAGTGCATATGAATTTCCTTCAGGATCTTCTATAGTAAAATAACCTGTTAAAGCATTGTTTGATTTATAAGTGACATAAACAGCATAAATGCGTTTATTTAAAGAAGGATTACCAAAGTCAAAATCTTTTGTTTGAAAACGTGTTTGTGTTGTAGCAACTGGATCACGATCTATTTTATAAAAACTAAGTTCATCTCCTGTATCTTGTGCAAGAACAATACTGTTTGTTGGATTAAAAACTGCATTTGTAACCCCATCATTAGCAACAGTTATAAACTGAGTATCTGCAACAATTGTTCCTTTTTTTAAATCAATACGAAATCCATTTGCGTTACTTGCAGCACTTTGAATTACATTTGCAATTGATTCTTTTTCATCATAAAACAATGCACTATCATTATTAATTATACTTGACCATGTATTGTTCGTTAGCTTGTTTTCAATAAAGTTTCTGATTTGTTTTCCATCGTATAAATAAAAACCTTGATCATTAATCCATATAATTCCATACTGAGTTCGTTTAACACATTCTTTATTTAGCACTCCCATATGATACTTAGAATCTTCTAAAAACCAACTGGTATCATCTGGAGAAGCAATATTAATAATATCAACACTATATTGCTTATAAGCAAATAAACGATCTGCATAAGCTTCAATAGCTACATAAGTTTCAGCATCACCTTTAGCTGCTTCGATATAATTATGATAAGGAAAGGTATCAAACCTGTTTGGCATAGAATACATAATGCGATCAGAAAATTTAGTTAAAGATGCATTTGATTTTGATGTACCAGTATTTTCATCTTTCATCGTTACATTGCAAATAAATACTCGATTGTTTGCAACCGTAGCATCTTTCCATTTTTCACCTTGATCTCCCAGAGCATTACTAAAAATACCAGAAGAATAACCATTTAAAATTTCATAGGTAATTAATCCTAATTCTTTAACTCTAAAGTTATTAGCTGGATTATTGCTTGGACAATAATATGTACTCATAGTTGATCCACTATTATCATACCATGCAGAATATTCATCAGACAGTTTAACACGTGCTCCTTTTGTTAAATCAATATCAACTAACAATGTGTATTCATCATTCGTTTGTTTTTCTCTAATATAAATTCGACCACCTGTCATACGAGGATCGTAAGGACCTTTTGTACCGATGCTAATTGACAAAGCTTTTAAATCATTTGTAGGTGTAAAATCTGAACTCATTGGTGTAGGCAAAGACTCTTGATTGCCATCATAAATAAACGTTTGAGCAAATTCATATTTAACAGCAGGAATTGTTCCTTCTTGATCATTTTCAGACGTAATATGCATATTAAATCCACCACCAGCACTAACAGAAATTGTTGGCAATGATCCAGTAGCATTGTCACTTACAGGTGTTACTGTAACGGTTGATGGAGCAGCAAGCGTATTATCTTTAGCATAATAACCTAAAAAACTATTGGTAGCCGTATCATAGCCACCGCCTTTAAAATGGCGTCTTTCTATCCAGCCATACCATTGAATTTTACAGTCACTTGATTCAGCCGTATCACAACATCGAATTTGATCACCAACTTTATAAAAGTTTATTTTAGAAGGTGTACCAGAATAAGATGAACGTAAGGTAATTGCATCTCTTGTCCATCTGCTTTTTGATTCAGTAAATGTATCTAATGAATGATTTTCAGTACGAGCTAATAAATATACTGTATCTCCTAATCCATAACGAGTTACCGTAGCTGTTGCCCAAGGATTTCCACCGCCAGCTGGAATATCTTGAACTGTTAAAATATTTGGATCAACTACTGCATTGTTACCATTAAAAGCTGTTATAGTATAAATACCATTATGAGAAACGGTTAAACGATTTGATCCAGCTTCTGCTACATCAATCATTAATTTATCGCCAATAGAAAAATAAAATGCTAAAGCAATTGCAGAACTACTATTTTGAGCTGACAGCTCTCCACCAGCTCCTTTCCATCCACCTGTAGCAACACAAGATCCTCCACCATGATTACAACTACTATGATCTGCTGTGTACGTTAAGCTTAAAGGTTCAGCTTGAAAATCAGTTTCAAAATAACCTAAACCATAATTATGCTCTAAGGTAGATGCACGTGTTGATAATGATAATGATTGTCCTGTCTTTGGGCCACCTGTTGTACTTGCAGATAATTCAAATTCTGTTGCACTTGTTACACTTGATACGGTTGCTCCACTTGGAATTCCAGTTCCTGAAACATTCATTCCAACAGCAACTAATGTATTTGAAGAATGTGTAATTGTAGGGTCATTATTATAAGAACAACCAGTAAGTGTTATTACAGTTGCCATATTAGATATAACACTATTAACAGCATTAACAGGTTGAAGTGAACCTTGATTAGCTACACTTAAATTTTGAATATCCTGCAGTTCATTATCAGCAATATCAGCAGGGTCTTTTAAGTCGTTTAACCCACCACTAAAATCTTTAATTTGAAATAAAGCTTTAGGCATTAAATTGTTTTCCCCATATTGTACATTGTCCGTTTACAATTTCAATTTGCTCTACTTGAAAGTTTCCTTTCGGTTTATCAAAATAGGTTACAATACCAAAACAATGATTCCAATTATGTAAACGTCCTTTTAACCATTTGTTTTTACGAGGAGACATATCTTTTAAACATCCCATTGCCCATGCTCCAATTGTACCAGAATCAAGTTTAGTTAAACTGTGTCGTTGTATATCATGTGTATGTCCATAAACAATATTTGAACCATACGCTTCTAAATGTTTTTTAGCATGATAAGTTGTAGCATATGCTCCATGAATAAAATTTAATTTACCCAGTTTAAGCGGTTTATTATATGGAAGGTACTTATACCCTCGCTCTATCCATTTACATGCTTTTTTGAAGGTATATTCCCTTAAATAAGGGTGTTTATCAACAAAATGGTCTAACCATTCATCGTGATTACCAGCAAGAATATATCTTTCATTGCATTTAACTTTATCAAGCACTTTATCAAAGAGATCAATGCCTTCATTCACTTCAGCAATTTCTTTATCTACTTTAACTAATTGATCTTCTAAGTTTGGTAATCGTTTACCTTTATAGCACCATGCTGATACAGATTCCCATTCACCTACATCACCTAAGTTTATAAAGATTTCAGGCTTAATATATTCAATTGCCTGAAGAGTAATATCAACAGCACGTTCATCGTGTATTGGAAAATGCTGATCAGGTATAACAATAGCTCGTTTCATTCTTTAATCTCAAAATGAACTAAGTCGTCAAAATTATTATCTTTGGTTGTGCGAACCTCTTTTGCTAAAGATGAAGACGACCAGTCGCCACCCCAACGAACATTAATTCCCATCTTGCACGCAATGCCTAATACAAAACCACCCATGTAATGAAAATCATCTCTTGCATTCCAATCGATCTTACCTTTTACCGTAGGATCGTAAGGAGCAATATCAACAGCCATTCCCAATACATGTTTACCAAATTTAGTTTTAGACTTACCTTGCTTAACCAATTCATTTTGTCTTTCCTGACTTCGTTTACCTTCAATAACAACAATGTCAAAATACTTAACAACTTCTTCTAAAAGTAATACTAGGCGAGGGTCTACGCCTTCTAACCTTTCCCTGGATTTTCTACTAAACCTTGGCATTATTTTTTCTTCTTTGATTTAATCATTTTTTTCTTTTTAGGCGGTCTACCTCTTTTTGATCCGTATGTTCCTTTTCCGTAAGGCATTTTATTTTCCTTTCTTTACTATTTTTTTAATCTTACCATTATGAGTTCTAGCAAACTTATGTGTCTTTGTTTCTCTAATAAGCGTTCCACTATACGTTTTGCCACCCCATTTCCAACTTACTTTTTTAGCCATAATTAATCCTATTTTTTCTTTTTATGTCTACTTGCAAAAGCTCTTGCTTGTGCTACTGAACTAAACCCCCAACGTTTTAAAGCCAATGCTTTACGTGTTGGTTTACCTTTAGCATCTTTCATCGGCCCTTTCATACCTGCAAATCTTGCAGCAAAACTGACTCTTCTGGGGTTCGTTCCTTTACTAACAGGTGGCTTTAAATTGCTACCTTGTGCTTTAGCAGATGCTCTACCTTTAGCATTTAACCCACCTTTAGGATTCTTACCTTCCTTGCGTGTCCATGCTGGAGTTTTATACTTTTTTTTCGACATTACTTGCTCCCAAAGATTTTAGAGAAGAATCCTTTCTTAGATTTTTTACCTTTAGATCCACCAATCTTTTTACCTTTCTTCTTTTTCTTTTTAACATCTCCATATAAAGCATAAGAAACGTCAGAATATCTTTCAGGGTGTTTAATCATGTCTGGGATTGACCCATGCAAACATGAGGTTGTGAGTAAGGTGATTATTACATTCATCATTTACAACCCCAACTTTTTTTTAATTGCCATTTCAAATAATTCCCAAATAGCTTCTAATATCTTAGCTTCTGTTTTTTCATTAATTATTGGCACATTAACAGACTTATTAACAGATGCAATTAAATCAGATTTAACTTCATCGTCTAGTATGTATTCTGCTATTATTTTTCCAACCATTTACTGCTCCTTTATCTTTTTGATTTTGTAGTACAAATACACAATGTTCAT
>Ga0209232_1001259_pt1 | contig 13905 bp, 14 predicted proteins | sample ETNvirenome_2_60_FD_184066 | JGI IMG/M metagenome (GOLD analysis project Ga0209232, IMG submission 184066) | Marine viral communities from the Pacific Ocean - ETNP_2_60 (SPAdes) (version 2) | ecosystem: Environmental > Aquatic > Marine > Oceanic | place: Pacific Ocean | collected 2013-06-22
GGTCAGTTGTCAGCCGCTGGCGCAAAACTAGGTACACGCGAAGCACCGTCTGCTATTGACGGTGGGTGGATGTATTACAACGGTCTGGATCACGGCATCGAAGAACAACACCATTTTCGTGCATCCCCCCATGACATATCAAACACTAACTTGATAGAGGAAGACCCACTCACAGGCACGCTCACATGGTATGGTGATGTGTGTATACACTGTGGAAGCCCACCAAAAGATGTTGGCGAAGTGATGCTTGCACAATATGGGCAGACCGAGTTTATCTGTACAGATTGCGGAAAGCACATGCCGCACCACGGCACAGGTATGCGTGGGTATATGCAGGGGCAGATATATTTTAGGAAGAACAAGAAACTGAAACCTATTCCAAAGTGGCGTATGCCAATCATCAACACCTACGAGGAGGAAGAAGAAGATGACGAGTGATGATAGAGTAATGACTAATAACAAGTTACAGATAGATGGTAACGAGTATTTGTTCGACGAGTTGAAAGACGATCAGAAGTACGCTGTCAATCAGATCAAGAACCTCAACGGTAAGATTGCACAAGCAGAGTTCGACATGAACCAGTTGAAGGCCGCAGTGCAACACTTTCACTTGGCACTATCGGTATCGTTAAAACAAGAGAAGGAGAAGAAGGATGATTGAATGTGGGGACGGTACTTTCCAAGCGCGTATTGACTTGGGTCAATGCCCCCGATGCAGAACTAGCATAGACTACAGCACGGAGACTGTCGTGTGCAGAACGTGTAACTTAACAATGTCTGGCGTGGGTATACAAAAATACAAAGACCCGAACCAGTTGGAATTACCACTATGGCCTATGGGAGAACATCATGGCACGAATAAAAAAGACAAAGTATGAGAAGGTAGCTAAATATCTTGCAGATCACCCACTAGCGAAAGTCAAAAACGTAGCAAAAGTTTGTGGGTGCAGTGAGAAGTATGTGTACAACATTCGCTCACAAAGAGGCACACCAAAGGAGGTGTTCGAGCGGGAAGCACAAAGCCTCAACGTAAAACCTGTTATCACAGAAACCTTCAAGGACTTGTCCGGTAACACTTACAATACTTTTGCGTTGGAGAACCAGCCAGCCGCACAACCCGAAGAGAGGGTACGCACAAGGGTGTTGCAAGAAGCAGAAGAGTTGGTGACTGGTGATAGAGAAAAAGAACATGGAGAGTTCTGGGCTAATGCCTACCTAACTTCCAAACTCTGGTACGGCTACACAGGTTATGACATACAGCCCGAACAAGTACCCGTTATGTTGGCACTCTTGAAGATTGCCAGATCACACCAGAACCCAAGCCTAGAGAACTTCCGCGATGCGTCTGGTTACATGGCGTTGGCGGCAGAACTTGTGCATGGGGAGTCAGAGGAGTGATGGACTTAATCACCCTCGACTTTGAAACCTACTACGACAGGGAGTTTTCCCTGTCGAAACTAACCACTGAAGCCTACGTCCGTGATCCTCGTTTTGAGGTGATCGGCGTAGGTGTCAAAGTAAATAGCGGAGAGACGGAGTGGGCTAGTGGTACACATGAACAGATTAAGGAGTATCTGCAATCATTCGATTGGTCGGATGCTATGTTACTTTGTCATAACACCATGTTCGATGGTGCTATTCTTAACTGGCGGTATAATATTTGCCCTCGCGTGTATGCCGATACTATGTGCATTGCCCGTGCTATACATGGGGTTGAAACTAGCGCAAGTCTCAGGGCGGTTAGTGAAAAGTATGGTGTTGGTGTCAAGGGAACGGAGGTCGTACAAGCACTCGGCAAGAGGCGAGAGGACTTTACGGAGGTTGAACTAGCACAGTACGGCGACTACTGCGTCAATGACGTTGACCTTACCTATAAACTATTCACTATCATGGCGAAGGGCTTTCCTCGTCAGGAACTCAAACTCATAGACCTCACACTGCGTATGTTTGTACAGCCAGTGTTGGACTTAGATCTGGGCCTACTAGAACAGCATCTCACAGAAACACGTGACCGTAAGGATGAGTTGTTGGAGAGTGCCGGAGTAGTCAAAGAAGATTTAATGAGCAACCCAAAGTTTGCGGAGTTGCTCAAGTCGCTCGGCGTTGAGCCGCCCATGAAAATCAGCCCTACAACTGAAAAAGAAACATTCGCGTTTGCCAAGTCGGACGAAGAGTTCAAGGCATTGGCAGACCATGAGAACCCACAGGTGCAAGCGTTAGTCGCGGCACGGTTGGGTACAAAGTCCACGTTGGAAGAGACACGGACACAACGCTTTATCGACATAGCCAAGCGAGGCACGTTGCCTGTGCCTGTCAGGTATTACGCCGCGCATACTGGTAGGTGGGGCGGTGACGACAAGATCAACCTGCAGAACCTGCCCAGCCGTGGTTTAAATGGTAAGAAGTTAAAGCGTAGTATCATTGCGCCCCCCGGGTACACGCTGGTAGACGCAGACTCGGCACAGATCGAAGCGCGAGTGCTGGCGTGGCTTGCAGAACAGGACGATCTCACGCACGCGTTCAGGGCTGGTGAGGATGTGTATGTAAAGATGGCATCACGTATCTATGGTATGCAAGAGTCTGATGTGACCAAAGATCAAAGGTTTGTTGGCAAGACAACTATTCTTGGTGCTGGTTACGGCATGGGCGCACTCAAGTTCCAAGCGCAACTCAAGAACTTTGGTTTTGATATGGAACTAGATGAAGCACGGCGGGTCATCAACATCTACCGCGAAGCTAACTGGAAGATAAACAAGTTATGGCGTGACGCACAACAAGCCCTCGTGGCCCTGTCCAGAAATGATAACGCCCCATTGGGTTGCGGTAGTGTGCTTGAAGTAAGTCCACGCGATAGTGCTATACGCCTGCCGTCTGGCCTGCTGCTGCGCTATGACGATTTGAAGTTTGACACCACAGAAAAAGGCACAGAGTTTCACTACAAAACACGTAGGGGGCGCAATCGTATCTATGGCGGCAAGGTCATAGAGAACGTATGCCAAGCCATAGCGCGTTGCATCATTGGTGAACAAATGCTAAAGATAGCTAAGAAACATCGCGTAGTATTAACAGTGCATGACTCTGTTGTGTGCTGTGTTCGTGACGAAGAAACAAATGAAGCACAAGCGTACATCGAACAGTGTATGCGGTGGATACCCGATTGGGCAGAGGGTCTGCCTATTAACTGCGAGTCTGGTACTGGCAAATCTTATGGAGACTGTGAATGATTGATGACGTTAATAAAGATGTAAATGATGAGTGGATCAAATTGTTAAATCATGTAGGAGAAATAGCCCCTGATGATTTAGTAAAAATACAAGACATGAACGAAAAGTATGGTGTAGTGCCAAAAAATTTGTTTGAACAAGGGTATCGTAGTGGTTGGAACTCAGCCGCTTCTATTATACGGGAGCAGTTGGAAGAGATTGAGGGGTGAGTATAAAGCCGTGGTCATTTAGTAGGATTAAGGCATTTGAGCAATGCCCCAAAAAATTCTACCACCTCAAGATCGCTAAGGATTATACCGAGCCAGAGACCGATGCCATGTCTTATGGCACGGCGTTTCATCTTGCCGCAGAAGAATACGTGCGAGATGGGACGCCCCTGCCCGACAACTTTAAGTTTGCACAGGACATGTTGGATAGCCTCAAGGCAAAGCGTGGTAACAAGTTATGTGAAATAAAGATGGGACTCACAGAGGATTTAGAGCCTTGTGGTTTCTTTGACAAAAAAGTTTGGTGGCGCGGCATTGCTGATCTGGTTATCATGGATGGTGATACTGCTAGGGTGGTAGACTATAAGACCAGTAAATCAGCCAAGTATGCGGACAAGGGTCAACTAGAGTTGATGGCACTAGCCACGTTCAAGCACTTTCCCAAAGTCACAAAGGTGATGGCAGGGCTGTTGTTTGTTATATCCAGAGACCTTGTTAAAGACACTTACCACCGCGATGCGATGCCAGTTCTTTGGGGTAAGTGGTTGAGTAACTACAAGCGGATGGAGACTGCACATGAAAAGGACGTATGGAACGCCCATCCCAGTGGGCTATGCCGCCGACATTGTGTTGTATTGGAATGTATTCACAACGGGAGCAACTAAATGCCGTACACAAAATCACCAAGACCATACAAGAAAGAATACAAGAAACAAAAAGAGCGGGGTGAACACCCAGATAGAATGGAACGGCAACGTGCCAGACGTGCTTACGACAAAAAAGGTGTAAGCCGCAAAGGTAAAGACGTAAGTCACAAAAAGGCACTATCCAAGGGCGGTAAAAACAAAGACGGTACACGGCTGGAAAGCCCAAAGAAAAACCGCAGCCGCAATTACAAAAAGAAAAAGTAGTTTACGGAATTCCGTAAAGGAGAACATAGTGGAGATAATCGAAAACGGACGTGCGCTGTTACTGCGCCTACGCAACCCGCAACAGGTGACGGAAGTCATACCAAAGAGCAAAGCCCTGCCTGACAACAAGGTGGTGGTGAAGTGGGGTGTCGATGAAGCGCAGGTTTTGAAGAACCTCAACATCCAAGCCCCATCACCCATAGAAAAACAGTATTTATGGACCGGACGCTATGAGCCTTTCGCGCACCAGAAAACAACATCTGCATTTCTTACACTAAACAGAAAAGCCTTCTGCTTTAACGAACAAGGCACAGGCAAGACCGCCAGTGCGATATGGGCGTCTGACTTTCTACTTAACAAAAAGATAATCAATCGTGTGTTAGTTATCTGCCCGCTCTCGATCATGGATAGCGCATGGCGTGATGACTTGTTTACATTTGCGCCCCACCGCCGTGTTGATGTCGCCTATGGTAGTAGCAAGAAGCGTAAAGAAATAATCGAACAGGGTGCTGAGTACGTCATCATAAACTATGATGGTCTGGCTATTGTGAGAGATGCGATAGCCGCAGGTGGGTTTGACTTAATCATCGTAGATGAGGCTACACACTATAAGAACGCCCAGACCAACCGATGGAAGACGCTGAAAAAATTAGTCGGTACGAATACATGGCTGTGGATGATGACAGGCACTCCAGCCGCACAAAGTCCATTGGATGCGTATGGGCTGGCAAAGTTGATAAACCCCACAGCAGTGCCACGGTTCTTTGGTTCTTTCCGCGATCAGATCATGGTCAAGATAACAAACTTTAAATGGATACCCAAAGAAAGTGCCACTGATATAGTGTTTCGCGCACTGCAACCAGCCATACGGTTTACGAAAGACCAGTGTCTTGACCTGCCACCCATGGTTTATGTCAAACGTGAAGTAGAACTAACACGTCAACAGAAAAAGTATTACGAGCAGTTGCGCAAGAAGTTGGTCATGCAGATCACAGGCGAACAGATTACCGCAATCAATGCCGCCGTGGTGATGAGTAAGTTACTACAAATATCTGCAGGGGCTGTGTACACAGACGAGAACGATGTGTTGGAGTTCGACATCACGCATCGTTACAAAGTGTTAAAAGAAGTTATCGACGAGTCCAGTCAAAAGGTTTTGATATTCGTGCCGTTCAAGCACACGATTGATATTCTTACAGAAAAACTGCGTAAGGATGGCATCACAACTGACATCATCAGGGGTGATGTACCTGCAGCAAACCGCACACAAATATTCAAGACATTTCAAGAAACGCCAAATCCACGGGTGCTTGTTATACAACCTCAAGCTGCAGCTCATGGCGTTACACTTACTGCGGCAAACACTGTCGTGTGGTGGGGGCCGACCAGTTCGTTGGAGACATATGCACAAGCCAACGCTCGTGTTCACAGGTCAGGACAAAAACACAAATGCACCGTCGTCCAGCTCCACGGTTCTGCTGTAGAGAAACGTGTTTACACACTGTTAGACAACAGAATAGACGTACACACAAAAATGATCGACCTTTATAAAGAAATACTTGACTAACACACATACCGCTACTAGATTGTACGAAACACTATATCTAAGGAGAACGGTATGGGTGACATAACCGCAGATAAGCTGACTAAAATTTACATTAAGATCCGTGAAGAGCGGGCAAAGTTGTCGGCTGATTATAAAGAAAAGGATTCTGTCCTCTCTCGTCAATTAGAGAGAGTCAAACAAGGACTACTCGACTATTGCAATGCGCATAATGTCGAGAGTGTGAGAACTTCCGAGGGGCTGTTTTACAGGTCTGTAAAACAAAAGTATTGGACTAACGACTGGGAAAAGATGCACGCGTTTGTAATTGAGCATCAAGTGCCAGAGTTGTTAGAGAAACGACTTAACCAAACAAACCTTAAACAGTTTCTGGAAGAGAACCCCGAGTCAAGGCCAGAGGGCTTAAATATCGACTCTGAATATTCTATAGCTGTGAGGAAGAAGTAATGGAACCAAAGTATGTACCCATTGAAGATGTAGCAAAACACTTCAGTGTTTCTGTATCTACGATACGTGCTTGGGTACGTCAGGATCAAATTCCGCAGGATACCTACATTCGTGTAGGCAACACCTACAGATTTTGCATCCCTGATATATCGGAAGCATTAACAACTAAGAAGACTGCACCCGACATCAATGATGAGGAGGTGTATAGTTCAGGTAAGATCATGGTAGAGCCAGTGGCGGAGCCAGAAGTGGCAACGGACGAGGATGCTGACCTACTAGAATTACTTGACGAAGATCAATAAGACATTGGGAGAATGATATGTCTGAAACTATGAGCATGAAGCACAATATTAACAATGTAGAGGCAATGTGGCCTCGTATAAATCGCACTTACAAGTTTGATAACACAGAGCGGCGTTCAATACCATGCGATGCGTTTGATGATGGTGCGGCGTATACACTGCAGTTTCGTATGACTGAGGCACAAGCTAAAGAACTGTATAAGCACATGAAAGCTGCTTATGCTGCAAGACAAGCAGAAAATTCTGACTGGCCTGATAAGTTCCCGATGCCTTTTAAGAAAGATGCTGATGGGTCATTTACTCATAAAGCAAAGTTGAAGGGTGCGTACGGAGCAGAAGCCACTCGCAAACCTGCTCAATACGATGCCAAAGGTGTAAAGTTAGGTGATGATTTCTTGCTGACCAACGGAAGCACGGTTAACATTGCTATCGTGTTTACTCCTTATAGTGGAGGAGTGGGTACGGGAGTATCTTTAAGGTTAGACGCAGTGCAGGTCATTGACCTCAAGCCTATGGAGGAACGTTCACCATTCAGTGCAGTAGATGGATTTGAAGCGACCACAGACGATAATCCATTTGCCGAAGTGTCCGAAGCGCCAGTAGAAGAGCCTAAAAAGACGGCAAAGAAAGCCGCTCCTTCTGCACCAGCGCAAGGTAGTGACGATCTAAGTTCTATCGTGGACGATTGGGACGACTAAACCACCATACCATACTGCGGCTAGGCCGAGGCTGAAACGGGTGTGTACCGACACCCTTGCCGCAGTGTCTTTCGGTTATGGTGTTAGTTATGGAAACGAAAATATTTTTAAAGTCGGTGTTGGCAGATGAAGGGTATTACTGCGTATTTGCTTCCCGCACCAGTGATGACCGTAGAGTACAAAAATTCTACGAGTCGATAGATCAGGTTATAGATGCCGCGCAAAATTTGGACGCAGAAGGTTATGACGCATACTACGCGCTAGCTACATTCAGTGAAGCAGGGTCGCGTAAAGTTGATAATGTAAACCGTTTAAGTTCTATGTTTCTTGATTTGGATTGTGGCGCGAGTAAAGACTATGCGACACAGTCCGATGCAATTAGTGCGCTGAAGATATTCTGTAAGAAGTTATCTTTACCTAAACCTGTTATGGTAAACTCTGGACGCGGGGTGCATGTTTATTGGCCTTTGCAAGACTCAATAATTATAGATGATTGGTTGCCCGTAGCAGAGCGATTGAAGAAGCTGTGCGTAGACCATAATTTATTGGCTGATCCTGCGGTCACGGCGGACGCTGCGCGGGTGTTGCGCATACCAACCACCCACAACCACAAAGACACGCCACCAGCCCCCGTAGGCTTCTTCTTTGAGACCACAATAAAACCTGTGGACTTTGATGCGTTCTCAGAACTATTGGGCAACGATCCCATGCCCGTGCCAAAACGGTACGTGCCTAACGGTAACAATGCAGTCACGACAACACTTAACAGTAATGTGGAAAGCACGTTTCGTGAGATACTACGCAAGACACAGGCTGGCAAAGGGTGTAGGCAGTTACGCAACATACTTGTAGATCAAGCGGACTGTACCGAACCCATGTGGAGGGCGGGACTATCCATAGCCAAGTTCTGCGCTGATGGTGTCGAAGCTGCTTATGCCATATCAAAAAACCATCCCGACTACAGTGCAGATATAGCACAAAAGAAAGTGGACCTCATAAAAGGTCCGTACTTATGTAATACATTTGACGAGTACGAGTCAGGTATATGTGTGGATTGTCCGAACTGGGGCAAGATAAAATCACCTATCTCGTTAGGTATGCGCATACGCGAGGCTACCGAGGAAGATAACATTGTCGAAGCCCCTGCAGAGAACCTCCCGAACAACCCCATAAACCAGTACGTAATCCCTCAATACCCGCAACCATACTTCCGTGGCGCAAACGGCGGGGTATACATCAGGACCACTAACAGCGATGGAGATCCTGATGAGAAGGTAATATACCATAACGACTTATACGTTGTTAGACGACTACGCGACGTGGAGCTGGGTGAAGCTGTTGTAATGCGACTACACCTACCGCGAGATGGAGTACGAGAGTTTACTCTACCTCTGACAGCGGCTACTTCCAGAGAAGAGTTCCGTAAACATATGTCCATGCAAGGTGTGGCAGTAACAAAGATGGATGAGCTTATGAGTTATACAACAACTTGGGTTAACGAATTACAAGCCAGCAGCACTGCGGATCAGGCACATAGACAGTTTGGTTGGACGGATGAAGGTGGCAGTTCTTTTGTGCTTGGCAATCAGGAAGTGTTCAAAGACAAGGTCGAGTTCAACCCGCCATCCACACAAACTGCAGGGCTGTTTGCTTCTTTTGAGCCGCGAGGCACAATGGAAAAATGGAAAGAGACCTTGGATTTTTATAACCGTGATGGGTTTGAACTACATCAGTTCGTAGTAGGCACGTCCTTTGGTTCTCCCCTGATGCAATTCTTACCAATTAAATGTGCGGCTCTGCATATATACAGCAAGGATTCTGGTGTGGGTAAGACTACAGCTATGGAAGCAGGGGTATCTGTGTGGGGTAAACCCGAAGATTTGGTAACTACAGAGCGCGACACCTATAACACAAAGATGAATAGAGGTGAGGTGTATCATAACATACCGTTATATATGGATGAGTTGACCAACGCGCATGGTAGGGAACTAAGTAACCTTGCATATCAACTTACAGGCGGTAGACAACGTGGACGCATGGCTAGCGGTAGCAATACCGAGCGGTATCGGGGAGAGGCATGGAGTCTGCTGTCTGTAACCACAGGCAACACCAGTATTGTCGAGCGCATAAGTATTATAAAGGCTATGCCCAAGGCAGAAGCACAGCGCATTTTAGAGTGCCGTGTTAAGCGTATGCACTTTGAGACAAAAGAAGAGACTGACAAGTTTTCTGCCGCGATACAAGACAACTACGGTCACGCTGGTATTGAATACGTGCAATACTTGATGAACAATTTAGAAGACGCAAAGAAGCTACTGGTAAAAGTACAAGCCAAGGTAGACGCCCAAGCTAATTTGACTGCTGAGAACAGGTTCTGGTCTGTGCTTGTATCTGCCACTGTCACAGGACTTATACTTGCAAAACGTGCAGGGCTTGTGAATTATGATACTAAGAAAGTATTTAAGTGGGGGGTAGAACAGCTAAAGGAGAACAAGCGACAAGTCGAGGATATGAGCGTTGGTGTAGAAGAGGTACTTAACGATTATATCCATGAGCATTGGAGTAACGTCCTGTGGATTAAAAGCACTGACGATCTCCGCAAGCAGAATACAGACACAGAGTCGGTTATTATTCCAGAGGCACTACCCAGAGGAAAGTTGGTTGCTCGTTACGAAACAGATTTAAAACGTGCGTACCTTATACCCAAGCCGTTAAAGGCATGGTGTGGCGAACAACAGATAAATTACAACTCGTTTATATACGATCTTAAAACAAAGCTGGGGGCCAAGAAGTCTAAGATGCGGTTGAGTAAAGGCACACACATGAACTTACCCCCAACGGATGTAATCATTGTTGATTGTTCAGTGGAGAAACTAGATGGCGAGACATTATAGAAATTTATATGAAGGTAAGAACTCTGGATCAGCATCTGTGTTCGGTATGGATCAGGTATATAACAGGGAGAAAGAAGCAAGAAAGCTGGCATGTCAACGTGCCAGCGAAAACCTACCCCCCAATGCTTTTGCAGACGACGACCCAGAAGCGGTAAAGCAAGACCACAGAAAATATTACCACAAACCTACGGACATAGGCGCAGCCAGATCGGCATTAGATGACGCAGGGTATTCTGAAGACAGATGACTTAAATCCTGATGGGGTCAGAGTTGTTGTTGATTGGGATAAGATGGTTATAAACGCATCTATTTTTGTCCCGTGCATCAACACTGAAGAAGCACAAAGCCAGATTAAACGCATAACTGCGGAGAAAGATTGGCGGATAGAAGCTAGGGTTACGATAGAGGACGCCAAATTGGGGTTGCGTGTCTGGAGAATCACATGATAATGTGTCAGGGACAGATCCCTCCGACTGTCGTTCTCCCTAACTTTACCCCTCGCTTCGGCGGGGGGTTTTTTAATCTTGCCACTCTCCTCGGAGTTCCAACAAATCTTTACGCATTAATGGGCTAAGAGTAATGCCATTGTGCATTTTAGCAGAAGTCCTAACGTGTTGCGCCATAGACCTGTCTATGCTTTCGGGAGTTATCCTAGCGCGGTAATGCCTAGCGTTAAAATCGTACATGTCCTCTCGTATTTTGTACAAGGTATCATAATCCCCCATACGTTTTGCAACGTAGTATTTCTTTAAAAGTTTAGTGCGGCGTTCGTTTACTGCTCTATCTATACCCTTTGTAATTTGATTGCGCTCTTGCTCAAAAGTGTATCCTGTGGGAGCAAACCCCATGAACTGCGAGAGCAATTCCCCGCCAGTTAAATCGTCATAAATAGGATCGCCGCGTCTGGTATATATACCATCATCTTGTTGATACCGCCCAAAAGGTGATGCTTTATACATATTTGCAATAGCTGGTGGCAACATTGACTCTGTGCCTCTCTGCAGTTCTCCGTTTGCCAGATCAGTAACACCTCTTATAAGACGTTTACCTGTGCTAAGTGCGGGTCCGCCCAACAACTGACCAATAAACTCTTCTGCTGACGGGTCTGTGTTGTAACGATTTTCCTGCAGCACTAAGCCATTTAATTTAACACGATCAGATATATCTGCACCGCTAAGTTCAGATATTGGACCTTTATACCAACCTTCACCAATCGCGGTGCGCACGATTGTATCGAAATCTTCTTCTTCATCATCAACAAAGAACAGATCGTACATCATAGATACCATACCGTATATTGGCACACCTTGTACTCCTGCAAACAACAAGGCTGACCCATGCACGCCAACAAGTTGTTTAAACGCAGTCTTACGTATTTGTGGGTCTTTCTCGCTATCCAACGCAAGTTTGGCGCTGCGGAACATGGTGTAGTACATATTTAACCCGTAGGTTTTATACATAAGAGCAACACGCCCTATACCCTGTTGCGCTAGGCTAGGCGCAGTCTCAAGAACCATACCACCGTTTGTCTGTTCCGTTTGATACATGGCTTCGGTAGCAGCTAGTTCTTCTCTAGCTGTTTTGTCCATGGCTGCAGTATCAACAAACTTTCCTTGTGTATTACTATAGTAGCCTTTGCCTGTAGCTGTTTTCATCTTATCCAGTATCAAGTTATACTGCGCCATAAGAATAGTTTGTCTGTTAAACTTCTCACCTGCTTGGAAAAATACTGCAGATGCGCCAGATACGGCATCAAGCCCTCTGCCTATTGCGCTACCTGTACCTGCACGGCCACCTTCATCTAATCCCAACACGTCTTGAATAAAAGTCTGACCCAAGGCTCCACGCCCTGCGATTACCCGCATCAGAGTTTCAGCCTCTTTTAATTGTGCCATTTGTTCTTTTGGTAAGTTTAGATCCTTCTTTACTGTGAAGGCTCTACCGCCCTTACCATCGTCAGAAACATCATAAAATTTATCTATGTTTTTGTTAGATGCGCCAGCGTTTACAGCCAACTTACTTGCAAACATAATTGCTTGGAACGCTTTAACTGAACCATGTTCTGCTGCCATGTATGGGTACGCAAACACAGGCACCTGTGTCATATTAACCAGCGCGGATGATACATTAAACCCGATAGTAAATATGAACGCGCCTTGGTTGGCAGTTTTATAGTAACGTTCTGTGTTTTTATTCCTTGCGCCTTCCCGTCCAAATCTTGTTCTTTCAATCAATTCTTCTTTGTTTTGTCTTATAGATGGGATGGAAGCCTGTTCGATTTTACCTACTACACTCTTACGCGCTGGCATATTTTCAGGCTCTAGTTTTTCAATTCTTTGCTCAAGTTGTCTTAGTTTGGAAGCGTATTTCAAGCGTTGTGTTTGCCGCCCTATGTCATATCCTTTTACACGTAAAGCACCTACGGAATCGCTCAAATATCCTATTGTGCCTTTACGTTTTTGAAGCGATCTGGCGAAAGAAGTCTCAGGTAAGGAGTCGATAAACAGCCCCATGATCCTGTCTTGCACGTCTGAAGATACGTTGTTTGCTTGCAGAACAGCTAAAGTGCTTCCAACAAAAGATGTGCTTGGCGCATTTTTAAATTTATCTGCGGCCATAATCCCATCGTTTATTGCTACGCTACCCTTAACAATATCAGGATCAGCTTCAGCCTCTTTAGCCGCAGCGTCTCGTTCTCTTTTGGTGTCAAACATACGCATGACATACGGATCACGTTTAGAGTCAGTTAAACTGTATGAAAGTTTATATTTGCCTTCACGCATAAGTGGGAAGTACACACGTAATGTAGACCTATCAAATAGTTTGGCGAACACATCGTTTTTAAGTTTTTGCCTGCCCGCTGCTTTTTCTTTTTTTCTTTCTGGTGTGTCGTTAGGTTCCGCTGCCAACGCAACATCAATCTCGCCGTTAATAACAGCTTCTAATTCTTTGTACTGTTTTTTGTACAGGTCACGCATGTCTTTGTAGGCTTGCATACCTTCAGATTTTAACCCGCCTAACTCTTTTTCAATTTCCTTTTGTTGTCTGTCCCATACTTCCGCCAGATCATTACCGCTTTCGTCTACCTTATCTTCATATACAGAACGCTTATCAAACGGGTCAACTTGGTAAATCGTTGCGCCATAGTCTTCGCTGTATATAATCCTATCAAGTGCAGCCTTTTGTTTAGGATGCGCTCTTGCCCACTTAGATACCTTGAGGACAACCTTCTTAACTTCTGCGTCTGATGCTTGTATGTCACCTCGTTGATTTTCCAACGTGACATGCACCTCTGTTCCTATGGTGCCAAGTCCATTTGCCAACGTCACATCAGCAAGAGACTTTGTGCCTAAAAGTTTTAGGTAAATATTTTTTATAGTGCCTGCTACACCACTTTCAAAAAACTCCATTGAATTATCTACAAACTTTTTTCTGGACTCTGGAGTGAGAGGTCCAAGCGATTTATGCACACTACCCACTGCCCCTGCTAATTTTTTAACACCATCTCTTGTGGACATCATGTACAGCGCCCCGGCGTTACGGTGATTCGGAGCAGGTGCTAACATGTTATGAATAAGATTGTCAGTAGCATTGAGTGCGGAATCAACAGGCTTGGTTTGCATACCCATGCCACGGCGTAATACGTTGCTGACAGTATT
>Ga0209232_1001265_pt1 | contig 13866 bp, 18 predicted proteins | sample ETNvirenome_2_60_FD_184066 | JGI IMG/M metagenome (GOLD analysis project Ga0209232, IMG submission 184066) | Marine viral communities from the Pacific Ocean - ETNP_2_60 (SPAdes) (version 2) | ecosystem: Environmental > Aquatic > Marine > Oceanic | place: Pacific Ocean | collected 2013-06-22
AAGTAGGGCATATATGATTGTGCCTGTAGCTGATATTGATTCAGCAGATGCACCTACAGACTCAAATACAGTCGCAGAAATAAAAGCATGGATGGATAGCTACAGTTATGATTATACAAGCTCTATGAGCAAATCAGAGCTATTAGAGGCTATTCCTGTATCTAATGCACTTATTGGTAATGCAATACAATCAAGCAAAGAAACGCTTAGAAAAAACAATGGTGATGATGGAGATAGTTCTAAAGCATTACTAAAGTTTGCTTGTGACAATGATGCAGATAATGACCCTAGCGTATTTAGTTCTTACGACAAGTTTTCACATAGTCAGATTACCAGTACACTGTCTGGCAGTGAATGGACATCGAGCAGTGAGTGAAGATAAAAAAGATTTACTAAAAGTGATACTTATTGTAACAATCATTTTTGCTATTTTTATTTTTAGTGCATGTAACGGTGGATGGTCTATAGGTGGTATCGCTATATCACCATCAGATTCACTTAGTACAGATTTTATGATTATAACAGACCAAGATAGTGTAAAGCATTGGTATGTTAGAACGACTGTTGATGGTGGGATACTGGTTGGAGACAACTGGTGTCATAGACACGAACAATGGGAAAAAGTAAAGAAAAAGTGAGTGAGAAGTCAAAGACAGCAAGAAGTTACAGGGCGGGAGTTATTGATGATAATTTTTCCCTCCACATTAACATTAAGTGGCTTGGTCAGTTGTTTGTGGCTATCGCTGCTCTTATTTATGGATACTTACAGATTACAAATAGAATTGCAGAACTTGAACGAGGAATGGAACTCGCTACTGCCAACATTGAAGAACTTGTAGATAAGCACATGGTAGAAGAACAAAAAGAAAGACAAGCTATGGAAGAGCGTATATCTTTCTTTGAAAAAGAATTAAACCTAAATCCATTTAGTTGGAAAAGGAAAAAGAAATGAAAAGAATTACTGCAAAAGACAAAGTTATGTATTTAGGCGGAACTCAAAATGGTAAGCTTGTAAGACCTTCAATAGCTAATGCTTGCATAAGCTCTGGTATGCCTGTTTGCCATTCAACTCCTCTTATATATGAAGATTACCCGATGGCTCTTAATGAGAATTATGAATATAAAATAATTAAAACAGATAATGGTGATGAAAAAATTATTTTTAAATTAACAAAAAGCGAAAAAGTTGAAGTAAGAGGATTCTAAATGACATCTGAAGTTATAACATTAGTACAAGAATTAGGATTTCCAGTTGCTCTTAGCGTTGGATTGGCTTTTGCTTTATACAGCGTAGTGAGATTTATTTTAAAAGAGAAAGTAGAAGATACTTTAAATAGATTTGATGAAAAGCACGAAAACTTGCAACACCGTATGGATATTATTATGAATGAGCTTGGAAAAATAAAAAAATGGAATGCAGAAATTAAATCTGATCTAAAAGTTTATATTGATTTAGCAATGAGGAATAAGTAGTGCCAATGCCTTTTCATTGTATAGAATGTGATAAACCAATTCAAGAAGCATTTCATAGTGTTTGTGATGATTGCAAATCTTTTGATGTTGTTGCACCACAAAAAGATGAAGAAAGAAAATAATGGATTTTTTAGCAGTTTACAGCGAAGCGGGTATGATCGGTGTCGTAGGGGCTTTGCTAGTGTATATGGTTTACTCTATGAGCAAAAGAGGGTCGGAGCAGGCAGAAGCTTTGCAAGACCTAAAGACAGAGAATAGGGGGCAAAGTGAAACATTGGAGAATACGGAAAGTATGTTAATAAAATTAATTGACAGATGGAACAAATCAGATGAGAGAATGGATAGAAAGTTTGATGACTTAACAAAAGAAATAAATGATTTGGATAATCAAGTGTCAGAAATAAAAGGTGTTATTAGTAGATTAAATGGGAAACATTAGGAGATAATATGCCAAAAAAGAAAGATCCAAGATTAGCAAGGGCGGGTGTATCTGGTTTCAATAAACCTAAAAGAACTCCCGGTCATCCTAAAAAGTCGCATGTGGTTGTGGCTAAAGTGGGTGACAAGGTAAAGACAATTCGTTTTGGTCAGCAAGGTGTAAAGACTAATCAAACAGTAGGTCAACGCAAGGCATTTAAAAGCCGTCATGCTAAAAATATAAAAAGAGGTAAGATGAGTGCGGCTTACTGGGCAGATAAAGTAAAGTGGAGTCCTAGTAAAACTAAATCTAAATCTATGAAATGGAAGAAAGGTAGTTAAAATGAATAAAAAAGTAAAAGCACCAAAAGGTTATCATTGGATGAAAGCTGGTAAAGGTGTAAAGCTTATGAAGAATCCCAAGGGTGGATATAAAGCACATAAAGGTTCTAGTTTAATGGCATCATTTAAGGTGCAAATGGTACATAAGAAGAAGTAATGGCTAAGAAAGTAAGTTGGATGTGGGGCGGTAAAAAGCATTACGGCACACTAATAAGAGAAACTAAAACACATAAGTTTGCCAGAACAAAAAATGGCAAAGTAAAAAAGATAAAAAAGTAATGGCTAAGACGGCAAAAAAGACTAACGAGAAAATGTGGAAAAGCATTGTAGCTTCTGTGAAGTCTGGTAGCTCTGGCGGTAGACCGGGACAATGGAGTGCTCGTAAAGCTCAGATAGCTACAAAGCGTTATAAGAAAAGAGGTGGTGGCTACAAAGGTGCTAAATCATCTAGTAACAGACTGTCTAAGTGGTCAAAGCAGAAATGGGATTATGTTAGCAAGGGTGATGAGAAAAAGCCAAGAGCTAAAAGAGGTAGATATTTACCAGAGTCCGTAAGGAAAAGTCTCAGCCCTAGTCAAAAAGCAGCGACAAATAGAAAGAAAAGAGCGGCTAGTAAAGCGGGTAAACAAAAAGCTAAATACAGTAAGGCGGTAGCTAAGAAAGTAAGAAGAGCGTGAAGTTGAATACGAATATATCTATTGAAAATATTATAACTATCTTTACTATGATATGTGCTGTGATATTGGCATTTGGTTTTATGCAGTATGATATAGATGCATTAAAAAAAGAATTAAAGTTAAAGGCTGACCAAAGAGAAGTTGTTGCCGATAGAGAATTAATAACATATAAACTAGATGTAATGATGGAAGACATTGCAGAAATAAAAGAAATACTAAAGGAGAATAAACAATGAGTAAACTAATATTAGCAGAAATTATAGATAAGGCTAAGGATCAAATTGTAGAGAAGTATGCAGATGGCATGGTTGAGCATGTACAGTCTGATGACTTTAAAGAAAAACTAGCTACTAAAATAAATAAAAAGATTGATATCCCTTTTGTTAGTGAAGAGAAAGAACAGATATTCTTTGAGAAGTGTGTTGATCTCGTTACTGATGTTATAGAAGGATTGATAAAGAAATAATCAGTGCCAAAAAGAATATATCAATTAAAAGATTTTTCAGGTGGTCTGAATAATCTAAAAGAGCAGTCTGACATAGCAGATAATGAGCTGTTTGATGCTATTAATCTTACCTTTACTAAACAAGGTTCGATTGGTGGTGCATTCAACATGAAGGATGGTACGAATAATTTATTATCTGCTTATAATGCAACACATATAGATCATTTAGAAGCTGGTTATGGATTAGGATACTTTGAAACAGATTATGTCAGGGACAGTGTTACTGTAGAGTATGATAGTAGTACTATGGATTCTAACAATGGGTTTGATTTATTAGAATCTGATGGTACGGTCAGGGCAGGAGCTGGTAACGACAGAAGGTTAACTTTAAAAGTTGGCGGTGCTTCTACTAATTTAGGAAATTCTTTTCCTGTTGGGACTAGAATATTATTATCTGGTGTTTCAACAACTTCTAGAAGTTTTCTTGCTGGTAAATTGCATGCTAGTGCTCAAGGTATCTATACAGTTGTAGGTGTTGCTAGTAATGATATTATTGTAGATCGTGAAATACCAGCTAAGGGAATAGGAGATGTTACTAACACTAGATTTTGTTTAAATATAAAAGGCTTTGCGAGTGGCGATAAAGTGTTATTGCTTGCACATCCTGATGAGCACAAAATAGATGTGTACTCTACAAATTCAGCATCTCCTGATTGGAATGTAGATGTTGTCACACTTAGATCTTCTGCTACTGGTGTAAATTCAAAAGTATTGTATCATAAAATAGATGATTCTATTAGATGTTTTGACACTGCTGATAAAAATGATTGCAAGGTTCAGTGGTATGGATGGATACAGAAAAGGCATTTTCCCGGGGGCGTTACAACAGAAGATCAAGTTAATTCCTATATGGGATACTTTGCTAAAGATAATGATTTGGCAAAACCAACAAATGGTGATTGTGTGGATGGTGGTACAACACCAGCTATATCAACTTTTGCAACAGCAGGAAATGGTTTTGATTTTAATATATCTACAGATACAAGTGAAGAAGGACTAATTAGATCTGGAGATTATGTATTTGCACAAAGTTTTATTTATGATGACAATCAAGAAAGTTTACTGACTGAATATGGTAACCCTACAGTAGTTAATGTAGCTGATGCTGATGATTTTAAATGTTTTTCTATAAATGTAGGAGTGACAGCTCCTTTTGACCCTAGGGTATCAGGGGGTAGAATATATGTAAAGGAAAAAGATTCTGACTCTGAGTATTTATTACTTGTAGATATTAACCTCACAAAAGGATGCAGGACTAATTTATCTGATGATTATACTGCTTGGCTCGATAGGGGAAGCTCTACTTATAGTTGCCCAACTGGTACTGCTTCAGATAATTTTATTATAAAAGATTTAAATTTTATTACTTATGAAACTATTAATGGGTATCCATCTAGTATATTTAGTAATGCACTGGGTGATCAAGGTGAGTTTTGGAAAGATTCTACAGTGGCTAATAATAGGGTATTTATATGTAATGTATCACTGAGGGATGAGGAATCTGGGAGTTCTAAATCAGATGCAACTGTTAAGAATTATCCTGATAGAATTATGTATTCTATGCCAAATAGATTTGATACGTTTCCATCGTTTAACTTTATAGAAGCAGCGAAGGGAGATGCTGATTATTACACAGCTATAGAATCCTTTGCAGATAGAATACTAGCATACAAACAGTATAGTTTAGACATTATAAATATAGCTAGTCCTAGTGATACTAACTGGTTTTTAGAAGATAGTAAGAACTATATGGGGGTAGAGTTTCATGGTGCGATTGCTAAGACTCAATATGGTATTGTGTGGGTAAATAAACAAGGTTTGTATTTCTATAACGGTTCTCAAATAGTAGACTTATCTGAAAATAAGATAGATGACGATACTTGGCATAGTTTTGTAAGCATAAATTCAATGATCATATATGATGAAGCTACTAGCTTAGTGTATGTGGTGAAGAACTGTTCTAGTGATGGAGATGCTTATATGTACGATTTTAAAAAGGGTAACTTTACATATTTAAGAGATTTTACACATGATGGTATTACGAATGTAGTACACACTAATTTTTCAGATAGTACCAATGCTTTAGTGGGTACTATAGATAGTTCTACTACAAAATTTTATAAATTGTATAGAGATTTTCAATCAGTGCAATATGTACGATTTGCAACGAAAGATTTAGATTTTGGTAATTCAGCTAGAATAAAAAAAGTTTATGCAGTATACATAACTTACAAATCAGATGATGCATTGACAGGATATTTTACATTAGTAGAAGAAGAATCTGGTACTAGTCATGCTTTGAGTGGTACACTAGCAACAAATACTACTGACTATAAAACGGTAAAATTAAAACCTAGCTCACCTGTATCTTGCACAAAAATAGCGGTAGTAATGAATACAGTTGCTAATGCTAGGAAGGTAGAAATAAACGATATTAGTATTGAATATAGGGAAATATACAGGAGAGATACTTAATGATTAGAGAGGCGAGAAGAACGCAAAACTCTAAACAAGATAAGATACAGGTAGTTAAATCACAACCATCTGTTAATTCACTCAGAGAAGGGCAGGAAGTTATTTATATATCTAGATCCAACAGATTAGAAAGATATAGAAAAGAACAAGGCAGATTGTGGACTTCTTATATGTATCCGAAACAAGATGAAACAGTAGATAGAGATTTAATTATTGGTCGGAATATTATATCTAATAACAAGAGGATAGATCCTACAAAACTTGGTGTATTTTATCATAAGATATACGATGATAATGTTGCAACTACTTTAACTTCTACTAGCACAAGTTTTACCAATACAGATAATGATAAAGATATGTTTGAAAATATACCTTCAGGAACATATATATTTTTACTGTCGGCAAATGTTGAAGTTAGTGCAAATGGTATTGAAGGTATTTTAAAAGTAAGGACACATACTCCTAATGTTTCAGGGTCTACAATTACTGGAGCTTCTGATATATCAGGTGGATTAAGAATACATACAGGTACAGATACTACTGCTTATGATTCTAGTGCTGGTACAGATTCTTTACAGTTTATGGTTGATATGCAAATCGTAACCTTAACAGAGAATAAAGATGTGCACATGCAACATAAAAAACAAAATAATGTTAGCGGCTCTGTTGCATTTAGTGATATTCATTTAGTTGCAATATTAATAGGTGGTAGTTAACAATACTATGTGCACCATAACATATTTATTATTAAATTCAAAGGAATTTTACCATGAACAATCCAAATAACTTATTTAGCATGATGCAGACTGGTGGTATGACTAGTACTGCTGGTGGTGCTGCTCTTGCTAGGGCACTACAAAGACAAAGCGACATAAAGAAGTTAGAAAGACAGGCTAGGTCAGAAGCTAGAAGACAAGAGAGAGGTGGTTTATTTGGTAGCATTGGTAGTCTTGCTGGTGGAATTTTAGGTTCAATTATTCCGGGAGTTGGAACTGCAATAGGAGCTGGGCTTGGTGCTGGTTTAGGTAGGAGAGTAGGTGAGGGACTAGGTGCTGGAAAAACTCAACAGTATGATACATCTGGGACAGTATTTGGTCAACAAGATTTTAGGGATATTCAAAGAGCTAGTCGTGATTATACAAGAGGAATGGGAGAAAGAGCTTTACTGTCTGGTGCTCAAACAGCTCTAAAAACTTATTTAAGTCCCGGTGGTGGATTTTTTGAAAAAGCAGGGAAAAAACTTCAAAGTGGTCTTGGTATATCTACTGGCACAGCTCCTACTATTGCACCTATTGCTGATACTTCCTTAATGGATTCTTTATTAAAAGATAGTTTTTCTCCTAGGCTTTCTTTATCTACTTCTTCTTATAATCCGGGCGTGATTATTTCTCCTTATCGATCTGAAGTCATTCCCATTGAAAATGTTTCTTCTTTTGACACCTCTTCACTATCTCCTTATTTGAAAATACCTAAATTTGAAGATGGTGGATTAGCAGGCTATCAAGATGGTGGTTATACAGCATCTGGGGTACTACAACAGGCTGGATTAGACCCTACTGAAGATCAATTAAAATTATTTCAACAGTTTGACCCTACGCAAATACAACAAGCTAAGACTGGTGCTGAACAAAGTTTATTGTCAATGACTGGTGGTATGGGTCTTTCTAGTGCTGGTGGAGGTTTTGGTGCAAGGCAGAGAGCGGCTACATCAGCGATAGGTGCTGGTCAAGATCTAATTGGTGATACTACTGAACAGGCACAAAGGGCTTTTGAGTCACAAACACTCGGTACTGCGGCTGACCTTTTAGCAGGCGGTGCTGAATTTGGAAATAATAATTCAGGTAGTCCTAACTATCCGAGGGTAGAGCAAATGCCTATGGTTAACCTAGGGCATAGTATAAATTATAATGGTCAAAATTATGTATGGTCTGAAGAAGAAGGTGCATATATACTGGAGACATAATGGCTAACGGAAGAAGAAGTATATTTAGTAGAAGACAATCACTAGCTCCGGGTAGTTACGATACTCCCTTAGCTGACTTTCTTAATGCTTTACCAGATTATTTTAATCAATATCAACAAAATCAATTACAAATACAAAGACAAAATCTTGCTGATAGAAGATATGAGGATTCTGTAAAAAGACAACAAGAAAGAGATAATAGAGCTGATTACGAAAGAATATTATCTAGATTAGGTAAGTACGATTATGCAAATATGAAAAAAGTTGCAGATCAATATGGTTATGAAGATGATTCAATGTCATTTGCTTCTATGATAGAGAATCAAAGCAATACATTGTCTGGATTAAGAGATAAAATAAATCAAGTTCAAAACTTAGGTACAGAAGCAACTTATTTTGACTATGATAAAATAGCAAAAGATATTAGTCCTCAAGATATTGAAATGTTATCAGAGAGAGATAAGTTTGGGTACGATACATTAGTAAACTCTAAAAAAAGATTCGATACTCAAAGAAGAACTGGCATGAGAACAATGAGTCAATCTGATAAAACTAAATATGAAAACTTTAATAAGTTATATTTACAATCTGAAAACGCATTAGTAAAAGCCTATGCGGATTTAGGTGTTGATATTAGAGGTAGGGAGTTTGAAGATAGTGCAGGTTTGTTAAAAACCTTATCTGAAAGTGGTATTAACCCTACTGATGAAGTAAGAAGTTTAACTAGGGATGTTAATAGATTTTCTCAGCAGATTAAAAATCTTGATAATAAATATAAGATAAGTCAACCAACTCAAGAAATTAATTTGCCGGGTGAGGAAGTACCACCTTCAATAACTCAAGATGGTGTAGCATCTCCTTTAGCTCCTAATTACGACCCTGAATTTTTTTATACATCTAATCAATTATTAGATTCTGGTAAAATAGATAGTCCTAGTTCTGCTTTAAACGTAGAAGAGCAAACTGAGGCTTTGTATACTTTAGCATCTGCTACACCTGATTCAGATGAATATAAGAGTGCACAAGAAAAATTAAATGCTTTTGAGCAATTAAAAGAAACTGATATAGGAACTCCTAAACCTCCATCTGGTATATTTGCTGGGCTAAGAGAAAGACTTAGTGTTGCAGGTCAAGAAAGAGAACAAACAGGAGAGACTGGATTTGGTATAGATCCCGGTGCTAAAGCATTTAAACTACCACCTAAACAAGATTTTACTCCAGAATATTTTGAAAGAGTTACTGATCAAGCTGAAGAAGCTATATCTAAATCAGGTGCTGAACAAAGAGCAACTGCTGGTGGTATGCAAAACCCAAAAGATACTCAGTTTTACTATGGCGGTAACATTGATGTAGCTATTGCGGCTGAAAATAGTAAACTTGCAGATAGAGATCAGACTATAAAAGATGCACAAACAGCTTTGAAGGCAATGCCTAAAACTAAGTCTTATGCAGAGCAAATAAAAAGATTAACTAAACTTATTAAAGACAATCCATTAAATCAAAGATGGGTTAGAGCAAAAGGTGGTGCTAGACTTATAAAACAGTCTGATGATGTAGAAAAGATAGACGAGATTAGTCGTAGCATATTAGCTGGTTTTGAAACTAAGCCTGAAGAAAAGCAAGCAGAATCTGCTGTAGAAAATTTAATAAAAGCGATAGCACCTATAAGAGCTGATGCCCCATCTGGCATTAGAGTACCACAAGATTAATATGGTATGCCTGAATCAACTAGGATATATAGTTCATTTAGCGATACAATAGAGGGACTAGATGATAACGCTAGTGAATCCACTATTGCTAAACTGCAAACAACTGGCGATTATTTAAACGAGAAGTCTAGCTTTGATAATAACCTATTTGATATAGAATCCTATTCTAAAGTATTATCAGATCAAAATATTTTATACAAAACATCTAAAGAGGATGAAAATCTCTATGGTTTTATACCCGGAGATTGGTTACCAGACTGGGTAAAAGCTGGGTATAATCAAAGTATACAAGGGTTATCAGAAAGAATACTAACTGGTAATGAAAGATTTGATTTAAAAAATTACAACCCTAAGATACTTGAAGACATTGGTTCTACTATAGTTTCTTTCTTACAACCAGCAGATATAGGATTGATGATTGCTACTGGTGGTGTAGGTGGATTAGCTGTAAAATCAGCAACAAAAGCATCTGTAAAGAAAGCATTGCAAACACAATTAGGTAAAGGTGCTCGTGTTAGTGATGATTTAGTTAAGTCTATTTTAGGAGAAAACGTAGTTATTAGTAGTGGTATAAGACCTATAAAAACAAAGCTTAATCCTAATTTAACAGGTAGGAGTGGAGGAATTGGAGAATCATTTAGAGCAACTACAAATCCATTAAATGAAGCTAAAAGAAGGTTATCTTTACAGGGTATATCAGCAAAAAAGGCTGATGAAATAATAGAAAAGGTTGCACCTAGAGTAGTTCATCAGGCAATCCAAGCTGGTGCTGTTGGTGGAGTAAACCTTGGATTTTATAGTGGGTTACAATCTAGCCTTGGTCAGATAGGCGATCCAGAGCAAGAGTTTGATTTACTAATGAATATAAAGAACGCATCTAAAGGTGCGGTTCTAGGTGCTGTCACAGCAGGTAGTGCACCAGTAGTCAGGTCAATACTTAAACCCAACCTTAGTAAGGCTACACAAGAAATAGCAGTGAAGGCAGTAGAGACAGCGGAGTTTGGTACAATAGCTCCTTTGCTGGAAGGTGAACTACCAACACCTGAAGATTATGCTCATGCGGCTGGTGTTATTGGAGCGTTGGGAGCACAAAGATACGCTACTAGTAAGATAACAAAAGGGTATAAAAAAATAAGGGATGCTAAAAATGAAGTAGCACTGACAGCAAGAGAAGGTGCTGAAATATTTACTAGGGCAGATACACCTATGATTGAAGCTAGGCAAGTATACACAGATATTAATGGTGTAAAAGTAAGAGATGTAAAATTTAAAACAAGAGATAAAACAGTTCAAAAAAAAGATACAGGAATTGGTGTAGAAACAACCAAATTAAAAGAGGATATTGTAGAGTTTAAAGATTTTAAAACAGGTGAACCATTAGATCCAATTACATTTGCTGAGTTTCAAAGCAGGGGATTTACTAGAAGTGGTGGTAAGTATACTCCTGAAGCATTGCAAAATAAAAGATTAAAAGCTATATCTAGCATACAAAAGGAAATTAACTTAAATAATGAGGATTTTAAAAAAAGAGCAACTAGCGTAACTGGATTGAATTATAAGGTAAATAATCCTAATAAGATTTTAAACTCTATGACACCAGCTCAACAATTAAAGTTTTTAAATAGGATGCACCAAGAAGCTAGGGTAGTAAGTTTGTCAAAAAAATTTAAAGAAAATGGATGGGAAACAACTGCTATTCCTAACAAGTTGTTATCAGATTATTTAGGTATAAAATTTTTAGATAGATCTGGAAAAAGATTAAAGACTCAAATTCAAGAAGAATTGAAAAGAAGAGTTGATAAAAATGATACTTCTTATTTTTATAGAGTTGGTGATATCAGTAAAAGGTTAAACGATATTGGATTATTTGCAGAGGGTTTTCCAAGATTTAAAGAAGACTTATCAAACATAACAGGTGGAAAATTATTTAAGGGTACAAAACAAAAATTAGAAAAACAAGGTATAGAATTAGGAGAAAAATTACAAAATCCTAAATTTAAAGACGACCCTATGGTAAAAGCTATTAGGGAAATATTTGATGATATGTGGGATGAAGCACAAAAAATAGGTGTAGATCTTGGTAAGAAGGAAGAGTTTTATTTTCCTAGAATTGTAAGACAGGATGTGTTAAAAATATTTGCTAAAGATCTAGGAGCTTTAAGGGCAGAAAACCCCCAATTATTTACAGAAAATTCTAATTATAATAAACCTGAATTTCAAAAATTAATAGGAGAAATTGTTGAAAAGGGTAAGATTTCTAAAGAAACAAAAAAAGCTTTGTACGATATGGCAGGATTTAGCGATGATGTTGTAAGGTCAAGTAATCCTGATTTTGATTCAAAGATATCATCAGCTTTTAAACGTATAAATACTACTACTAATGTTCAATTTTATAATGTAGCAAAAAATTTAGAAATATCTAGAAAGGCAAAAGAATTACCAAAAAATATTTTAGAAAGAGATGCTAGAATAGTTATTTCTAAATATGTTCATCAGTGGGCTAGGAGAGTTTCAGAGGTTGAAAATTTTGGCAGAGAGGGTGAATTTTGGAAAGCATCTTTAGATGTTTTAGCAAAATCAGCTAGTAAAGAAAGGACTGGTAGCAAAAGAGAGCGAGCGTTGATGGCAGAGCACGATGTTATTGATAAGTTATATAAGATATCTACCAATAAAATAGAACTAGATTCTTCTTATAATTGGAAAAGCCCTCAAGCTAGAAAGGTTTGGAGTGATATAGTAGACTTTGAGATTGGTAGTAAGATCGGGTTAGGTTTTGCTACAGTACCTAACTTAACTCAGATATCAATATCAACTGCTGTAAAAGCAGGATACTACCCTGTTATAAAAGGTATATATAAACTTTCTACATCAAAAGAATATAGAGATCAAGTAGCTAAATCTGGTATTAGTAATATATCTATTTACCAATCTTTAGCTGGTCTTAATCCCAATGATTCTCTTATGGGTAAATTTGCAGAGGGTGCTACATGGGCATCAGGTTTTAAAAAGATAAATCAAATAAACTCTTTAGTATCTGCGGCTTCAGCTAAAGAATTTATAAATATGCTACAGCCAATAGCTCAAGGTAAGGGAACTGGTAAATTTAAATTAAGACGAGAGTGGGCTAGAAAAAACTTAGCTGATTTAGGAATTAATAATATAAATAAAATAACAGAAAGACAGACAGCAGAAGCTATGTATAAGTTTGCTAGAGATACACAGCTTCAAAGAAATATATTAGAAGAACCATTGGTATTTAATGACCCTAGGTTTAGACCATTGTTTTTATTTAAGAAGTTTGGTTATAAACAATTTAACTGGATAAGAGATCAGCTTGGCACTGAATTAAAAAGAGGTAATGTGTTTCCTATGTTAAGGTTGGCATCCGCTGGACTTTTTGGTGGTGAGTTTGTATCACTTTCTAGAGATTGGTTAGCTGAGTTTTATGCTGGTGAAGAAGTGTATAGTGAGAATGAGAAGTTTCTTAATTATGGTAATTTAAAAGATGTAGCCTTTGGTCATAAAAAAATTGATTCATTAGTTAATACAGATAGAATGACTTGGGGTGATGTGCTTGATAGATTTGCTTCCGTAGGTGCTATGGGTATTGCAATGGATATAGTAGCCGCTGAGAATACAATAAGAGCTATAGAGTTTGCAGGGAAGCCTGCTGTTGTTCAGGACTTTGATAAGATATGGGATGCAATGACTAGAACTTGGGTAAACTTAGAAGAGTATGGTGGACTTGGTGCTTTGCAACGTATGCCTAAATATATTGCACCTATTTTAGGTACAGTTCCTAGAAGATTAGCTCAGAGGATAGAACCAGCGGGTCAGAAAGAAAGTTATGTTAAGTATAGAAAAGGTTTGACTAGATCTAAAATACTAGACTTTTTAATTGAAGGTGACTCCATTAGAGCTACAAGACTTATAAAGAATTGGAATAGATCATTCCCACAGAATCCAATACTATACGATGATGTGGGTGTATCAGAGATAACAGATAGATTGTTAAAAAAAGCAAAGAAAAAAACAAAGCCTTAATGTTTTACCTTTAGAAGTATTTCATTAGCAAATTCTTCTTCACCATTATCCATCCAAAAAGTACTTAATCTTTTATAGTATTCATTTAATGTTATAATACGACCCATACGCTGACCTACTAAATGAGTTAGTCTTTTACGCTGATCTTCTGGTAGTGCATCTTTTTCAGCTACTGGACTTTCATATTTATAGTATTCTACTTTTGGTTCTTTTTTAAAATCGTCTAGTATATCCATTCTATTTCCTATTGTTATTTATTAT
>Ga0209232_1001266_pt1 | contig 13861 bp, 15 predicted proteins | sample ETNvirenome_2_60_FD_184066 | JGI IMG/M metagenome (GOLD analysis project Ga0209232, IMG submission 184066) | Marine viral communities from the Pacific Ocean - ETNP_2_60 (SPAdes) (version 2) | ecosystem: Environmental > Aquatic > Marine > Oceanic | place: Pacific Ocean | collected 2013-06-22
CCACCTGCACCTAGACCGACCTTGGCTCCTTGGCTGAGCCTATTGAGCATCTTCTCAATTTCTTGAAGGTCTTTCTTGGCCTGTGCTGTTTGTGCGGTGACTTCAATTTCTACGGAGTGATTTGACTGCGCCATTATTTCTCTCCCAAAGTTCCCGCTCCATCTTATCAATAACAGGGTCGCCTGTCACAACAGGTCCACCGTCTTTCGGAACTTCAACAATAGGAAAGAGTTTATCGAATTGCTCGTCACTTAGAGTGAGTAAATAACGCTCCTGCAAATCCTCTTCGCAAAGTGTTGTCTTGAGCGGGTCAAAACGGCTCACCTTAAGTGGAGGGAGGAACGTCCTCTTGAAAGACCACTCGTGGCTTCGCCTCAACTTCTTCACCCGACTCACCAGTTCCGAGAAACCAGGCAGTCGTGTGCTTCAGAGCCCTCCCGTATAGTGCAAAGAGCAGCTCATCATCTTCGACGCTCCACTTATTCACCCAATCAGGTGCCTCCGAAAGTTGAATCGACAACGTAGAGAGCGCACGAAGACGGTAAGCCTCGTCCATCGGGAGAGATTCCCAACTCCCCTCGCAAAGACGAGCCATTTTACGCGCAATCTCAATGCGACCGTCACCGTCCGGCACCGTACTTACACACGCACCGCTGAACTGTTCTCCGTTCGGCGCGGTGTAAGTAAGGTTCCAAGTTTGAGCACGAGGCGTTAACCGCTGCTCACTCTGAGTAGAAAGACTCCGTAGGTCCATTTATTCTCCCCAAGGGAGACGGACTATACTGGAGTCTCGTCTCCCATCTTAAGTGCCTCGAATGAGACGTTTGTGGACATAATTCCACCAGAGTCTACAGACCAATTCCTCGTTTGACAACGAGCACCTTCAATGGTCCAGATCGTATTACCAGTGGTTCGATCCTGAATCACGATGGAAAGGTCAGGGAAAGCGAGGACCGCATCTGTTCCACCCTCGACCCAAGCACCTTGTTCCTGCAGGGAATCATTCAGAATACGGACGAAGTTACAATTCACAGAGACAGTCCGTGAAGTAGGAACAATCTCTTTTGAATCAATCTCGCCAAGAACATTGACTCGGACGTTGGTAATGTCCTCAGAGGCGTTTACACCAGTCGCGTAACCGACCTCTGCACCGTCAATAAGAAGTTTTGCGCGTGCTCCGCTAATCGCTGGCATTTATATTCTCCTTAACCTGGGATGCGAACGACAGTCGCAGCAACTCGGATGAAGTTAAGAGGCTCGATCGCAGCCATCGTGTAGTTTACTCGGAAGGTATCTCCGAGATCCTCGACCACAATGTCCTTGAAAGCCTTAATCACAGTATCACGAACCTGCTGCTCGAGGTTCTGCTTAACCAACGCTTCAATCGCACCACGGCTCGAAGCGAGGACGCGAGTACCGATCTTGTCCTCAAGCACAGAGCGAAGAGTACGAACACTCGTGTTTGCACTCTCGTTTGCGCTGACCTCCGAGTAAATCGGATTGTTGTCGGTCAGGTAACTCGTGACGCTACGCTCCACGCGCCAGCCCTGCGAGTCGTAAGACAGGTTCACGATCCCGTACTGGATCGCCTTTGCCGCATCTCGATTCGGATGCCAGTTCTTGGTCACAACGTCGATCACGTCAGGACGCTTACGAGTAAGCGGTGTCGCGACAGGGCTCCCTGCCTGCATACCCGCGAGAATGAGCGCAAGATAACGAGGATCCAGCTCTACGGTGCGACCATCAGGACGACTAACCTTCACATTCTGCGCAACCACAGCAATGTTCCGGTCATTCAAGGTATTGGTCCAGCCGCTACGAACCTGATCAAGCGTCTGCTCTGCGGTGACGCCCATCCAAGCATTACGCTCAAACCCTGCGCGAGCTGCGATAGGGAGGTGCGCCTTGACCTTCTCAAGGACATCGAGGCTATCAGAGAAAGGAACAATGATTTGAATGTCGCTGTTCTCGATCTCCTGAAGCGCTGACTCGTAGTCTGCGGGGGTGAGTGCTGCTGCAGACTGCTCGCTCCCGCCAACGAAAAGGGAAGAGACACCAGGTTCTCCGTCAACGTGCTGCGCAAGACGATCGTCGCCGCCGGTTGCTCGGTAAGGAGTAACCAAGAGACTTGCGCTAAGCGCTTGACGGACAAGGTAATTATCAGCAGTAAGCGTGGCTTTCTCCGCCAACCCGCCAATATCGTTGTCATCAAGAAGATCCACCTCATTGCTTGGAATAAGCTGAGGAGAAAGGAACTCAACCTCGAAGTTCTCTGCGTTGTTAATCACCGTGAGCATATCCCCAAGGTAATCATAATCTGCAGGAAGAAGGTTAAACGCTGTGCTCGCTATCGTAAGAGAGTCACCTGCGTCTGCAGTCTCGGAAGGATGAGCTAGCGTCGCAGTAATGCTCGTGATACTAGAGTAACTATTTGAAGTTGCCTGAGACGCACCGTCCGCGATTGCAGAAAGGGTCTCGGTCTGGGAAGCCCCTGCCGCATCAGTGCCGACAATCACGATAGTAGTGTCTTCTCCGCCGTTCGTGTCAGGCGTAAAAGTAATCACCGAATTGTCGACGAGCATATCCCGAAGTTCTGCTGCGGTACTAAGACTCCAATCGTCCCCTGTAAAGGCGTTTTCCCAAGTAATCTGGATACCGGCAGAAGGCGAAGCATCAAACCTTACAGTATCGAGGTCTGTTCCGCTGTAATAAACGCTGGCAATGTCCTCACCACCAAGGTTCTTGAACTCCTCGCTCACACCGTTGCGCGAGATCGTGATATCAACGGTGCTATCAGCCGCGTTGTTCGTAACCTGAACGCGAGTACGATTACCCTGCGCGCCCCAGACATTGCTCTTGAGCGTAATCGCGGCATCGCCACTCGCATCGAGCAAGTTCACAGAAGCCTGCGAGTTGTTGTTCACATTGAGGAAGGTGAGAGAACTGGCCCCTCCTCCAATGTTCGGATCCTGACTAGGCGAGAACGCAAGCTTTGCGAGCAGCGCAATCTCACTGTCGTTCGGTGCGAAGTCAACGAGATCACGAGCGCTCGTGAATGCTGTAGGCTCGTTGTGCTCGAACTGTGGAAAATTACCCACGAGGGCAATGTTCCCAGTGCTGACACCCGCTCCTCCAAGGGAACTCGCGTCAATCGTCGCGTACACACCAGGCCGATAGATTTTCAGCCCATTTAGATTAAGAAAGCTAGGCATATTGGCCTCCCTTGGTTATAAAACTCGACTACGGCAGTTCTACAGCGACTCCACCCGTTACGTTTGTCGCAGATTTCTGATCCTCCGCTAGAACCAGTATATTCAGTTCATCTCTGGTCGCGGCAGGCTCCGCAGAGACTTCTAGAGGAATCTTAACAGGCGAGGCAGCGCTAAAGTTAAGACGACGCATATAAACGCCCATCTCCTCTGCGGAGAGTCGCTCCTCTACAGAGAGCGCATCACTCCCCTGATAAGAGACGTTGTGATACCCGTTCTGAAGAAAGCCTTGTCTAGCCTGCTCAAACGCTGCACGACAGATTACATGGAGCACTCGCGTAAGGTCTGGGTGCTTCGTAAGAACATGAACCTGTGCCGTTTCAGAAACGAAGTAAACCGAGGTAGACTGCGCATCCGAATCTCTACTCGCAAAGTTGTCCAAAAACCGCTGATCTACGGTTTCTGCGCCCGAAAGAACTAAGACCATTGGGAATTGTTCTACGCCGGTCGTAGTGCCTGTTCTAAAGTTTGGACTGTTGTCCAGCAGCTCTTGGTGCCAACTGTTGAGCGTCTCTTCCGATACACCGAAAAACAGCGCTCTGAATGCAGCAATATCCTGCTTATAGGACTCGACCCCGTTATGGATCGCGTTCACTAAGTGAAGCTCAAACAGCGCCATTAAAAGTTCTCCATGAGAAGTTGACCGACGTTCCCTCCACCAGAAGAAACCAGATACTCGGCAATAGAACGAGGCTTAATCCCCTTGGTCATCCAAGGCTGTCCGTTCTCGCTCGCTGTACGGAAAAGAGTCCCAATAATTGTAGACTTGTGCGTGTGCTTTTCCTTGGTTTTATACAAACCAGCCAGCGCAGTCGCCTTATGATGCGGCTTCAAGTGAACAGCGAAACGCTTTCCTCCTGGATAAGCGCTTTTACCTCTTGTGGTTCGCTTAATCGTTGGAAGCCCTTGGATAATACTCATCGCGTTTGATGCGCCTGTTGTATACGCTTGCGCTGCTGACTTCCTGAAAGGCACGTTAATGTAACGATGCCCCTTCTTAGAGGTCTTAGCTTTTGAGCTTCCAAGAAGAATACTGCGCATATCGTATTCTTGGCCTGTATACGCCCCGACTCCCCCTCGACCAAAACCCAGCTCGACCATGAACGGGAGCCCTGATTTCTTAGGCTGAAGCGCACAGACAACCCGTGTTGGCCCCACAGTCTTAATACGAAGACCACCAACGTATTCCGCTGCGCTTGTATCCAGTTGAGCATACGCTTGACTTGTCCAGTGGCTAAGTAAAAGCGCACCAAGCACGCGCATACGCACGCTCATGCTGCTGTTATCCAGCCCCTGAGCTTTCACAAGCTCGCCTGTGAACGGACGCTTAGCCATCACGACCACCCAAGAACTCGAGCGCAGCAGTACACTGCACAACCATTGTCTGTGGCTGCTCCGTCGTCTTCTTATACTTATTCGTTGTATCCCGGTGCGTGTGCGGGTGATCCTGAACGTAGTATCGGGGCTTAGCGTAATAAGTAATCGAGAATCGCTGGTTCACGCTCGGTGCACTCCCCGACGCATCACCCAGAGTAAAGTCGATCTCTCCGTTCGCTGTCACCGTAAAGTCAGTGCCTTTTACAAGCGTATCCGCAAGTTGTGTAAGCCCCTCGTCATCGGCCTTAATCATCTGAAGAACGTCGAGCGTCGTCTCGCCCGAAGACAAAGACAATGTTCGACTCTCGATCGGATATCTCGTCTTCTGAATCGCACCGGCAACTCGAATACGCGTCTCTTTGTAAACGAGAACACTATCCACCATCGTAAAACGATCACCTACACCAGGCAGGTGCTCTGGGAGAAGCGAGAGTTGCACAGTGCCTCTCAAGTAGTCTCCGTGATCTCTGCGTTCTCCTGTTCCCTTGCCCGACGCGACAATCGCCTTGATCTCCTGCTCGCTGTGCCAGTAGAAACCACGACCGTCACAAGTAGGGCAATCAGGACGTGACTCGCCTGTCGACGAAGTTGTCTGCCCCACCGTAAGAAACCCCGACATTGGCAAGTCCGAAGACTTCCGACAACAGGGACACTCCGCACACATTTCCCACGCAACGTCGACACCCTTCGTTAAAACGAGTCGTCGAAACTGCTCCTCGCGAAAATCTACACGAGGGCTTAACCGAGAAGGTGTGCTGGAAGGCAGAGTAGGCATTAGACCACCCCAAACTTCATCACTTGGTACTCTGCCTTAAGCGCTTGGAGTAGCATCTTGTACTGCTTCTCAAAGCTCTCAAGTCGCGCAGAGTAACCACCGTACATCGCAGACGCGGTGCTCCCAATCGTCTGCTGCAATCCGTCGATCTGAAGCGTCTGACTCGCGATACCAGCACCGAGAATCAAGTCACCTGCGATGGAGAGCAGCATATTCGTCGCTGCCTTAATCCCGATCGCGTGCTTCAGATCTTTAGGGAGCGTATCTACATTCCAAGTATAGGTAACATCACCCGTGGAAGGCGCTGTTGTCACCTGAACTTTGAAGCCGCTATCCGTCAACGAAACCGCACGCGCAGTGCTCGCACCCTGTGCATTCGTTGTGGTTAACGTGACCTCGTACTTCGCCAAGACTTTAGGACTAAGATCAACAGAGACCTCGTTCTCTCCGTCCGGAAGAACAATGGTCCCTTCTCGCTTTTCAAAACCCGATGTATAGTCAAACTCGAAGTAACCAGGAATGAAGTCTCGTGTCGTGAACAGCCCATATCCACCAAGCAAAGGTACACCCGTCGTAAAGAAGTACGAACTAAGGGACTCTTGACTAGGAATAATGTGGATTTGACCGTGTTTTGACGACACAGATCTAAGCCAAGACACCGGCATCGTTACAGGCTCAAACGAACCTAAGCGAATACGCGCTGCTTGGAAAGACAACACAGGACGCAGATCAAGTCTAAAAGGCCAGTAAGAGTTCTGGTTCTTTAACTCAGCGTCGTGTGTTTCATTTGTAATAGAATACGGATCAATCGTGATTCCGATTTCATGTTCTAAATGAGAGACAGCTCCCCGAATCGCCTGATCAAATACTACATCAGGGAACGAAGAGCCGTCATCTAGCGTTAAATCGACACCGAGGAGGAAAGTGCTCGTTAACCAGTCGCGTGTAAGCGAATCGTAAATACTCATCATTTCCTCCCGAAAATAAGACTACTAGATAAGAATCTAGCACAAAGAATGCACTAAATCTTATCTTGAACCTTTCGGGGTCGACCTCTACGCCTAGCCTTTGGTTTGGGCGGATCTACAGGAACTGGAGGCAAAGTCTCCTGCTCCTCTGGATCTGCCGGAACCGAGATTTGCTCGAAACCCGCGTGCGCGCCCCACTGCTGAATTACCAGTAGGGCAGCGTCCGAAGCTTCGAGAACCTCACCGTGAGTACCAAGCTTCACAGAGGATTGACCAACCGCAAGGTTACAGTTTTTGTATTTATTGTGTCTCCAAGCGGTCATCATCTACCTCTTAGGTTCGGTAAGTCAGGAGGCTATTACCGCTGGTCTGAACAGCGGCGTTCTTGATAACCCAGCACTTGCTCGGAACCTTGACGATTGGCGAACCGAAAAGCATGAGCAGGAAGGGCTTGCTCGTTGCGACCTCTGCGAGCGGACGACGGAAGAAGTCCAAGAGGCGAGCGAACTCGAGAATGTCGGGCGAGTGCTGGATGAAGACGATCTTGCTGGTCCCAGGGAGATTCTCGTTGAGATCCGTAATCTCGGTGGTGGTTGCTCCACCGTAGTTAAGAGGAACCTCTTTGATCTTACGGACAGCGGTTCCTCCACCAATGCTTCTATAGAGTCGGATATAAGCGTTGGTGCTGGAAGCCGTCTGAGGGTGAGTAACAGTAATCGTTACCTTTTCCCCTGCAGCGACGCTTTGAGCTGCGGCGAGAGCGATAGGCTGGCTGTAACCAGACTCGGGAGTCACGATGACTGCGCTGTAGTTATAGTCGAGCGTAGCACCAGAGAACTTGGAAACCTCGCCAGCAGCAAGAGCTGTAATCGTCGAAGCTACAGTAGTAGGAATAACCGCGTTGCCGTTAGGATTGTACGCCGCTGCAGGTGGCTCGAAGCTGTCTGCGAGGAACGGAGCAGGCTTCACCGTAACAGGACCGACAGGCCCCATGATGGTGATCTGCTGCGTACCGTAGGTGATCCCCTGCGCAGAACTCATAACCTGAAGCTGATCGTGACGACCGAACTGGACTGCGAAGCGGATCAGCTCTGCGTGGATGCGAGGCTCAACGTAGATACAATCAGGGCGACCATACCGTGGTGCAGCGTAAATCTCACCAAGGATATCTTGGAGAAGCTGCGGAGTAGGTGCGTTACCCTCGAGGTCATAAACATTCGCACCACTGTCGTGGCTCTCGATCTGCTTAATGACACCGTTGAACGCGAGAGGATTCGCAGACTCATCCCCGTGCCAGAGCGCGCGCTCAAGACGACCGAGAAGAGCGAAAGTACCACGAGTGGTCTCCTCTGCAATCGCGTTTGCGCTGTTCCCAATGATCCCGACGAGGCTACCGACATCAGAGACCTCTCGGCGCTCTGCGAGGTACTTGATCTTGACGGACTCACGGCTGTAGGTAGGCACGTTGCGTGCTCCCCCGCCACCCTCGCTAAGGAAGGGATCCATATCAAAACCATGCTCGTCAATGCGGACGAACTCATGGAGAGTATTGGTGACATTGCGCTTTGCAATCGCAGGCCAGAGCGCAAGCTCTTTCATGCTGTAGGTCGCGGTCGAGAGAGTACCCTCGATGCTCTGTGGAACGAGTGCAGAAAGCGGCCCGTTACCGTCAACAACACCAGAACCGTCCTGATACCCGACGCTGGTTGCCTTACGCAGCGCATCGTTCATCGCTGCAAGGTCTTGGATGTTCACCATATCGTTTGCGTTAAACATAACGATGCTCCTTCTTACTTGAGGTTATATTGTGCAGCAACTGCATCGACATCAGCACCGCTCTCAAGAAGGGAGACGGCACGAAGCAGACTCTGCCGCCGGTCAGCGGTAGCGTCTTCTGCTTGGACAAAAGAGATTGCCTTAGAGATCAGATCTGAACGAGAGATCGCAGGCTCCTGTGCGACAGGCTCTGCCTCGACGACAGCGCGGGGAGGAAGAGGCATCTTGAGGCTCTTCTCAACGTCATCACGCATCTCGTCGCGAGCTGCCTGATACATGCCCTTCATCTCCTCTGGGAGACGACGGAGAGACTTCATCTCGTCAGAGAGTGCAGCGACAGCGCGCATGATCGCATCCATCGACTGCTTGTTGTCAGCGAGAATACGGTCAGTCTGCTCGGCCATTGCCTTGAGACCCTCTTCGAGAGAGGACATGTCAGACATTGCCTTCTCAGAAGCCTCATCGTTCTCCTGCTCCATTGCCTTCTGAAGATCCTCGATTGCGGTCTCCAGTGCGTCAACGGAAACGGTCTCCTCTTGAGTAGGCTCAAAGCCCTTAAGGAGTTCCTCTGCGTTCTCAACACCCTGCGTCTCAAGGTGCTTAATCAGTGCCTCGTTCATCATTTTCACCTTTTCTGAGGTAACGATCCTAAACAATAAATAGGATATAGAACTAAAATGCAAAAATACTCACACCCGATTGCGTGCAAGACGAAGGATCGACTCCATTAAAGAGTCAAGTTCCTCTCCGCTCAAGTCTTCTCCAAACTTAGAGCGGAGCATGGATCGTAAAACGGACACTTTAATCTCACGAGGAGACGGCGTCTCTACTTCGTAAGAAGCATTCGCTTTCTTGCCCTCAAGGCTCTGCTCCACCAACGCAGAAAGTGCCGCGTCTGCATCGGGAATCGCAGAAGATTGGTAGCCCACGGTCGCGTTCATACTACGCGCAAGCACCTCGAGGTTTGTGTTCGGGTTCATAGGATGCGCCGTAATCGCACAGTTAATTACTCGAGCACTCATAATTTGTTTACCGTCGTCGTTATTACGACCAGTGACCTGTCCCTCGATCGAGAAACCAAGGCTCCGATCTCCACCGGCCTTCTTCATCGCCAACGCAGTTGTGTAAACATCTTTGGCAAGCGGCTTCTCAAGGTAGAGCACACCTTCGACCACAGTTTCGTGATCTCCAGCCTCGATCTTAAGCGGGTGACCAAGCACAGCCTCTGGACCAGGGCGATGCTCATGGTTAAACCATCCGTGCTTGAGGAAGTAGCTCCAATCAAGCCCTTTTTGGTTAACCTGCTCCCCCTCAAAGTCCGTGTCATCTGTAGAGACGACCCCCTTAATATAAGCGATCGAACTCTTTTCTACTTTTTCTTCGTTTTCGTCCGACTCAGCGTCTCCCTTAGAGATCAAGTCCAACGGAACCCATGTAGAAAAGAAATCCTGTGACTTTTTAGTAGCCTCTTCGATCTCGTCTTTAAAATCGTTCTCCTCGAGGAAAGAACGAAACTCCTCCAGAGTCACCTTGCTTGAATCAGCGCGGACACTTTGAATCTCGGACTTGCCTTGAGCATCAATCCCAAGGACCAAATCAATCCCCTCTGGAAAACCTTTCGGGGCGTAACGACGGAACTCTTGAAAACGAGTAGGATCTACTTGACGAGCAGCGTGCTGATTTGGATATGGCATATCGTCTCCTAACTATTTCGCACTATACCAAACAAAAGAACAGTGTGTAATTAAACCTCTCGCGACTGCGAGCGTAGTGTACGCTCTAGTTCTGCGAGCCCGACAACAACTACTCGACCCTTTGGAGTCTGTAGTTTAACTTTTTCGTTCTCTTTATCGACAGCAAGCACTTTGAAGGAACCAATGTTGCCCTCTTTGTCTTTCATCTTTAACCGCTGCCCAATGGAGAGACGATCAGGATCTGAAGCACGTTGTTCCTTTTTCTCTTTACCAGGATAAAAGTACCTGTAACGAAACTTACCGTCTGCACCAACGTAGGGGATCTTTCTGGTATAGCGACCACCGGAAGGACGAGCTTTCTTTGCCTCGTTATATTCGCGCCACAAGTCAGCGTCCGCAGTCTTCTGCGTCTTACCTCCAGTTGCGAAGCTATAGACACGGGCACGAGACCAAGCAACCTGCGTAGCGCCCGGTCGATGACCACTGGTTGCCCAAGCTTTAGCACCCCGCTCGTGAACCTTGTTCAAGATACGAACAGGGATTCCCGTAAGCTTATGAACCGCAGCAATGAAGCCTCGTTTCGTATTGGTATTCATTTCCTCGCGAACCTTCTTCGCAAGCTGTGTACGAGAATACTTAGAAGGCTTTGTCTTCGCGTCATCCCCCGGTAGATCTTCGTAACTACCACCCTCTTTAATACGACGCTGAATCTCTTTCTTGCGAGCCTCTCGCTCCTTGCCCTTAAGACCTGAGAGATACTTCTCTGGGACTTTGGGAGCCTTAACCAGCGCATCTGCGAAAGAGAGGTAGACGCTCTTCTTATCCTTACGCTCCTCCTCTTTGCGAACAGTCCGCTCTGCCCACTCAAAGCCAGGCGTGCCGCCCCACAAAAGCCAACTAATATAAGCTGCGGAGGTCTTATCTCTATGATACTTGCGGTAAGCGCTGTGCCTGCGAAAGAACGCAAGCATACGCTTCACGGTCTCATAAGAGACGCGACCTTGAACTAGATTACTCGCACGCTGAACACCAGAACCTACACCTGCAGCGCGTGCCTGCCGCGAAGAAAGTCCTCCACGACCATGCTCTCGACGAAGTTTAAGACCACGTTTAGCTGCTTGTCGCACTGCAAGTGGTACAATAAAAGATTTACTCATCAGAGTCCTCCCAAGAGATCGACTCTAAAAGAGTATCAAGGTCTAGTGGCTCATCCGAAAGAAGACTCTTACCAATGACCTCCTCAATCGGCACAGGCTCTTCCTCGATCGTTTCTTCTTCAGCAGGCTCTTCTTCCGCGATACCTGTTCCCGCAAGCGCACCCTCTTCGATACCTGCACCCTGCGCGGACGCCTCGAAGATTGGAGTGCCTTGGATATACGAAGGATTCAAGATCATGTCGCCACCGCGCTCAAGCGGCTCAAGTCCGTACTCTGCGCGGATCTCGTTAATCGTCATAAAGTATTGGACGCGCTGAACATCGCTCTTAAGCTTGGTCTCCTCGCTCGACGCATCGAAACCGACGAAAGCAAGCTCAAGATCATCCGAGACCTGTGAGACGATCCAACGATTGATCCACTGCTCCAAAGAACGAAGCAGAGGACGAAGGCCCTTATCTCGACTCGCTGTGATTCGCGACTCTGGAGACTCTCCGTTCATCGAACGAGAGTGGCCTTCAGCACCGTAAACGAAACCAATCTCTGCGGGGTCGATCTGGAAGAGCGCGCACGCGAGCTTAATCAGATAGTTCATCCACTGCTGATACCCCATCTCCTCTGGACTCCCCGAAAGGTTCACAGAGTTCACCTCTTCATTCGCATCGGGGTCGAGCTGAAGAATCGGAGTCCTTTTCGCCTGATTCGCGCCGGACAACATAGAGTAGAACTCTCGTTTGAACGCGCGGAATAACTGGGGGCTCATCTTACTTTTCACAGAGAGAATAGAATTGACGTGAATCCCGTTTGTGAAAGTAGCCGCGTTATACGTCTCTGCATTCAAGAAGTAAGTGATCGTCTTAAGCAGCTCTTCCAACTCTGGATATCCGTAGCCTCGTGAATAGACATAAGTTCGAGGCCTGCGCACACCAAAACAAAGATCCGAAGCACCAAACTCTGCAACGACCTTGTTCTGCATTACCTGAACATAAGCAGTGCTATTCCAATCGACCTGCCCCGCTTGAACCTCGCGCTCAGACGGAGTCGCACGACGAATCGTAGAGGCATCCACTGGAATCATCCCAATAACGTGTCCCACGCGATTACGCACAACCTCGAAGCACGCCTGATCAAACATCAGACTGTCCCGTGTGAGCATTCGTAGGAACGCATCAAAGGTAGACGCATACCCAAACTCGTTCCCGTACCCGCAAGTTTGAATCCAGTCCGTGAGTCTACGAATACGATCGCGCTGATCAGAAGTAGGCTCTGCAGTTCGGTCTTTTACTCGGATCTTAAACCCAACCGAATAAGGATCACTCTGCGGTGAAGAGAACTCTGCTACCTGGTTGCACCGAGTCTGAATGATGGACGAGATAATAGGCACTCGCGACATCGAGCGGAGAAGATCATAATCCATCCCCCTCGTTCCCTGATGAGAAGAACTAGAGGTCGTGTCTGCCATGTACGCGCTAAAGGAAGATGCAGGAGGGAGATCCTGCGCTGTGCGATGCGCAGATACAGACTCTCCCGCAGTCTTCTGCGCCTTCTCGAGTTGATCCGAGGTACTAAACTCCCTTAGATACTCGATAAACTCATCGTTAATCATCGAGAGTCTCCTCTACAGCGCAGGAAGGAGGAATCGCGAACGCATCTGTAAGATACTCGTCCTTAATATGGTGATCTTGAATGCGATAGGCGAACTTCACCTTGTACTTATCGCCCTTACCTTTGAAAGGACGATACTCTTTAATCACTCCCTCGCAGCGCGTGCCCGAGAAGTGTTCTCCGAACGCATTACCTTCAATCGTATGAACACCGGATGAGTCCACATCAATCGCAAGGGTAATGTGATCACCGTAGGACTTGCCTCCGTTCTTTAGAGACTTGCCAACAATCACAATGTCACCAGGCTGAATGTCCTTTAGGTCGACAATAAGTGAAGGATCTTCCTTTGCCCACTGATGAAGACGATAGGTCGAGCTAAAGCGCTTGTGCCGCAGCTCATCCTTCACAGAATCTCTGAACAGAAAACTACAGAATGCCCCGCACCACTGAAAAGATCGATTCCTGTACTTTTCAATCCAGGTCCACTGAAGTCCATCCTGAATGTAATCAACAATACGGCTATAAGTGTACATCTCATGCTCATCTTCGATGTACTCCCCTGCTTCCCACTTACCGTCGACCTTTTGAGCCTTGTAGAGGCCACCTTCTCGGTCAACAAAGTATTTAGAGGACGGATCCTTAATACCCATCTCCCATTCTTCTTGCGCAATGTCGATTGCGCTCGAGCGAGCAACCTCTGCCTTACTCATTGTCTACCTCCTCACAGGGTATTCCGTTTTGTTCGAGATATTCTTTTCCGTTCAAAACACCGTAGCCACCCGCGAGAAGTATAACCTTTTTGATGCCTGCATGGTGAATTAACTTAGCACACATCAGACAGGGCGCACCGTTAACGAACAACCAAGAACCCTCTGTAGAGCTACCTTGTGCTGCGGCGTTACAGATCGCATTCATCTCAGCGTGTACGCAGCCCACTTGAACCTGCGTACCACTCTCAATCGAACAAGAAGAACGAGTACATTGAGGCCCGCCGCAAAGTGCATAGTCCCCCTTTGGAGGACCATTCCAACCTTCTGCGATAACACTGTTTCGGGCGGGGTCTAAGATTAAAGCCCCGAAACGAGCGCGAGTACAGGGCGAATTTTTAGCAAGGAATAGACAATGCTCTATCCTTCTATTGATATGCTTTGCCTTCATTAAGGGAGAATCTCCATGTTTAAAGATAAAAATATTCGCTCTTGGATGGCTAGTTTGTGTTTTCTTGTTCTTGTTGTAGGTTTAA
>Ga0209232_1001267_pt1 | contig 13856 bp, 9 predicted proteins | sample ETNvirenome_2_60_FD_184066 | JGI IMG/M metagenome (GOLD analysis project Ga0209232, IMG submission 184066) | Marine viral communities from the Pacific Ocean - ETNP_2_60 (SPAdes) (version 2) | ecosystem: Environmental > Aquatic > Marine > Oceanic | place: Pacific Ocean | collected 2013-06-22
AAGAGAAACTAGCACTTACATTGCAATCAGTGTTAGCTGAGAGCACCAAATTGGCGCCGTTGCTGCATAGAATGGTTGATCTGTTTGCTTCGTTTGCAAAACATGTTGATTTCCTTATTCCAGCGCTCATTACTTACCAGGGGATAATGATAACATTGACAGCTATTACTAAATTGAGTGCCGCGGCCAATGCAATGAATAATGTTGGTATGAGCAAGACTGCGATGATAGTAACAATGCTAGCAATTGCTGTTGGCGCTTTTGCAGTTGCAATGATGATTTCGTCGCCATCAAAAGTCGTTTTAGCTACATTTGCTTTTGCAGCAGCTTTGTATGCGTTGGGCAGAGCGGGCCCCAAAGCTGCTCCTGGCGTTCAAGCGATGAACCCGCCGCTTATGCAAATGGCCGTAGCAGTAGGTTTGGTATCTTTGGCTCTTGCTGGTTTAGCAATCGCATTTAGCACTCTATCTTTAGAGCAAATGATTGGAATGGCGACTGTTTTTGGAACAGCCGCTGTTAGTGCATATTTCTTGGCGCCGGCTCTTGGTACATTGGCTGTCGGTATGGGCGCCCTTGGAGCCGCAGCCGTAGGCGCAGCACCAGGATTGTTAATTGCAGGCGCATTTATAGCTACACTGGCTGGATCTGTGTTTGTTGCTGCAGCAGGTATTGGTCTTATGGGGGCAGGTATGGCTCTTATGTTTAATTCTATCGATATTAAAAAAGCGGTTGCATTTGGTGCTTTAGTGGGTGCTTTAGCAATTGGTGGCCCATTCTTACTATTGGCAGGTGCGGGCTTTGCTGGTATTGGGGCAGGAATGCTTTTATTTGGTTTGGCGTTGAAGCTAATCGCCACAAAAGATCTAGTAGCAATTGCAGCCTTCGCTACTGGATTGTCGCAAATTAATGTTGGTGCTATAGATGCTCTTGTGGATGCAATAAGACGTATAGCTGATGCAATGGACGACATACCAGTTAAAAAATCAATTGCATTTACAACAACGATGACCTCTACTGCCGCGGCAGCCCGTGCCGATAACACAGCAGGGGCGCGTGCCGCCCTCGGTATGACAAGAGTTGCAGGTGCTGCCGGCGGTGGACAAGCAACAGTTAAAACTGAAGTTAGTGGACAAGTTGAAGTTAAATTTAATACACCACTTTTTGAGGAAGCAGTAGTTAATATAGTGCAGAAGCGTAAAACAGCTATAAAAACTATATTAAACTAAGGAAAACATTATGTCTGGAAGAGATTATAGAAATTATTTTAATACCTTTAAAGTTAGTGGACTTGTCAAAGAGACCCCCGATGGAGAAGCTTTTGAAGGCCAGAAAGGAAACCTAGCAGAGTACTCTTTAGATGATTTAAAAACCGGCACCACATTCACAGACACGGAAGAGGGCTTCGTTCCGACTAATATAAAACAAGTTTTCTATTCTGATGGTTCTGACATGCTAGCAAACCGAGGGTTTGCAGTATCGTTTATGCACGTACCATCAAGCAAATATGTTCACTTTAAAGCATTTATAAACGCCCTTAATGAAACATATAGTAGTGATTGGTCATCTGAGCCTGTTTATGGCAGAACAGATCCGATTAAAAACTTTAAGCAAACTACCAGAAGTATTACTTTGTCATTGATTGTGCCAGCGTCATCTGAAGGGGAAGGCTTTGAAAATTTAGCTAAAGTCCAGCAACTTTTGTCATTTTTGTATCCAAGTTACGAACAGGCCGACAATGCTTTGACCATTTCGCAATCACCATTGGTAAGAATGAAGGTTATGAATTTAATTCGTAAAACTAAATATTTTCAAGACATCGGTGACACCTTCGGAAATGATTACGGACCCGGCCATTTTGAATCACACAAACGACCCGCGGCTAATCTTGGCCAGCATTCTGCGATCAACGGGCTTCTTGGTGTCATAAGAAATGTGAGCATAAATCATAATTTAGAAAACACTGAAATGGGCGCGTTTATTCTGGCTGACGGAGTTGTAATTCCAAAAGCCATTGAAGTTACTCTTGACTTTGATGTATTACATGAAAGAGTTTTAGGTTGGCAAGAAAATCAATTTACGGACAGACTTTTTCCATACGGACTTGATTTAGAAAATTCGTCACCAATGTCAGAAGCAAAAATGCAAGTAAAAATGGAAGACGCAGCCAGAGCAGCAGTTACTGCTCAAATAAATAAACTTCAAGCCGAAGAAGTAGAAAGAAATCATGAGCAATTAGTAAAAAATGCAATCGCTGCTGGCCATCTTGTTGCTTCTGGTGTTGTTAATGGAAAAATACAATATGAGTTAACCGGAAAAGGCAGAAGAGCACACCAAAAAGCACTAAATAAACTGAGCGAAGGTGCTGATGTATTTGCGGATACTAAAAAAGGCAGACGAAAAGAAGCAGCACAGATGGAAGAACGAGCCGCATATTCCGAAACACTAACCACATTAGATGAATTTATAAAATAGGAACAATTAACAAATGTCTACGAGATACACACGATCAAATATATTAGATAATAACGTTGAATTTTATGAATTTTTGCGAAAGAAAAGAGGTAATCCAAAAAGTATTTCGCATTTTTCAACAGTTACTATGCGCAACCCTAGTTCTTCCGAAAGAGCAGCTATAAAATCTACATATCACATATGGAAATATGGCGACAGGTTTTATAATCTTGCTCATAAATACTATGATGATCCAGAATACTGGTGGGTTATTGCTTGGTATAATGGTTTGCCAACCGAAGCTGATATTCGAAATGGTGATGCAATTGTAATACCATTAAATATAGAAAAAACCTTGATAGCGCTTGGAGTATACTAATGCCAACTCCAATCGCATTTGGTCTTTTTAGCCGCGGCGGAGTGGCTGATTCACAATCTGAGCTAGAGCAAAAGTATCAGGATAAGTTTAATGAAAGAATTGAACAACTTGAGGCTGCTGGAACCACCGAAGCAAGCTGGAAAAAGGCCAATGCAGGATCAGTTTTAGCAAACGAAAAGTGTGGATGGCTTTATAGTAATTATAGTGATGGTGATATAGATGCCGCAGCCGCAGCAGCGATAGACAATTACTTGGGCACCAGCAGTACATATAGTGATAAATTCAATGCACCGTCACAAACTTCAGCCGCATCGGGCCCAATGTATTCTTCCGGTCGAAGATCAAGAACTGAGAACGTTCTTAATCAAGCATATGTTGCGACCGGCTGTGGGAGTGATCGACAAATTCAGCTTGCACTCGATAAAGCTTGGCAAGAGTTTAGAGCGGAATCGTTACAAGATTTGGTCGATGCTGATATAAATGCTTTGGGGGTGGCATCCAAACAAAAAGGTCTCGAATGTGTTGAAAATCTTGAAAATGCAAAAAAAGCACTTCAACAGGCCATTGATCTTTTTTTCGAAGGAGCTTCAGACCCGGCTGAAGGAATGTTTGAAGCTGGATTTGATGCAAATACCTTACGGGGCTCACCACCAATACAGCCTGGTGCACCAACTGCTCAAGAGGTTGCATCTTCGGTGCTAGCTTCAGGCGCGCCTGATGCTTTAGCTACGGCAGCTGCGCAAGCTATGATTGACGAAAGAGAAAGAAAAGAAAAACAACACTTGATGATGTTGGGGATGGAAGCCCCACCCCCAGGCGTCGATATATATTCTGGTGTTGATCGTGGCAAAGTGGGAAACGCAATCGAAATGCTTATAAATTTAGAACCACCTGTTCAAGTGCCTACTTATATGAGACCATTTGGACAGACTGCTGACTGGGATCATGTTTTGATAAGTGATGAGGCACGCCAAAATCTTAAATATCCAGAATTTTATGGCGACTTAAAAGATCGTAGTGCGGCTACTATGGCTAGCCTTCCTCATATGTACGCCTCTTTTATTATTGGCCTTCACAATCTTCTCGAAGCAAATCTAATACCACTAATGCCATCTGAAGCAGAAGTTAAAGCTTTTAGTGGCGGTGTCGATGGTTCATCTGCCAGCATGTACAACAAAGCGCAGAGTATTTTAGATTATTTTTCACCTGCCGCTACTGGGACACCAGGAATTTCATTTAGAAACATGCCGTCGTATGTGTATTCAGATCCAGGTTTAATCGACTATATTGACGATTATTGTGCTCCTGCAGCTTCTAGATTACCCGGTGGTCCATTAAAATCTTTTCTAGTGTCAAATGCAACGTCTTTGTTGCCTATGTTAAAATCATTACTTGAAAGTATTAAAAGCTGTGCATCGGACATTAAAGAAGCAAAAGATGAATTCGATGATGCTGTTGACGATTTGTTGGCTGCTGTGCCAGATGCTGCTAGAGATGCACTTGACAATGATGCCGCTGAAGACGCATTCAATCAAGCTATTAACAACATGGGCGATACAGATTTAGACGATATCGGCTTCGGAACAGTTGAAGATAAGAAATTATTTAAAGAACAATGTTTTTTGTTGGCATTTGCTGCAAAATTAGCAGATTTTAAAAATAAAACATTAGAACACGTAGATGATAAATTTAAAACTGCTAATCCCCCAGGAGTAACTAAAAGACTTCCATATTCAAATATTGAAGATTTAGACTGTGAACAAACTGATTTCGCCCAAATTAGTGAATTTAACGCATCATTACAAATGAATGGTGATTCGTTTGGGTTTATTAACAGACTTACTCAGTCTCCTAATTATGGAGACTTAATAGACATACCACATTATCAACTTTCCGCTTTACAGCCTATGATACGTCTTTTCAAAGTTGAGTATAATGAAGACATGGAAAACGATGAATTTACCGACTTAGAAACAGAAGTTGAAATGAAATTTGATTCTACGTTTTCTAGAGATGAGCTAGAAAATATTTTTCTTGGTAGAAGAACACGCTCTGCGGGTGTTGGATTAAAAGAATTTGAGTTTACATACGATGGTAGCAACCCCTTCTCCTACAAAAAAAGCATTAAAGCTAAATTAGTACTACACGCAGCGACATTTCAAGAACTTTTTCTTGAAAGAGATGGTGATACAACAACAATTGAAAACGGCGCTTTGAAACTTGGCGGCACAAAAAAATATCGATACATTGATTTGGCATTAAAAACGTTTTCAAAATTTACTAATAATAGCTCATTAACAAAAAAATATCAAAGAATATTTGATGAAAATGCAAATTTGGCAAAACTAAATTTTAGACTTAAAGCGGTGGTTGGCTGGTCAGTGCCCAAAGGTGGTTTACCTGGATTAAACCCAACTGAAACCGAAAAATTGAGAACCGTTTTGGCCAATTCCTTTGTCACGCTTAATTTAACACCTACAATACATAATTTTAATTTTGAACAAAACGGGTCTGTTAATTTTGAAATTAATTATTTGGCTTACATTGATGATTTTTTTGATGATCGAGGTTTTAATATTTTTGCTGATCCAACTGGTGTAGTTGGTTGGCAAAGAGAACTAAGAAAAATGCAAATGCAGCGCATCCGATCAAAATGCTCTTCGGCAGAGGAAATACAAGATTTAAATAGTGCGTATGCACAGACAGTCACAAAAGAAATTAATCAATCTTTAAGTTCGCTAATGTCAGCAATGATACAACAGAAAAAAATATATTACATCAATATAGATTATGATAAAATACAAAATTTTATATCTTCCGGACCTTTTGAAACTTATGAATCATATATTGTTACAAATGCCGATGGTGACGCCGTATTATCTGATGATAATCGCGATGAAGTACAACAAGAAATTATAAACGACGCATTTGAAGCCTATAGTCAGCAATTACAAAGCACAGACGAAGATGCAGCGGAGGCATCTTTAAAAGCTGCACTTTTTGCAGCATCGCCACAAAGCAACGAATTAAGCTTTTTTTACTTAAGTGATTTGGTGGATGTAATTTTACAAAATATAGAGATGGAATTGGAAAAATTAGCAGACCAATACAAATTAAGTAACAATAAAAAAGAGTACACAACAACATCATCAACTAATGAAGATTTAATTCACATTGATGACTGGAACAAAAGACGCTCAGATCTTGAAAAATATAGAAAAAATATGAAAAGATTTAGACTAATTTTAGGACCACTTGAACTTGTACACCACAGCAATAAAGAAAGCGGTGCCCCTTCTGTTTTTGTTAGTTTTGGTGATTTACCAATTTCAGTGAAATATTTTTTAGAATGGATTGCTGGCAAAGTTTTATCTAAAGATGAAGTATTTTATTCATTGTCTGCATTTCTAAATCAACTTATGAATAATTTGGTTACAAAATTTTTAAATAACAATAGGTGTTTTTATTTCGACATAAAGCAAAAAGCTAGAGTTAATCAATCAACATTAACTTCATTTTCCGCCCCTGAATACGGGGGTCTTGACGAAATTACATATTTACTTAGACGAAAAGCTAAAGCAATGAAAAATCTTAAATATGCCGGTAACCCAACAAAACTAAATGTTTCAGACGCTGTCGTCACAGATCACAGAGGTTTGAACGCAGACGGTACTATAAAAGAAAATGATTATAAAAATTTGGCGCCAATTCTTAATGTTTCTGGGCGCCCAAACAATAAATTTTCAAATTATTCACCGCTATCAAACGAAATAAACTATATGGTATTTTTTGCAGGAAGAGTTTCTGCGCACGGCTCACAACCAGACCGGGCTACTGATCACAGTAATGGTGTTTTTCATTATCTATTAGGCAGAGATAGGGGTTTGATAAAAGAAATTAATTTACAAAAAACAACAACAAAAGGATTGGCCGAGGTTAGGTTCGAGCAGGATGGCTATGATGGATTGTCACAAATGCGTGTTATTTATGATTTAGATATTACCTCTTACGCCAACGTAAACACATATCCAGGTACATATATTTATGTACCGCCTGCTGGGTTTGATCCAAGTTTTGCAAGATTGCCGCCTCAAACAACTGACAAAGATGGCAAAAAAATTAATTTTGATTTATCACAACTTGGGATTGGTGGATATTATATGATTATACGTTCCACGCATAAATTTGCAATGGGTGAGGCAACTACAAAAATAGCAGCCAAATGGGTTGCCAATTTACAAAACGACTTCCCTGCGGCAGAAGCCGGCACTGCTTTAACCACAAATGGGGAAACTGATCCAACCTGCGGCGCCACAATCAGTAGTAGAACTGAAGAAATGAGGAAACCATAAAATGTCACAATACTATGCAGAAACTAATGGTGAAAGCACAATGAGATTGTTCAATAAAAGAACAATATATCGTGAATTTTTAAAAGCACAAAATCATAACAATATCATTCAAATGGACGGCGCCGAAAAAATTCTTTATGGTAAAGTTGATTACAATTTTATTCCTATTGTTGTGACCAAAGATAAACTTACAAATTTAACATTTTTTAATGATCAGGCAATACCGCCAACTGCAGTTAATTTTGTTGCAGACTTGTTTAATGCAATGGCTGACCAATTTAAAAAATGTGTTCAATCAGGAAATATTCGACCAAATGATCCCTATTTGAGTAATTTAAAAGCATATAAAGCTTATGAAGATCCACTGCAGCTATACAACACATACAAGACGCAATTTTTTAATTCACTTGCGGGCTTATTAATACAGGATGGCATAAAAATAAACAACTTTGATCAAATGATAACAGCCTTGTTGCCAATATTAAAAGAAGTTTTAAAATTTCAACCACTAACATTTACAGGTTTTTTAAAAAGCAAAAACTGCTCAATTATGTCAACAGGCTTAGCGATTGAAATAGCTGATTTTGATTATATCAATGACCACGACAAAATAGAAACATTTGTAAAAAGTGATAATTGGAATTTTTTTGTTAACACTTGTGATTCATATGGTTTTATGGTAGACTTAAATATTCCTTGGAGAATTGTGATTGATTTAAATGCAGATTGTGTCTTAGCGATGACATCGCGCTATGTGCAAACAAGTTCAGCAGCGAAGACACTTGCATATTATTATGCAAATTCATCAAGATATTGTTTTTCATTTTTTATGGCAACTATGTTAGAAATGTACAATTTTTTAAGAGAACAATACGTTGAACTTGTTGTTTGTGACGACACTGGAGCACTTGTAGCATCTGCAGTTATACCAGAAGAATATACGCTGATAAATTTTAGAGAAAAATATAATGAGAGATATTTTGTCGAATTATATACTAAAATTAGGCTTTACGAAGAAATGCCTGAACTTTCAAACGAGGAAATAAAAAAAGTTGTTCGTAACCAACTTGAGCACTATGCGGTTCTTCCTGATTTAAATCATTTGTTTAATTTTTTAGAATCTCAAATAAATAAAACATTTGACACAACCGGCTCATTAGGATATATTAGGGATGGCGAGAAAAAAAGACGATTTGAAGACTTCAAAAAAGGTGACATATCAAATGTTACCATAACACAAAGTGAGGAAGGTAATGATTTTTCAGGCTATTGACGATAAAAGCAAATGTATCGGAATTTATGCCAATGGAAAACTAGACTTTAAAAACACACCAACAGGGCTTTCAAAAACTTGGAAATATAGTGGCTCTATTAACAACGATGCAATTGAATATGCGTGGTTGTATTCTGGTGGTAAAGATTTAGTTGAGTGTTGCCCAGATGAGTTTTTAGAAGACTTACAGCGCGTACAAAAAAAAGCACGCGCTTTTGTCAAATCATTCGAAATTGCAAAGATCAATTTAAGGGAACACTGTATATATGACCTTATACCCCATGATTTTTTATTAGAATTTTGTGAAATAAAGAACAAGGTTACCGAACATGTGTTTTTAAATTACGAAAAACCACAAAACTACTCACACTTAGATGCTGTGCAAAAACTTCTTCACAAAATCAAATATCAGCAATTAAACTTAAATATTGCAGACTGCAAACACCTCCTAACTTCCAGCCTGCACCGCAATAAGATAAAGCAGATATTAAACAATAACTTTATTGATTATGATTTGTTTGGAACAGTCACAGGTCGCCTTACTACAAAAGAAAATTCTTTTCCTATGCTTACCCTGAAAAAAGAAATACGACAAATCATGAAGCCTAACAATGACCTTTTTGTGGCATTAGATTATAATGGGGCCGAGGTCAGAACATTGCTAGATCTGCAGGGGGTGAAACAACCACAAGAAGATATACATCTTTGGAATTCACGACATCTTTTTGAACAAGATATAACCCGAGAAGAATGTAAAGTTCGATTTTTTGCATGGTTATATGAGCCAGAATCAACTGATATAAAAACTGAATATTATGACAGAGATGCTGTTTTACATAAATGGTATGATGGCCAGAACATTACAACACCATATGGTCGCATAATACAGGTTGAAAAAAGAAAAGCATTCAACTACCTTATTCAGAGTACGACCGCAGACCGCGTTTTGAAGAAAGCAGTTGAAATAGACAATTTTCTTAAAGATAAAAAAAGCTATGTTTCACATGTTATTCATGATGAAATAGTATTAGATTATTGTGATGAGGATCGCACACTCATCGCAGATATAAAAAATATATTTGAGGACGGCTATATGTCATCCATAAGTGCAGGAAAAGACGGATACAACCTTAAAGAGTTAATAATATGATTTCTGTAGTTGGACTGGGCAATGCTGCATCTGCAATTGTTGAGTTGTTTTCTAATATCAACCAATACAGTGTGTATAGACTAAATTCAAAAGCACAAAGAACCAGCAAGCACCAATTTAAACTAAAAGCATACGAACATCCAGAGGAATATGAAAAAAATATTCCCGATGTTTCTAAGTTTTTTAAAAATATAGATGAGCATGTTCAGCTTTATATTGTGGGTGGTTCACTAAGTTCTAATTATGCACTTGGGATTATGGAACAAATAAAAAATAAAAAAATAGATTTGTTCTATATACAGCCTGATACTGAACTTTTAACTGGATATCCTGTGCTTATAGAAAATACGACTTTTGGCGTTTTACAAGAATATGCAAGATCAGGACTTATAAACTCTATAACACTGATATCAAATTTGCACATTGAAAACTCACTTTCTGACTTAAATATTAAAAGTTATTACAGTGCGTTAAATAATTTTATATTTTCAGCTGTACACCATTTAAACTATTTTGTTCATTCCGAACCGGAAATTGGACAAGTATCAAAACCAGCCCACATTAATCGTATTCGAGCGATTGCTGGATTAAATATGAAAAATCTTGAAGAAAAATGGTTTTTTGAGCTTGACACTCCGAGAGAGTTGTGTTATTATTTAGCTATCAATACAGAAAGATTAGAAACGGAGGGTGGTTTGCACAAGAAAATTGTTGATATGCTAAAGGAAAAACCTAAAAATGCATTTCGTAAAATTTCATATGCAATCTATGAGACACCTTATAACGATTTTGGGTTCTGCGTTGCCCATACTAACGTAGTACAAACCAAAAAAACTCTTGACAAGCTAGAGCAAGAGTGATACATTAGATGCTGTGGAAAGCACAGTATACTTTACAAACAAATAGGAGAAAAAACTAATGTCAATCAATATGGAACTAATGAGAAAGAAACTTGCCGCACTTCGTGGTGAGGGAACCAAAGACAGTACGTCTGTTTGGTTTAAGCCAGATGAGGGCGACACTGATATTCGTATCGTGCCTTCTAATGATGGCGACCCCTTAAAGGAAATGTTCTTCCACTATAATGTGGGCGAGCACAAGGGTGGTGTTCTTTGCCCCAAGCGTAATTATGGGGAAGAGTGCCCAATTTGCGAATTCGCTTCTTCACTTTGGCGTGAAGGGGTTGACAACAACGATGACGAGAGTAAGAAGCTTGCTAAGAGCCTCTTTGTGCGAACCCGCTACTTCTCACCAGTCGTTGTTCGAGGTCGAGAAGAAGAAGGTATCAAGGTCTATGGCTACGGTAAGCAAGCCTATGAACTTCTTCTTGGATATATTCTCGATCCAGAATATGGTGATATCACAGATTCCAAGGAGGGAACTGATATCACCCTTACATACACCAAGCCTAATAAGCCGGGTGCATATCCACAAACGAGCCTCAAGATGCGCCGTAACACATCCACCTTGTTGGAAGACGCAGAAGCGATCCCCGCCCTCCTTGATCGCATGCCAGACTTTGACGGACTTTTCGAACGTCTTAGTTCTCAACAAGTCGGAGCTATCTTGGATGAACAACTTTCTGGTGATACATCAGCAGAAGGCCGTTCGTCAGAAACAGCCAAATATGGTCCTGCCAACGGTAAGAGCAGTGTCGACCAAGCATTTGATGAACTAATGAGTGGCTAAAGTATATAGGCTCTTGTGAGACCGATGGCAGGCCGGGTTGTAAAATAGTCTGCCATATTTTTACCAATAAAGGAGATATAGTATGTTAGATTGGTTAAAGGCCGCATGGGCCAGTTGGAGAGTTAGAGTAACTATGGTAGGTGGCGCTATTGTTGTAGCGACCGCATACGGGACGTGTTCTTACGATCCTCAAGAGGTTTCAGAAGCCGAAGTAGCACCACAAGTAGAACCTGAGACTGAACAAGTTTCAGAGACTACAACCACAGAAACTACGACAGAAGTTACTACTGGTACTACCACTGAAACGACTACTGAAGCAACCGCAACAGAATAAGCTGCAGCCGCTGGCAGACCGGTGTAAAGTCTGCCGCTTTAAAAAGATAAAAAAATACTTTACATTTTAAATTAAAATGTTATAATAAGAATATCTCAAGACAAGCTTTTGAGATCTAACCACCGCGGGCTTGCCCCGTATACAAAACCGGCAGAGCGCCGGAAAGAGAGAAAGAAATGAATCGCATTGAATTCATTCTAAACCTGCAGAAGAAAAATTGGGAATCTGCAAACGTCCAGTACATTTCACTGGACTTTATTGAGGGTAGCGAAAAGTCGCTATCACAAATCAGACAAGGAGGAATTGATAATTCACACCTTTCTGAAATCCAAGACAGTATTGTCTTGAAAGGCCAAGAGGTTCCGATTACAGTCGAGGACACTGGCGTAACAAACGAGCATGGTCAAACAGTGTATAAGCTGATTGATGGTGGTCATCGATACTTAGCAATGTCAAAGTTGCGTAAGAAAAACCCACGTAATCCAACTTATTGGCTTATGAAAACATATGTTCACCCTGGGTTCTCTAGCGACTTTGAACGTGTGCAATATCAACATAAGGCTAACGATCACACGTTGCCTGCAAAGAGCAATGGCAACGAAGATGCCTCTCTTTGGTTAGCTGATGTTGTATACAGCGGTATCGCTGGTGCTCCACCTAACTTGCAAGCACTATTAAACAGTGCAGGCCGCAACAAAACAGATCCAGACGGCTACGAAAAAGATCTGCAAAATGCGGTGTCTTATCAGTTCCCTAATATGGGCACTAAAAGACGTAACAACATTGTCAGAGGTTTTTTAAAGAAAATGCCTGGCAAGTTTAGAACATGGGATGGTGATCGAGTGCGCTCGGAATTGTCTCGTTATATCTCTGACACAGATAGCGTTCAGCTTCCTGAGAAGTATGCAATTGCTCTAGTTCGAGAAGTAAACCATGTTTTTCACGGCGCTGCTGGTAACTCGTTAGCGGCAACCACAGCCCGGGAAGACAAGGATCGCGACATTGTTGCGATTGTCTGGACTAATAAAACAAACGGTCGAAAGACTAGTAGCATTGATAATGATCGTATTGAATCGATTAGAAAAATCAATGAGCTAAATTCTCACAACCGTCTTGGTCGAGGCAAGAAACTTATTGATCGTGTTTTTATCGCTCCACAAAAGCTGGACGATAACGAAGAAGAAGGTTTCTACGAGGTTTCACTTACTGGAAACAACAGATTTACTTTGTCTATCCCTACCAAGGGATGGGATACAACCCAATCTGTTAGTGAAAACGAACTAGCTGCAAAGTAAAACATCAGGAACACTGCTCGCGTTACGTATGTTAACCGTCTGGAGCCATAAGGCTAGGTTCGTTAATACTTTGTGTGTTACCGCTGGCACACCGGATAAAGTGTGCCATTTTTCTTGACATCTGTTTAACCATATGTTAATATACATTATAACCAACAGGAGGGCCAATGGCCAGAAAAGCAAAACCAAAAGCAGGTCGTGTAGATATGCAAGATCTGATGAAACTAGTAAATAAGAAGGCAGGTAGGAATGTTGCCCATGATCTAACTGGCGATAATCCTACTTCTGTTAAAGAATGGATACCAACTGGCTCACGCTGGCTTGATTCAATTATTTGTAAAGGCCGAGTTGCCGGTATTCCAGTAGGCAAGGTTACGGAGATTGCAGGACTAGAATCTACAGGTAAATCTTATATGGCCGCGCAGATTGCAGCAAACGCTCAGAAAATGGGCAAGCTTATCGTATATTTTGATTCTGAATCAGCCATCGATCCAACTTTTTTGGAGCGCTCTGGCTGTGATTTAGAGCGCTTAATGTATGTTCAAGCATCGTCTGTCGAGTTTGTTCTAGAGACAATCGAAGAACTTCTTGGCGCAACAGATGAACAAATTGTTTTCATCTGGGATTCATTGGCATTCACACCTTCAATTTCAGATGTTGAGGGTGACTTTAATCCTCAATCTTCTATGGCTGTTAAAGCACGTATTTTGGCTAAAGGAATGTCGAAGTTGACTATTCCACTGGCAGATAAGCAAGCTACGTTTATTGTTCTTAATCAGTTAAAGACAAATATTCCACAGGGACCAACGGCACGTATTGTGGCAATGACAACGCCATACATTACACCGGGCGGAAAAGCCATGCACTATGCATACTCGCTACGTGTTTGGCTAACTGGTCGCAAAGCAAAGTCTTCGTTTGTCGAAGATGAAA